>OJNR01001381.1_pt1 | contig 11799 bp, 9 predicted proteins | sample 1597901 | NCBI WGS metagenome assembly OJNR01 (sample SAMN01915223, study PRJEB22387) | human gut metagenome | isolation source: stool | host: Homo sapiens | place: USA | reverse complement strand
ATACCAAACACTTACTTTATTTATCCAAATTTTGCCGTTTTTTTGCGAGTTCTTTCTATCTTTGCTCCATGAAATACCAGCGAACCATCCAAGATTTCATCTCCGAATATGCCGATGCCGATACCAATCGGTTGCGGCTGATGAATATACAGGCCGACTTCGATGTGGCGTGGGCCATTCTGCAAATCGAGGCCCGCAAAAAAATTCGCCACAAATTGCCGGACTGGGCAGCTAACCCGAATCTGGTATTTCCCTCACTCCTCTCGACCGAGCAAAGCGCTTCCGAACAGACGGCCCGGTATAAGCAACGACTCATCCAATCGGGCGATTTGGCCGACCTGACCGGAGGCTTGGGCATAGATACCTGTTACCTGGCGCAAAAGGCCACGCAGGTCGTTTACGTGGAGCGCATGGCCGAATATTGCCAGGTTGCCCGCTCCAACTTCAAATGGCTGGGGGCCGACAACATCACGGTGGTCGAGGATGACAGTACCCTCTTCATACAGTATTGTAACCGCTGTTTCGATACGCTCTATATCGATCCAGCCCGGAGGGGAAGCGGCAACAAACGGATTTTTGCCCTCGACGAATGCGAGCCTAATGTGGTGGCACTGATGCCCCAACTGTTGCGCCATGGCCGACGTATTGTCGTGAAGGTTTCGCCTATGGCTGATATTTCGGCTATTCTGACGCTTTTGCCCGAGGTCGGCGAGGTACATGTCGTATCGGTACGAAACGAGTGCAAGGAGCTGCTTCTGGTCATAAACTCAGATACTTCAACCCAAGAGATGGCCACGACGATTCACTGTGTCGATATGGATGCTGCGGGTCGGGAATCTACGTTCACTTTCCGTCTCGATGAAGAGAGGCAACTCCCCCACTCTGCCCCTTGCGATACGGTGGCCCGATACCTGTACGAGCCCAACTCGTCTATTCTCAAAGCGGGGGCCTATAAATCGGTAGCGGCTGCGTATGGAGTCGACAAGTTGCAAATAAACAGCCATCTATATACATCGGATTGTTACCTGCCCGATTTTCCGGGACGGAAATTCGAGGTGGTCGAAGTCATCGATTTCAACGCCAAGAGTTTGAAAACGGTTGGGAAACAATATCCCCGCATCAACCTCTCGACGCGAAACTTTCCGCTCACGGCAAACGAGTTGCAAAAACGACTCAAGTGCAAAGACGGCGGCGAATTTTATCTCTTTGCCACCACCCTTGCCGACAATCGAAAGGTGTTGATTATTACCCGTAAAGCTATCAATGCTTGAACATGCGGTCCATCTGCCGCTTGTCTTCCCGCTCTTTAATCGAGTCACGCTTGTCGTACTCTTTCTTACCTTTGGCTATGGCTATGGTCACCTTGGCCAGCCCCTTGTCGTTGATGAAGACCCGGGTGGGAATGATGGAGAAACCCGACTCGCGCGAGGCCCGTTCGATTTTCACAATCTCCTTGCGGTTGAGCAGCAACTTGCGGTCGCGGCGCGACGAATGGTTGTTGTACGAGCCGTAGAAATATTCGGCGATATACATGTTCTTAATCCATACCTCGCCGTTGTTGACGTAGCAGAAAGAGTCGTTCAACCCCGCTTTGCCCAGCCTGATCGATTTGATTTCGGTCCCCGACAATACGATGCCGGCATTGAACGTATCGAGCAACTCGTAGTCGAAAGAGGCCCGTTTGTTGCGAATATTTATTTGTGGTAGTTTCATCGTTTAATCTTCATCTTTTAATGGTTACATGACACCGGGCATGAAAAAGTAGAGCAGTTTCTGTATGGCCATCGGGATAGCCAGAAACAACACTGTGGTAGTCACCACATACAAGATGCTTTTTTGCTCGGGTATTTCCATATATTTTTGACTGTTCCAAATGACATACGCCAGCAGCAGCGGCAGAAAATCGACTATGGCCGGTACTTCGCAGAAGTAGCGCACCACCAGAATGCAGATGTCGAACAACATGTACAACCCCAGGTTGTACCCTACGAATCGTTTGATTCGCGACTCGGGCTGTACCACCTCCAACAGGTGCGTCGATAAAACTTTCATCACATACACCAGCGCATAGAATCCCCCGAAAAATTTTACAAATTCGATGATGGCCAGTTGCAGAGCCCGCGACAGCGAAATGTCGTGGAAGAAATATCCCAGAAAACAGACCACAGCCGTAACCCCCATCAGCGGGTAAAGAAACTGATTCAGAAATAGCTGTGTAGCACAAGGTGCCTTGTCTGTCTTTTGCCAGGTCTTTTCGGGAAAAACCAGGAGCAAAAAGAGATGTTTCAATTCATCCATAGAACTCGCTTTATTCAGATTCGTGTAACAAAGATAGCGAAAGGTGAGAGTAGAGGCAAAGGAAAACGCAGTTTTCAACTTTGACTCTGCCGAACCGACTCCTATCTTATTCAAAGATAGCGAAAGGTGAGCGGAGAATAAAATATCGAAACTTGTTTCGGTATTTTTTATTCCGAATCACCCCTATCTTCTACAAAGATAGTGAAAGATGAGCGTAGAGACAAACGAAAGGGGCGCTTTCTTATCCTGATGATACGGGACAGCCCCTCTATAACTTTCTGTAAATGGTCATATTTGTTCTATTTAACCCCTTGTCATGCACATTCTCTCTTTTTTATGGACGGATAGAAAAGTAAAATTTTTATCTTTGCATTTCAAAAAATTTCAGTTTAGTCTATTTATACATTAAAGAAGAAGATATGCCAACTATTTCCCATCGAGGTGAAATTATGCCGGCCTCACCCATACGTAAACTGGTCCCTCTGGCCAATAAGGCGAAAGAAAGAGGTATAAAAGTTTACCACCTGAACATTGGTCAACCCGACCTCCCTACCCCTCAAATCGGTCTGGATGCGCTCAAGCACATCGACCGCCGCACGCTGGAGTATAGCCCCAGCGAAGGGATAAAGAGCTTGCGGGAGAAACTGGTTCAATACTATGCCAAGTTCAACATACACGTAACCCCCGACGATATTATCATCACCACCGGCGGGTCCGAGGCGGTATTGTTCTCGTTCATGGCCTGCCTCGACCCGGGCGACGAAATCATCGTACCCGAACCGGCCTATGCCAACTATATGGCCTTTGCCATCTCGGCCGGAGCGGTTATCAAGACTCTGCCCTCCTCGATCGACGAAGGGTTTGCGCTGCCTTCGGTCGAAAAGTTCGAAGCCCTCATTACCCCGAAAACCAAGGCGATACTGATTTGTAACCCCAACAATCCCACGGGCTATCTCTATACGCAAAAAGAGATGAACCAGATACGCGACCTGGTGAAGAAATACGACTTGTTCCTCTTCTCCGACGAGGTCTATCGTGAGTTCTGTTACACCGGAGCTCCCTACATTTCGGCATTCCACCTCGAAGGTATCGAAGAGCAAGTGGTGCTTATCGACTCGGTATCGAAGCGGTACAGCGAGTGCGGTATCCGCATCGGTGCCTTGATTACCCGTCATAAAGAGTTGAAGAAGAATGTGATGAAGTTCTGTCAGGCACGACTCAGTCCACCGCTTATCGGCCAACTCATTGCCGAGGCGTCGATCGATGCCCCCGAGAGCTATATGCTTGCTACGTACAACGAGTATGTAGAGCGGCGCAAGTTCCTGATCGACGGTCTGAACCGCATTCCAGGCTGCTACTCTCCCATCCCCATGGGCGCCTTCTACACGGTGGCCAAGTTGCCGGTCGACGATGCCGACAAGTTCTGTGAGTGGTGCCTCTCCGAATTCGAGTATGAAGGCCAGACGGTATTCATGGCTCCGGCCTCGGGCTTCTACACTACCCCCGGGTTGGGAAAGAACGAGGTGCGTATGGCCTATGTACTGGAAAAAGAAGAGTTGGCCAAAGCCCTGATCGTATTGAAAAAGGCATTGGAGGCCTATCCCGGTCGTGTAGCCGTACATGAATAACTGGAAACTATATATTGCCAATCGCATTCATTTCGACAAAAGCTATCGGAAGAAGGCAACACCTCCGGCCATACGGGTAGCCGTGGCCGGGGTTGCATTGGGTTTGGCCGTTATGATACTCTCGGTAGCGATTGTCATTGGCTTCAAACAGGAGATTCGCGACAAGGTGGTAGGCTTCGGCTCTCACATACAGATAACCTCGTTCGACAGCAATACGACCTACGAAAAGCAGCCGGTACAATATACCGACAGCCTGCGTCAGGTTTTGATGGCTCACGAAGGGGTAGCCAAAGTCGAGCCCGTAGGTACGAAACTGGGAATGATCAAGACCGACAGCGACTTTATGGGTGTGGTCCTGAAAGGGGTGATGCCCGACTACGACTGGTCGTTTTTCAAGAAATATCTGGTTGAGGGTAATCTACCCCTCATAACCGATTCGGCAACCTCCAACGAGGTGATTGTCTCCAAGACTATCGCCGACAAAATGAACCTGCATGTGGGCGATAAAATCTACTGTTATTTTGTGCAAGATCAGGTACGGGCCCGCCGGTTCCTGGTGTCGGGCATCTATCAAACCGACTTCTCGGACTATGATAAACTGTTGATGATTGGCGATGTGCGCCAGGTGCAACGGCTCAACGGCTGGACCCCCGACCAGTATAGCGAAATCGAGTTACTGGTCAACGACTTCGACCAGGCCGACAATATCGCTTACGACCTATATACGCAGTTAATCGACCGCCCCGACGATTACGGCACCCACTACTACCCGCAATCTATCCGCACGCTGAACCCTATCTTTTTCGGGTGGCTCGACCTGCTGGACATGAACGTGTGGATTATTCTCATTCTCATGGCTGCCGTATCGGGCTTTACCATGATTTCAGGCCTGCTGATTATCATTCTGGAGCGGGCCAACATGATTGGTATTCTCAAGGCGCTGGGCGCAAACAATACCTCGATACGCGAGATATTCCTCTATGTTTCGACCTTCCTCGTGGGGAAAGGTATGATTTGGGGCAATGTCATCGGTCTGGCCTTGTGTTTCCTGCAACAGCAGTTCCACATTATCAAACTCAACCCCGAGGCCTACTACGTGCCTTATGTGCCCATCGAACTCAATTTCTGGTACATCCTCTGGCTGAACATCGGCTGTATGGCCATCTCGGTGCTGATGCTGATTGCCCCCTCGTATTTGGTTTCGCTCATTCGTCCGGCCAAGTCCATCAAGTTTGAGTAAACCCGGCTTCCCGGTCGGGTCAATCCTCCTCTTCGGCCTGTTGGGGCAACGTTATATTCAAGAAAATATATCCTAGGATTCCTGCCGCCAGCGAACCGGCTACAATACCCAGTTTGGCCCGCTCGAGCAGTGCAGCTCCTTCGGGCCCCATGTCGCCAAACGAGAGGTTGGCGATGAAGAGCGACACGGTGAATCCGATACCACCCAATACCGATACGGCTGCCAGTGACTTCCAGGTGGTGCGGGTGGGCATCGGCACGATTTTCAGTTTGATGACCAGCCACGACGAGAGGAAGATACCCAGGAATTTTCCCACCAACAGACCCACGAAAACAGCCAGACTGATACCCGAGAAGAGCGAGGAGAACTCGAGACCCGAGAGCACAATGCCGGCATTGGCAAAGGCAAAGAGCGGAATGATAAGATAGTTGATGACGGGGTGCAGCGTATCTTCCAAATCCTGCAGCGGGCTGATGACCTTATCCGAGGCCGACTCGATGCTCTTCAGGCAGTTGATTTGCTCTTTCGAGAGCATAATCGAGCGGTCGCTGTCTTCGAATTGTTCTTGCGGGAAATTGGCAATCTCCTGGCGTATCGTGCAGATAAAGTGCGAGGTTGCCAACACCGGCTTGGCCGGAATACAGAAGGCGACCAATACCCCCGCAATGGTGGGGTGAATGCCCGAATTGAGGAACAGGAACCACACGACACCGCCCAATGCAAAGTAGAAGAGTTTGCTGTTTACGCCGGCCCGTCCGCCTATCCATAGCACCAGGAATACCCCCACGGCATAGAGCAGACAGGTTACCTCGATGTGTGTCGAGTAGAAGAAGGCAATCACCAGAATGCCGCCTATGTCGTCGACAACCGCCAGCGTAGTGAGGAATATCTTCAGGGCTATGGGTACCCTCTTGCCCAGCATCGCCAGTACACCCAGCGAAAAGGCTATATCGGTAGCCATCGGTATGGCACTGCCCCGCAGGAAATCACTCCCCCGCCCTACATACATGAAGAGCAGCACCGGTACCACCATACCGCCGATAGCTGCGACAATGGGCAGCAGGGCCTGCTTCAGAGAGGTCAACTCGCCCACCAGCACCTCGCGTTTGATTTCGAGGCCGATAGAGAAAAAGAAGATGGCCATGAGTGCATCGTTAATGAATGTCATGACCGTCATCGGTTCGCCACCGTGACTGAAGAGGTTGAACCCGCCCACCTGAAGGGATATGGGTTGTGCCCACCACGAAAAATAGAGATCGGCGAGCGGTGAATTGGCTATGATAAAAGCTAAAAGTGTAGCTACGATCAACACGTTACCGCCGCTGGCGTAGTTCTTGATCGATTTCTTTATGGCATACAAGCTGTCCATATGGGTTGTTTTTGTAGTTTAAACAAAAAAAGCTCGTTACAGTTTTTCTGCCTCGGAATCAAAAAAAGATAGAGTGCGGAGTACCTCGCTTAGTCGAGTTTTAGCACCGCCAGAAAAGCCTTTTGAGGCACCTCGACCGAACCGATTTGCTTCATCCGTTTCTTTCCTTTTTTCTGTTTCTCCAACAGTTTGCGCTTACGGCTTATATCGCCGCCGTAACATTTGGCCGTCACATCCTTGCGCACCGGCTTGATGGTCTCGCGGGCGATAATCTTGGCACCGATGGCGGCCTGGATGGCAATCTCGAACTGCTGACGCGGAATGAGCTCTTTCAGCTTTTCGCACATGCGCCGGCCAAAGGTGACGGCATTGTCTACGTGGGTCAAGGTCGACAGGGCATCGACCGACTCTCCGTTGAGCAGAATATCGAGTTTCACCAGCTTCGACTCTCTGAAGTCGTGTATGTGATAATCGAACGAGGCATACCCTTTCGAGATACTTTTCAGTTTGTCGTAGAAGTCGATAACGATTTCGCCCAGCGGCATGTCGTAAATAATCTCTACCCGGTTGCCCGAGATGTACTCCTGCTTTACCAGTTCGCCCCGTTTGCCCAGGCAGAGGGTCATAATGGGACCTATGTAGTCGGTAGCCGTGATGACCGAAGCCCGGATGTAGGGCTCCTCGATGTGGTCGATCAAGGTCGGGTCGGGCAACCCCGAGGGGTTGTGAACCTCGATCATTCCGCCCTTCTTGTCATAGACTTTGTACGATACGTTGGGCACGGTCGTAATCACGTCCATATTGAACTCGCGGTCGAGACGCTCCTGCACAATCTCCATGTGGAGCAGCCCCAGAAATCCGCAACGGAATCCGAAGCCCAGCGCAGCCGACGACTCGGGCTGGAACGTAAGCGAAGCATCGTTCAACTGCAGTTTCTCCAGTGACGAGCGCAGGTTCTCGAAGTCCTCGGTCTCGATGGGATAAACACCGGCAAAGACCATGGGCTTCACCTCTTCGAACCCGTCGATTGCTGCCGCACACGGGCGGTCTATGTGGGTAATGGTGTCGCCCACCTTCACCTCACGCGAGGTTTTGATACCCGAAATGATATAGCCTACATCGCCGGCCAGCAATTCGTTGCGCGGCACCATGTCCAGTTTGAGCACCCCGATTTCGTCGGCCTCATACTCTTTGCCCGTAGCTACGAATTTCACCTTGTCGCCGGTCCGTATACGGCCGTTGCATATCTTGAAGTAAGCGATAATTCCGCGGAACGAGTTAAACACCGAGTCGAAGATAAGGCACTGCAGCGGGGCATCTACGTCGCCCTTGGGCGGCTCTATTCGCTCGATAATGGCGGCAAGAATCTCCTCGACACCCTGCCCCGTCTTACCACTGGCCCGGATAATCTCTTCGCGTTTGCAACCCAGCAACTCGACAATCTGGTCTTCCACCTCGTCGGGGCGGGCGCTCTCCAGGTCGATTTTATTGATTACCGGAATAATCTCCAAATCGTGCTCGATAGCCATATAGAGGTTCGAAATCGTTTGTGCCTGAATGCCTTGCGAAGCATCTACAATGAGTAGAGCTCCTTCGCAGGCGGCGATGGAGCGAGAAACCTCGTACGAGAAATCGACGTGCCCCGGAGTATCTATCAGGTTCAAAATGTATTTTTCACCTTGGTAGAGATACTCCATCTGTATGGCATGGCTCTTGATGGTGATGCCGCGTTCGCGCTCCAAATCCATATTGTCGAGTACCTGGTCTTGCAGGTCTTTCTCGGCAATGGTTTTGGTGTACTCCAACAAGCGGTCGGCCAAGGTACTTTTACCATGGTCTATATGGGCTATGATACAAAAGTTGCGTATATTCTTCATTGAGATTAGTCTGATAATTGCGACAAAGATACAAAAAGATGAGTGGAGAATAAAATATCGAAACATCGTTTCAGATATTTTTCATTCCGGTCGGTCTGTATTTTATTGCGACACAGCAGACAAAAAAGAGAGGGCAACTCTTTCGGGCCGCCCTCTCTCTGTAAACTAATGGCAATTTTTTATTTCTTGAAATAGCGGTTGTACAGACCTTCGAAGCCTTTGCCGTGACGAGCTTCGTCTTTGGCCATTTCGTGTACCGTGTCGTGGATTGCATCGTAACCCAGTTCTTTGGCACGTTTGGCGATACGCATCTTGTCGGCGCAAGCACCGCTTTCAGCCTCCATACGGGCTTTTACGTTCTTCTCGGTGTTCCAAACTACTTCACCCAGCAATTCGGCAAATTTCGAAGCGTGTTCAGCCTCTTCGAAAGCGTAGCGTTTGAAAGCCTCGGCAATTTCGGGATAGCCTTCACGATCGGCCTGACGGCTCATAGCCAAGTACATACCTACTTCGGTGCATTCGCCAGCGAAGTGAGCTTTAAGACCTTCCATAACCTCGGCGTCTTCTACAACACCGTCGCCAATATGGTGTTCGGTTACGAAATCGAGTTTGTCCGACTCAACCAGTTCTTTGAACTTCGAACGGGGTTGGTGGCATTGGGGGCAAAATTCAGGAGCTTCTTCACCTTCGTATACGTAACCGCATACAGTACAAATAAACTTTTTCATGATTGGTTATTTTTAGTTGTTAATGCTGTGTTATTGATTAGTTGATGTTCTCTTTCTTTTTCTGGCACGACGGACATACGCCCTTGCAATACATCTGAATGTCGGTAACTTCGAACTCCTTGAGTGCATCCATCGCAAAAGGAGGCAAATCGAAATCGAATATTTCGCCGCATTCATTGCACCTGAAATGCAAGTGAGGTGTTTCACGGGCATCGAAACGGGCATTCTTTTCGTCGATTGTAATCATTTGAATGACGCCTTGCTCGGTCAGCAAATTCAACGTGTTGTAAACGGTTGCCTTCGACAGTGTGGGAATAGACGGATACAAAGCATTGAATATTGTATCGGCCGTCGGATGTGTGTGATGAGTCATCAGATAATCCAACACGGCCATGCGCTGTACCGAGGGCTTTATGTTGTAACGACGTAGTTTGTTTTGAGCCGATTCTTTCATCTTTCTTTATTTGTAATGATTACAATTTTGTAATCGCAAAAATACTATATTTCTAAATACGAATACATAAATTATTGTTAATAATTATTTTATTCTATCAAATGTCCGGGCAATGAGCGGCAGTTGTATTGCGAAGCCATGATTTCGCCGTAGGCTCCGGCCGACCGAATAGCAATCAAATCGCCTCGCTCGGTTGCATTCAGCATGACATTCTTTCCGAAGCAATCTGACGATTCGCAGATAGGGCCTACTACATCGTAGGGCTGCATGGCCATATCGGAGGTAATGTTCTCGATATGATGATGGGCCTGATACAGAGCCGGACGAATAAGGTCGGTCATACCGGCATCGACGATGACAAATTGCTTTTTGAGCGATTTCTTCACATAGAGTACTCGCGTGATGAGCGAACCGCACTGGCATACGATAGCACGTCCCAGCTCGAAGTGCAACTGTTGGCCGCTGCGCAGGTCGAGCGTGTCGCGGAATACATTGAAGTAGGTTTCAAAATCGGGGATGGGGTTTTTATCCGGATTGTCGTAATCGACACCCAGGCCGCCTCCTACATTGATGTGCTTTACCTGGATATTCCGTTTCACCAGATCGTCTTGCAGGCGGTTGATGCGTTCGCAGAGTACCCGGAAAGCCTCCATGTTCAAGATTTGAGATCCGATATGAAAGTGGAAGCCGATAAGCTGTACATGCGTATAGCCTTGCAATTGGGCAAGTACGCCATCGAGCATCTCGATGGGAATACCGAATTTGTTTTCACTCAGGCCCGTCGTGATGTACTCGTGGGTATGTGCGTCGATATTGGGGTTCAGCCGCAAGGCAATCGAGGCTACCGTCTCTTTTTTGCGGGCCAGCTCTTCGATGACGGCCAACTCTTCGGCCGACTCTACATTGAAGCAGAATATTTTGTTATCGAGCGCGTACTCGATTTCCCAGTCGGCCTTTCCTACGCCGGCGAATACAATCTTTCGGGCCGGGAATCCAGCCTCCAGAGCGGCCTTTATCTCGCCGCCGCTTACGCAGTCGGCCCCTACTCCCGAAGCGGCAATCAGTCGCAATACCTCGGGATTGGCATTGGCTTTGATGGCATAGTGTACCTGAAAATTCCGTTCTTCGGCCAGGCGGGTAAGTGTAGAGAGTGTATTGTTCAACAGCGTCTTATCGTAATAATAAAACGGAGTTTTTTCTTGATTGAAATGAGTAATAGGAAACATGTGTCACAAAAAGTAAAGTGTCATGCAGAACACATTCTGCATGACACTGTGTTATAATTTATTTATTTGTTTTCAAAAAGATACTGGCTGAGCGATCGTAGCGCTTTCACCTTGTCTTGCCGGCGAACCAGGAAAGATATATTGTAGTTGCTGCCTCCGTAAGAGATCATGCGCACGGGTATATCTTTCATGGCCTGGACGGCTGCCGATTCAAACCCTACATTGTTCCACTCCAAATCGCCTACAACACAGATAATCACCATGTCTTCGTCGACCGTAACCGTACCGAACTTACGCAAGTCGTCGAGAATCTCCTGCAAATGTTTCGTGTTGTCGATAGTCAGCGACACCCCTACCTCCGAGGTGGTAACCATATCGATCGAGGTCTGGTAGCTCTCGAATATCTCGAATACCTTGCGCAGGAAACCGTAGGCCAGCAGCATGCGGCCCGATTTTATCTTGATGGCCGTGATGTTCTCTTTGGCGGCGATAGCCTTGATCTGGCCGTTGGTATTTTCGTGAGTATCGCAAATCAGGGTACCGGGAGCATCGGGCTGCATCGTGTTGAGCAACCGTACCGGTATATTGTTCAACTTGGCCGGGAGCACACAGGTAGGATGCAGAATCTTGGCACCGAAGTAGGCCAGCTCGGCAGCCTCTTCGAATTGCAGGTGACGAACCGGTTTCGTATTCTCCACGAATCGGGGGTCATTGTTGTGCATGCCGTCTATGTCGGTCCAGATTTGTATCTCCTCGGCATTGATAGCAGCACCTATCAGCGAAGCCGAATAATCACTGCCACCGCGTTGCAGGTTGTCAATCTCGCCGTAGGCATTGCGGCAGATATAGCCTTGAGTGATATAGATTTCGGCATCGGAGTTCTCTTGCAACAATGCCGTAAGTTTGGTTTTGATAAACTGGTTGTCGGGTTCCGAATTCTTGTCGGTACGCATATAGTCGAGAGCCGGGATAAGGACCG
>OJNR01001374.1_pt1 | contig 11842 bp, 10 predicted proteins | sample 1597901 | NCBI WGS metagenome assembly OJNR01 (sample SAMN01915223, study PRJEB22387) | human gut metagenome | isolation source: stool | host: Homo sapiens | place: USA | reverse complement strand
GCGGCCTCGGTTTGCAGTTCGCCGTCGATCTTCAGCGTAGGTTCCATTTCGCGGGCCAGGCGGGTAGCCTCGACTACCTTGTCGACCATCTCGTGGCTGGCGCTGCCTTTGGTCGAGAAGCTGAGCATGGCGATGCGGGGGTCGATACCGGCGATGTCGCGGGCCGTTTTGGCGGTCGATACGGCAATCTGAGCCAGCTCTTCGGCCGTGGGGTTGGGTACTACGGCACAATCGGCAAATACCATCAGTCCCTCTTCGCCGTACGAGGTGTCGGGGATGAACATCAGGAAGGCACCCGATACCACTTTCACGCCGGGTACGGTCTTGATAATCTGGAAAGCCGAACGCAGCACGTTGCCGGTGGTATTGCGGGCTCCGGCCACTTCGCCGTCGGCATCGCCGTTCTTAATCATGAGGCAACCCAGGTACAAGGGGTCTTCGACCTGTTTCTGAGCCTTCTCCATAGTCATTCCCTTGGCTTTTCTCAATTCGTAAAGCAGTTGGGTATAGGTCTCTTTCTTGTCGTGGCATGCGGGGTTTACCAGCGTAGCCTTATCGATATGGGTCAAGTGATATTGATTGGCAAGAGCCTTGATCTCGTCGGGGTTGCCAATAAGAATCACATCGGCGATGTTGTCGGCCAGAATGCGGTCGGCAGCCTGTAAGGTACGATCTTCAGTTCCTTCCGGTAAAACAATACGTTGTTTGTTTGCTCGGGCTTGTTCTACCATTCGTTCCATCAAATTCATAGTCGGATTGGTTTTTATGTTGTTTTTTATACCTGCAAATGTAGCAATAAAATGTAATATCCAGTTTGCAATTCTGGGTAAATATTATATAAAATAGCTCGAATTTTTGTTTTCACTCCATTTTTTCAGGTTTTACTGCTAAAGATAAGAATAATATCTCTATATTCGCCGTCGGAAAGAGAAAAATTTTCCTTTGTCTGAAGAGGGAAATGCTATAATATAGAGAGGTTTATGAATAAGGAAAAGTTTGTGATTGAATATGAGTTGAAAAGCGTTTCACCTGCTTTACTGTGGCCGTATATAGGGACCAAAAACGGGTTGGCCGACTGGTTTGCCGACGATGTGCAGAGCGACGGCAAACAGTTTACTTTTTTCTGGAACAAGACATCGCAGGAGGCCCACCAGATAGCTGTGCGCACGGGGCTCTATATCCGCTTTCACTGGGTGGACGACGAGGAGAGCCGGAGCTACTTCGAGCTTCGCATCACCACCTCGGAGCTGACGGGTGCCACCATGCTGGTCGTTACCGATTTTGCCTATCCCGACGAGATGGCCGACAGCCGCGACCTGTGGGATCACCAGATCGAGACCTTGCGCCGCAAGCTGGGTGTGTGACGCGGAGGGTAGAGAGAGGTCTCTTTTCGACGATTCTTCCCAATAAAGGTTATAGCCTTTTCGGAAATTCATTTTTTTGCTTTACTTTTGCATTCTGATAATCGGCAAAAGAATGTTCTATATCAAACGACTATACAGGTTTATCCTGAAGAGCTTCTTACCCCTGTTTCTGATGACATTCTTCATCTGCCTCTTCATCGTACTCATGCAGTTTTTGTGGCGGTACGTCGATGAGATGGTAGGGAAGGGTCTCGAAATGTCGGTTCTGGCCGAACTGTTTTTCTATGCTGCCGTGACCATGGTGCCCATGGCCCTGCCGCTGGCCATCCTGCTGGCTTCGCTGATGACCTTCGGCAATCTGGGCGAGCGGCTGGAGCTGCTGGCCATCAAGGCGGCCGGTATCTCGCTGCTGCAAATCATGCGGCCGTTGGTTATCTTCCTTATCTTTGTGGCCATCGGTGCCTTCTTTTTCCAGAACAACGTACTGCCCAAGTCGCAGGTGAAGATGTGGACCCTGCTCTACTCGATGCGGCAGAAGTCGCCCGAGCTCGATATTCCCGAGGGGGTATTCTACGACCAGATAAGCGGCTACAACCTCTATGTAAAAAAGAAAGATCACAAGACCGGCATGCTCTACGACGTGATGATTTACGACATGTCGGCCGGTTTTGACAACGCCATGATTATTCTGGCCGACTCGGGCAAGCTGAAGATGACCGACGACAAGCAGCACCTATTCCTCACCCTCTACAACGGCGAGTCGTTTGAGAACCTGCGCGACCAGCGCACCAGTGCCACCAATATTCCCTATCGTCGGGAGACCTTTTCGCTGAAAGAGATCATGATTGCCTTCGATGCCAACTTCAACCGCATGGACGACGGCATCATGCAGAACCAGTATATCGGTAAGGACCTGAATGCCCTGCAACTGTCGATAGACTCGATGACGACCCGGGTCGACAGCATCGGCGACAACTATGCCCGCAGCCTGCGGTCGTCGGGCTACTTCTCTCTCTACGACCGGCCGGGGGCCAAGATACCCGCCAACGATTCGGTGCGGGAGCAGGAGGCATTGGCCGAGGCGGCTACGCTCGACCTCGACAGCGTGTTCAACGGCGGCAGTCTGCAGCGCAAGCAGCTCTACCTCGACCGGGCCTTGGCCCGGGCCGAACGCTATCGGTCGGATTACGAGTTCCGCAGCTACACGATGAAGGAGGAGAACAAGGTAATCAGACGTCACCAAATCGAGATGTACAAGAAGTTTACCCTCTCGTTTGCCTGCATCATCTTCTTCTTCATAGGGGCTCCGCTGGGGGCTATCATCCGCAAGGGTGGACTGGGTATGCCGGTGGTGGTGTCGGTGTTCATGTTTATCTTCTACTACATCATCGACAACACCGGCTACAAGCTGGCCCGTGATGGCCGCTGGGAGGTTTGGGAAGGCATGTGGCTCAGCTCGGCGGTGCTTTTGCCATTGGGTATCTTCCTCACCTACAAGGCGGTGAAGGATTCGGCCGTATTCAACCCCGACGTCTATGTCAACTTCTTCCGGAAACTGATTGGGCGGCAAGAGCTGCGCAAGGTGGTTTTGAAGGAGGTGATTATCGAAGATATGTTTCCCCGGGTGGCCATTGAGAAGGCCGAACAGTTGTCGGTAGCCTGCAACCGGTATCTCGACAAGGTGGGGCGCAAGCGACAGTCGTATTGGAGGTATTGTCTGTATGGATATGCCAAGGAGGATATTACGGCCCTGGGAGCCCAGATCGACGATTTGGTCAACTACACGTCGAATAGTCACAGTCAGCTGGTTATCAGTAAGCTGATGGATTATCCCGTGTTGCGTAACCTCTGGGTGTATCGTCCGGCTCCTTCGCCCAAATGGGGCTATGTGCTGGCCATCTTTTTCCCCCTGGGATTGTTGCTTTACGGGGTAGGGGCGCACCAGCAGCGTCTGTTGCGCAACGAGGTAGAAGGGGTGATTCGCACCAATGGCGAGTTGCAGGCTCTGCTCGAGAAGGATGAGGCCGATCGAATGAACGAAGAAGATAAAACTATATAAGGATATGAACAAAGAGACCATTTTAAGTACAATAGACGAGGCTGTCGAAGATTTCAGACAGGGCAAGTTTTTGATTGTCGTCGACGATGAGGACCGCGAAAACGAGGGCGATTTCATCATCGCCGCCGAGGCCATCACCCCCGAGAAGGTGAACTTCATGCTCACCAACGGCCGGGGTGTCTTGTGTGCTCCCATTACGCAGAAGCGTTGCGAAGAGCTTCAACTCTACCGCCAGGTGAGCCACAATACCTCGATGTTGGGAACTCCCTTCACCGTGACCATCGACAAGCTGGAGGGGTGCACCACCGGTGTATCGAGCCACGACCGTGCCGCTACGATACGGGCTTTGGCCGACCCCGCTTCGACTCCCGAGACCTTCGGACGTCCCGGTCACATCAATCCCCTCTATGCGCAAGACAAGGGTGTGTTGAAACGGGCCGGTCATACCGAGGCTGCCGTCGACTTGGCTCGCCTGGCCGGGCTCTATCCGGCTGCCGCCCTTATCGAGATTCTCAACGAAGACGGTACCATGGCCCGCTTGCCGCAGTTGACGCAGGTGGCCCAGAAGTTCGGCATCAAGATTATCGCCATTCGCGACCTGATTGCCTATCGGTTGAAACAGGAGTCGCTGATCGAGAGAGGTGTCGAGGTAGACATGCCTACCGAGTACGGACACTTCCGCTTGATTCCCTTCCGCCAAAAGAGCAACGGGCTCGAACACATTGCCTTGATTAAAGGCTCGTTCGAGAAGGACGAACCCGTTTTGGTGCGGGTACACTCCTCTTGTGCCACGGGCGACATATTCGGGTCGATGCGTTGCGACTGTGGCGAGCAGCTTCACAAGGCCATGCAGCAGATCGAAAAGGAGGGTAAAGGCGCCATTATCTATCTGAACCAGGAGGGCCGTGGAATAGGTCTGATGGAGAAGATGAAGGCTTACAAGCTCCAGGAAGAGGGTATGGATACGGTCGATGCCAATCTGTGCCTGGGCCATCAGGCCGATGAGCGTGACTATGGCGTGGGGGCCAGCATCCTGCGCGACATAGGTGTGCACAAGTTGCGGCTGATGACCAACAATCCCGTGAAGCGTATCGGCCTCGAGGCTTACGGTCTGGAGATTGTCGAGAACGTGCCTATCGAGGTGACTCCCAACGAATACAACCGCCGCTACCTGCTCACCAAAGAGAAACGCATGGGCCACACGCTGCATGTCGAAGAAAAGTAGTGGTTGACTCTGGTGCGTTTGTCCCTCGGGAAGACCGGGATGTCTGTCCCATGAGATGATATACAAACAATCCCCGCAAGGCTCTGTAAAGGGCTTTTGCGGGGATTCTTGTTTATGGCGTGTCTCTATCCCTCGGGTTGCGGCTATGCCGGCCGACGGGTTACAGCGGGTGCGACTCGGTGCGTGTCGTGAAGTCGTCGTTGACGATACTGCCCTCCCACATGCCCTCGATGGTGATGGGGGTGTTGCTTGTCAATTCGGTGAGCCAGGCGGTGTAGGCTATGTTGTAGTAGTTGATGCTGTACCGGCCGTAGACGTAGGTCTCGGTGTGAGGCGGGATACATATCTCGTCGATGGTCCGGTCTATTTCGGCCAAGGTCACCTCAGCCGTGAAGGACTGAAAGCTGTACAGCGAATCTCCCAGCACGATGTGGTTGTCGTCATCGACATAACAGGGGGTTCTCACCCGCAGGGTGTCGGTGTAGATTTGGGCCAGCACGGGGTCTTCGCTGGAGAAGTAGGAGTAGTTGTAGAGCGGGTCTTGTGGGGGCGAGGGTGTATCGTACCATTCCTGGTCGAGCGAGTTTGAGATGATGACGATACAGGTCTCGTCGGCCAGTTGGGTGGTCTTGCTGCTCCAATAGTCGAAGTAGTATCGGATACTGTCGACGACAAAGCGGCGGTCGCGAGCCGGGGGCAGCACGGGTCGCTCGGGATTATGGGGCAGGGGCGATTCCTTTTCGAAGAAGCTGTCGCACGAGGCAAGCAGCAGGAGCGGGAGTAGGATGGACAGATAACGAAACATGCGGGGCATCGGTGGTTCAGGCGAGGAGCAAAAATGAGGAGGCGAGGCCGGAGGTGTTGCCCTCCAGCCTCGTCTCGAATGGGGTTGACTATCGCAATCAGTTGAGCTCGACAACCAGGTAGCGGCTCAAGCTCCAGAAGCTCTCGGGATTGGTGATGACCAGCGTGATGTAGCCCTCGTTGTCCTTCTGCATTTCGTAGGTACCTTCGGGGTGCTTGGTCAGCAGCTTGGCCTTCTTGCTGTCGAAGGGGATGTCGCGCAGTTTGCGCATGTCGGCCGTGGTGAAGTAGTCTTTGTTGTATTCACCTTCCATCACCTTCTTCGACGAGAAGAGACCGCCTCCCTCGACAATCTTCTGCTCCTTCAGTTCCTTGTTGGTCCCCAGGGCATAGTATACGGTATTGAGGGCCTCGTCTTGAGTCATCAGCACCTCTTTCTGTTGCTGGTTTTCGGTGGTGAGGTTCTCTACCTGGCCGGTGAGGTTGTTGACAGCTTCGTCGAGTTCGGCAATGCGCACGTCGCGTTTGGCGAGCGACTCCTGCAGCGAGGTAATCATTTCGGTCTTTTCGGCAATTTCGCCTTGCAGACGGGTAATGGTCTTTTGCAGGGCAGCCGACTGGTTCTTGCTCTGGTTGAGCTGTTTTTGCAGTTTGTCGAGCCGCTCCTTGTTCTTCTGCAAGGTCTCGGCCACCAGGGTCATATCGTTTTTAATCTGTTCGCGGGTCGTAAGCGAGACTTCGCCGTTGGCGTCCTTCTGGGTAACCAGATAGTTTTCGGCCTCTTTGATTTGGCGGAATCCCTCTTCTACGTCGTTCATCAGTTGAATCATTTCGTTGAAGTCGGCCGTCGTCTGTGCGTTGACTTGGAGTAACGAATCGTTTTCGGCCTGCAGTCTTTTCACTTCGGTCGATTGGTTGGTACAACCGATCATCAATACAGATGCTGCGATGGCAGCGGTAATAGCCTTTTTCATAATGGTTTTAAATTAAAATTATAGTTGTGTATCGCTTTTGGGATATTTGTCTCTCTTTTTCTCCTTGGGCTTTTCGGGGGCACCGGCCACGACGATGACGATTTCGCCCTTAGGCTCGTGTTCGGTAAAGTGGGCGATGAGTTCGTCGAGGGTGCCTCGCACCGTCTCTTCGTGAATCTTGGAGATTTCGCGGCTCACCGAGGCTTCGCGTTCGCCGCCAAAGGTATCCTTGAACTGCACCAGGGTCTTGAGCAGGCGGAAGGGCGATTCGTAGAAGATAATCGTACGGGGCTCGTCGGCCAGTTGGGTCAGCCGGGTGGCCCGCCCCTTCTTCTGGGGGAGGAAGCCTTCGAAGCAGAACTTCTCGTTGGGCAGACCCGAGGCTACCAGGGCCGGCACGAAGGCGGTGGCACCGGGCAGACACTCGACGGGGATACCCCGCCGGCGGCACTCGCGCACCAGCAGAAAGCCGGGGTCGGAGATGGCCGGTGTACCGGCGTCGGAGATAAGGGCAATGGTCTCGCCCCCTTCGATGCGTGTCACGATGCCTTCGACGGTCTGGTGTTCGTTGAACTTGTGGTGCGACTGCATGCGGGTGTGTATGTCGTAGTGTTTGAGCAGGATGCCGCTGGTGCGGGTATCCTCGGCCAGAATGCAGTCGACCTCCCGCAGCACGGCGATGGCCCGGAATGTCATGTCTTCGAGATTGCCTACCGGTGTAGGTACTACATAGAGCTTAGCCATGGTGCAGGATTATAGAAAGTGTTTCTGTACGATTTTCATAAACTCGGCCACTTCGGGATTGTCGAGGTCCCAGTTCAGGTCGTTGAGTATGTAGTCCTCGGCCTCGTCGTAGGAGTGCATGGCGTCGATGAGGGCCAGGGTTTCGTTCATGCGGATGTCGCTGTTGCCGAAGAGTTCGCGGCGGAAGCGGAAGCGGTCGTTCAGACTCAGCGCCTTGCGCAGCTCCTTGGCGTGCTGGCGTTGCAGTGCCTCTTCGAGGGTGACCGGGGCGGAGGGCTCGTCGGCAGGAAGGTCGGCTGCGGGGGTATCCTCGTAGTCGGTCTCGTCGTAGTCGTCGGTCTCGTCGTCGTCATAGTCGACGAGTTTGTCATCCTGTGCAGCCGACCGCTCCTCGTCGCTCAACTGCTCCCAGGGGTAGAGCGGCTCCTCGGGTTGAGGTTCCGGCTCGGCCGGGGTTTCTGGCTCGGGTTGGGGTTGATGCGATTCGTGCGATTCGTCGGCCGGTTCAAGGAAGACGTCCGTATCGGGTTCGTTCTTGTCCTCTTCGGCTGTTTCGGCCTCGTGAAGGGGGGTGGGTTCGATGGGCGTTTCGTGCTTCCCTTCAGCCCACGTATCAGCCGGTTCTTCTGCTTCGGAGGTTGGGGCAGACGGAGTTACCGGTATGTTCCACGGCTCCTCCTGATCGTCGAAAGCCTCGTTGGTCGCCGAGGCTTCCGCTTCGTGAGCGGGACGCTCTACGCCGCTCTCCGGAGTATAGGGGGTTGCCTCGTCGGCCGGGGCAGTATCGGCAAAAGGTTCGTGGTTCTGCAATTCGGTCCAGAATTGGGGCGACCTCAGTTCGCGGGTCGAACGGTCTATCGACTCGGCTTTCTCCCGGGCCAGCTTCAGCAGGATACCGGGAGCGGCATTGCCTGCCTGCTCGATGACGAGCAGGAGCTCCCGCAGTTCGCCCAGTTGGCCGATGATATATGCGATGCGACTGTCTCGTGACATAAATTCGGTATTTTGGTTATTCAAGGATAGCGGGGGACAAGTGCAGCGGCAAACGGGAAACACGGTTTTCGACACTTGCCTGTGCCTGACGGCCTTCTATCTTCCACAAAGATATACAAAAATAACAGATGTACGCCGAGAGCCGAAAAAATTTAGAGGTCGGTTACTCTTTTTTAGAGAGTGTTGCGGTGAGCCATGCGGCAATTTTCTCCTTCAACTGGGTGCGGGTGCAGGTATAGTTGTTGAACATCAGCACGATTGTATACCGTTTGCCCGAGGGGGCGGTGTAGTAGCCGGCATAGGCGTGGACATCGCTCATGGTGCCGCTCTTCAGCCGCAGTTCGCCGGGCAGGGGACTGTTGCGCATGAACGAGGCTACCGAGCCTTCGCTCCCGGCCAGGGGCAGTGACTGCACGAAGGTTTCGCCTACCTGCGGGTCGCGGGCCGTGGCGGCGAGTACCTGGGTCAGATAGCGGGCCGACACCCGGTTGTTGCGGGCCAGTCCCGAGCCGTCGTAGAGGAAGAGTTCGGTCGAGTCGGCCCCGAGGGGCTGCCAGTAGCTGCGTATCGTTTCGAGACCTTTCTCGGCACTGCCCCGGGGAGCCGAGGCGAGAGCGATGTGCCGCAGCAGGCTCTCGGCATAGAGGTTGAGGCTGTGCACGTTGAGGCTGCGGGCCAGCTGGGCGAGCGACTCCGAGGGGTAGTCGAGCAGTTGGGTTTCGGGTCCTCCCTCGGTCGTTTGGCTTGCTTCGGTACAGGCAATGCCGGCCTGTTTCAACTGTTTGTGCAATTCGCGCAGGAACAGGCTGTCGGGATGGTCGACGGCCAGGTCGAGCCGATAGCGCGCCCACTGACGGGGAATGGTGCCGGTGAGGGTGTAGCGGTTGCCGATGTGGGTGACCGATACCTCTTCCCGGTCGCCGGGCAGGAGCCGGCTGTCGAGGTCGATGCTGCGCGGCGGCGTGATGCGGGCGGTCTTGTAGTTGTGTCCGTTGTATCGCACCTCGACGCGTACCTGATTGTCGCGGTATGAGAAGGCGTGGCACCCGGTGGCGTAGTACCAGATGAGATCCTCGAGCATCCACTTGGGCGAGACGGCCGGTCCGTCGAAAAGCGAATTGTCGACCACGATGGTCCCCTCGATGGCCCGGATATCATGCGTTTGCAGGGCGTCGATTACCCGGTCGACAAACTCTTCGGCCGGGCGGCTGCCGTAGGCCGAACCCAGCGAGGGGTCGCCTCCGCCCCGTATCACCAGCGTGCCGTGCAGGGTCCCCGCAGAGTCGATTTGTCCGGTGTATCCCACGGTAGTCGAGGTGCGGTAGTCGCTCCCCAGCAGCCGCAGGGCGGTAGCCGAGGTGATGACCTTGACGGTCGAGGCGGGAATGATGGCTTGCCGGTCGTTGTGCGACACGAGAGTTTCACCCGTAGCCACATCGGTGATGCAGATGCCTATCGAGGCGGGCGTAAAGGCCGGGTCGGCCAGAAGCGATTCGAGGCTTTGGGCCCGTGCGGGCGTATGCAGGAGCATGAATAGCGAGAGTAGTCCTGACAGGAAGATTCGTTGCATAATGTCTTGGTAATGTATGAGTATTGTCTTTGCAAAGATAGGCGATGAGAATTTCAGAGGCAAATTTTGTCGGCTGCTTTTGAGATAAATAGCCGGAGTAAAGGTTGGCAAAGTCGAACTATCTTTTTACTTTTGTTGCATCATTTAAACAGAAAGAAAAAAGAGAACGACAACTATGGTTTTGACCGAAAATAACTACGAGACCAGCCGCCGCGGAAGCATCGAAGTGATATGCGGCTCGATGTTCTCGGGGAAGACCGAAGAGCTGATACGCCGCTTGAAACGGGCGAAGATTGCCCGCCAGAAAGTCGAGATATTCAAACCCGCCATCGATGTGCGCTACTCCGAAGAGAATATCGTTTCGCACGACAGCACCTCGATACTCTCGACCCCGGTAGACAATTCGCACAGCATTCTGCTCATGGCGTCGGGGGTCGATGTGGTGGGCATCGACGAGGCCCAGTTTTTCGACGACGGCATCGTCGAGGTCTGCTCCGAACTGGCCAACAACGGCACACGGGTGATTGTGGCCGGTCTCGACATGGATTTCCGCCGGGTACCCTTCGGCCCCATGCCGGCCCTGCTGGCCATCGCCGACGATGTGTACAAGGTGCACGCCATCTGTGTGAAGTGCGGCCATCTGGCCAACTACTCTTATCGGTTGGTCGATAACGACAAGCGGGTGCTCCTGGGCGAGAAGAACGAGTACCAGCCCTTGTGCCGCCGTTGCTACCTGCAAGAGATACAGGAGCGTAAAGAGAAACATCACGAAGGGTAAACCGCAACCGCTCCGAGATTGTTAGATAAAAATATTGATACACAAAAATAGAGTAGCCATGACCGAACGCCAGCCATACACCTTCGACCGGGTCGTCCGTATTTTGTTCGGAGCCGTTTTTGTCGTGGGGTTGTTCTACCTCATCTATATCCTCCGCGGGGCGTTGCTCCCTTTTCTCGTGGCCTGGATTGTGGCCTATATGCTCAACCCGCTGGTCGAGTATAACAAACGGGTCTTCAAGCTGAAGGGGCGCGTGCTGGCCATTACACTCACCTTTGTCGAGGTGATTATTACCTTTGCGCTGCTGTGTGTGCTGGTGCTGCCGTCGGTTATCGACGAGATAGGCGTCATGCGCAAGCTGTTGAGCGACTACGTCTACAACTCGTCGAGCATCCCCTTCGTGCCGCAGGAGGTGCACGACTTCATCCAGCAAAATATCGACTTCAGCCAGTTGTCGAGCCTGCTCAGCCGGGAGCAGTGGCTCTCGATTATCGAGGATAGTTTCTCGGGGGCCTGGGGATTCATCACCGGTTCGGTGGGCGAGATTATCAACATCGTCAGCTGGCTCATCGTGCTGCTCTACATTGTCTTTATTCTGCTCGACTACGACAAGATATTGGTCGGGTTCCAACGGATGATTCCGCAGAAGTACCGCCCTACGGTGGTCTCGATTGTCAACGACATCGAGGTGAGCATGAACCGCTACTTCCGCGGTCAGGCCGTCGTGGCCGGGCTGGTGGGTATCCTCTTCTGCATCGGCTTCCTCATTGTGGGGTTGCCCATGGCTATCGTGCTGGGGCTCTTCATCGGGTTGCTCAACATGGTCCCTTATCTGCAGCTTGTCGGCTTCATCCCCACCATCCTGTTGTGTCTGGTTTCGGCATCGGAGACCGGCACCAACTTCTGGTTGCTCTTCGGGGCCTGTATTCTGGTCTTTATCGTGGTGCAACTGATTGAGGACATATTCATCGTGCCCCGGGTGATGGGTAAGGTTACGGGGCTGAACCCCGCCATCATCTTGCTCTCGCTCTCGATTTGGGGCACGCTGCTCGGCTTTGTGGGCATGATTATCGCCCTGCCGCTCACCACGTTGTTCCTGTCGTATTACGAGCGCTATGTGATAGGTGACGAGCCGGAAACTCCGCCCGAGGCGTCGGCTGGTTCGTCGACTCCGGATGAAGAGGTGAAGCCTGAGAAAGAGTAAAAAAACTGTTCTTTAACATAAATTTGCGGAGGTATCGTTTTGTAGAATCAAAAATTAGCCTTACCTTTGCATCGCTTTTACAAAAAGCACCAAGGTTAGATTCGCTAGCTCAGCTGGTAGAGCACAA
>OJNR01001369.1_pt1 | contig 11890 bp, 5 predicted proteins | sample 1597901 | NCBI WGS metagenome assembly OJNR01 (sample SAMN01915223, study PRJEB22387) | human gut metagenome | isolation source: stool | host: Homo sapiens | place: USA | reverse complement strand
GGATTCTTCACCTACTTTACCGGCGAAGCCATCTTCCCCCGGCTCATTGCCCAGTCGGCCCAAACCGCAACGGTCGACAACCCCGGCGAGATGGCCCTGAAACCCTTCTTCACCGTCGAGATGCCCGCCCCCTTCGACATCATGACCGCCCTGCTCCTCTCCTTCTGTATCGGCCTGGGGCTCTCGGCCATACCGGGCAACACGCTGCGCATGGCGGCCGCCGACCTGCGCGACATCGTCACCCTGCTCATCGAGAAGGTCATCATACCGCTGCTGCCGCTGCACATCTTCGGCATCTTCCTCAACATGACCATCTCGGGACAGGTAGCCTCCATCATCTCGGTGTTTGTCAAAATCATCATCGTCATCTTCGTGCTGCACATCCTGCTGCTACTCATCCAGTTCTCGCTGGCCGGACTCGTAGCCCGCAAGAATCCCCTACGCCTGCTCAAGAACATGCTGCCCGCCTACGCCACGGCGCTCGGCACCCAGTCGTCGGCAGCCACCATTCCCGTCACGCTGGCCCAGACCCTTAAAAACGGGGTGAGCAAAAACATCGCCACCTTTGTTATTCCCCTGTGTGCCACCATACACCTGTCGGGCAGCACGATGAAAATCACCGCCTGCGCCATGGCCATCATGATGATGGCCGGCATACCCATACACACGCTCGATTTCAGCGGCTTCATCTTCATGCTCGGCATCACCATGGTCGCCGCACCCGGGGTTCCCGGCGGTGCCATCATGGCTGCACTGGGTGTGCTCGAGGGAATGCTCGGCTTCGACGAGACGGCCCAAGCCCTGATGATTGCCCTCTACATCGCCATGGACAGCTTCGGCACCGCCTGCAACGTGACGGGCGACGGAGCCATCGCCGTAGTCGTGGACCGCATAAACGGAAAAAGCGGAAACCTCGTGCAGCGTTCGTAGCAGACAAAGCATCTGTATAGATATAGACTGTTAAGTAAATTTTATTTATAGTAGTCCAACATATTAACATTCCGCGTATGAAAAAAGGCACATGGATTATCGTGGCTACTCTCTTTTCAATAGGAGCTATCGTCGGAGCCAGCGCTCTGACCCACACCTCGGATTCTATGAAACAGGAACTATCGGCCGAAGAGCAGATAAAGGCCGCTCCCAAAGAGGCCCTCGACTCGGCCACCATCGACCTGAAGCAGGCCCTGGCCCGGCACGACGCACCGGCCGTCATCGCCTCGCTCATGAAACAGTCGGCGGCCCGGCTGCTCATCGACCGCGACACTCTCCCCGCCATCATCGGACAGACCGAATCGCTGGCCGACCGTTCGAAAAACCCCGTCGAGCAGAGTCTGCTGCGCCTCATCTCGGCCCGGCTGTACCACCTCTACCTCGAGGATAACTACCGGATACGCCTGCGCGACGAGGTCGACGACTTCTCTCAGCCGCTCGAGACCTGGAGCGCCAACATGTTCCTGGCCAAAATCGACACCCTGCTCACCCGGGCTACAGCTCCCGTACAGGAACTGCTGGCTACGCCGGTAAGCGCCTATCGCCAGGCCCTCACCATCGGCAGCGATTCGATTTTCCGCCCCACCCTCTACGACTTCGTGGTGGGCGAAGCCATCGACCTCTACAAACAGGAGAGCGGCTACTCACCCCTCCAGCCGGTAGCCCGCAAGGAGCTGCTGGTTCCTGCACAGAAGTTTACGACCATCGTACTGGACAATAAGAAGCAGCCCGACGGCCGCATACTCCAACTCTATGCCGACGGCCGCATACTCCAACTCTATGCCGACGCCCTCAAGGCCCACGCCGCCGAGACCGGCTCGGCCCCGCTCATGATGTGGGACCTGCAACGCCTCGAATACCTGGGCGAAAGCCTCTACTACAACGACGAAGAGGAGCTCTTCGGCAACTATATCGACCTGCTGGGCAGTCTGCTCGAGAGCTACCGCGACAAGCCCTATTCGGTCGAGGTGGCCTCGACCCTCGCCTCCATCCTGTGGAATACCGACCGCTACGACAATGCCCGCCGGGCTCTCGACCTTTGCGAACAATGGACGGCCGCTTTCCCGAAATACCGCAACATCAACCGGCTGGTAAATCTGCGCAACACCATCACCGCCAAAGAGGCTTCTGTTAAAGTCTCTACCCTCCTCTACCCGGGCGAAATCGACAGTGTGAGACTTTCATACCGCAACGTCGACAGCCTCACCCTGCGCATCTACCGCCAACCCGAACCCCTGCCCATCGACATGCAGGACAACGACCTGAAGCAACCGGAATGGGACTTCGGCGACTGCATTTATGACCACGACTACGCCATAGGCGAACCGCTCTCGCTCGTGACCCGCCAACGCACCCTCGCCTTCCCCCAACTGGGTCCCGGCCTCTATGTAGCCAAAATCCTCATCGACGGCAAACCCAACCCATCGACCACCCACTTCACCGTATCGGGAGTGAAAACCATCACACGAGCAGCCTCCGACAAGCACATCGAGTTGCTCGCCGTCGATGCCCGCACAGGCAAGCCTCTGCCCAAGGCCGAGGTTACCCTCTACGCTTCGCCCTATTTCTTAGGTCAAGAGAGCGTCGAAAAGGCCCGACTCCGCACCGACAAGAACGGCCTCTGCCGCATCGAAACCGGCGACGAGGGATTCCTCTTTACCCAGGTTTCCACCCCGCTCGACCGCTTTGCTCCGGCCGACCGTCTCTCATTACCAGGCTGCTACGACGACAGCAACGACAGCGATACCCGCACCGCACTCTTCACCGACCGCTCGCTCTACCGGCCGGGACAGACGCTCTACTTCTCGGGCATCCGCTACATCAACTCGACCGACGAACACCGCACCGTAGGCGGCGAGCACTGCACCGTATCGCTGCTCGACCCCTCGTCGCGCGAGGTAGCCTCGACCCAGGTTGTCACCGATGCCTACGGCCAGTTCACCGGCTCGTTTGTCATTCCCCGCGGTAATCTGCTGGGCAACTATACCCTGCGGGTGAACCAGTCGTGGGGCGACCGGCTCTCGATATCGGTAGCCGAATACAAGCTGCCCATGTTCCGCGTCGAGTTCAAGCCGGTGACCGAGGGCACCAGTTTCGGCCAACCCGTCACCCTGCAAGGCTCGGCCCGCAGTTACAGCGGCGTACCCCAGGCCGGAGCCTCGGTGCGATACACCATCTACCGCCAGGCCAACCCCTTCTTCCGATATTACCTTCCCTCCGGCCGCAAAGAGATTGAGAGCCGCACCACCACGGTCAACGCCTCGGGCAATTTTGCCATCACTTTCACGCCGCAACGCATCAGCTCCCAATCGTTCATCAACCAGGAGCAAGCCTATATATACAGCATCGAAGCGTCCGTCACCGCCCCCACCGGCGAAACGGTAGAACAATCGACTACCGTACAGGTAGGCGACTCGCCCTATTTCATCACGGTGACCGCCCCCAAATACCTCGACAAGTACAAATCGGCCGGACAAATCAAAGCCCAGGTGCGTACCCTCAACGGACAGACCGTCGAGCGGGGCTGCCGGCTCGTATTCTACTCGCTCTACGACGTCGAAGGGGAACCGCTCGACAGCCTCAAAATCAAGATGCAGGTGGGCGAGGTGACCATCGGTGCCGACGGCCACGCCCTCTACCCCGACTTCTCGAAATGGGCTTCGGGCCCCTATCGCATCGTGGCATTCAGCAACGACGAATCGAAACGGATTATCCGGTCGGAGTGTAACTTTGTATTGTACAGCGAGAAAGACAAAAAACCGCCCCGCTTTGCCGAAATATGGCTTCCCCGTACCCAAATCACGGCCGAAGTGGGCGAAACGGTGAAGATTCCCGTAGGCACCTCGCTGCGCGAAGGGTACATCTTCTACTCCATCTATACGGCCGACCATCTGGTCGAGACCCGCATGCTCAAGCTCAGCAACAGCTGCAAGACGCTGTCGGTCAAGTTCGACAAGTCGTTCGGCGGCATCGCCACCATCAGCCTGCTCACCGTGCGCGACGGCGAAATAAAAACCGCCCAGGTAACCATACGACAGGCTCTGCCCGACCGCAAACTGAATATCAAGACCGAGTCGTTCCGCGACAAACTGCTGCCGGGGAATGCCGAGAACTGGACCTTCTCGGTGACCGACGCCCAGGGCAATCCCGTCGAGGCCCGCTTCATGGCCGAGATGTTCGATGCCTCGATGCAGGCCATCAGCACCCACAGCTGGCACTTCAGCGCACCGGCTCCGGCACCCTCTACCAGCATCTCGACTCGACCATCGACCTCCTACTCTTATGGACGCTCCATCGAAGCCGAAGAGATTCCGGCCCGGCTCGCCGTACCCGGCGAGACAGCCACCCAGTTCCTCTACCTCAATCTGTTGAACGGTAGTAACAGACGTTTCCCCATCTTCGCCTCTAATGCGGTAGCATCGGGCATACAGATCAATGAGGCCGAAACTGCACTCGACGAGGTAGTGGTGACCAAGAGTGCCAACACCGCTATGGCCAAGGGCTCGGCCTCACCTGCACTCGAAAGCCGCGAAGAGAGCGGCGGTTCCCAACCCGACGAGCCCCTGCGCACCGGCGAAGTAAGCACCGCCTTCTTCTACCCGTCGCTCACCACCGACTCGCTGGGACAGGTATCTGTCTCGTTTACCGTACCCAACGAGAACACCACCTGGCAATTCCTCGCCCTGGCCTACACGCAAGAGCTCCTCTCCGGCCAATACGAGGCTCAGACCGTGGCCAGCAAACCGCTCATGGTGTCGCCCAACCTGCCCCGCTTTGTCCGGCAGGGCGATCACGTGACCATCGCCACGGCCGTGCAAAACCAGAGCAACAGCCACCAGGAGGGGACCGTACGCTTCGAACTCTTCGACCCCTATACCGACAAGGTGCTCCACTCCAGCCAGTCGGCCTTCATCCTTGAGCCCGGCGAAAACCGTACGGTCGACTACTCCTTCACCGCACCCGAAGGGGCCGAACTGCTGGGATTCCGCGTCAAGGCATCGACCCTGCAATACAGCGACGGAGAACAGCAAATACTGCCCGTCCTGCCCACCCGCGTATTGGTAACCGACAGCAAACCTTTCTACATTCCCGGCGGTGAACAAACCACGCCCATCGTCATGCCCGGCATGGAAGAGAAACTGAAATCGCCTGCGGTCGAGAGCCTTCGCATGACGCTGCAATACTGCAACAACCCCGCCTGGTATGCCGTACAGGCGATGCCCGCCCTGACCGATATCGACGGCAGCGACGCCATCTCCATCTCGGCCACGCTCTATGCCAACAGCCTGGCCGCATCGATGGCCCGCAGCAACCCGCTCATCGCCCGCGCCGTCGAGCTGTGGAAGGCCTCCGGCAACCGGGACCTCACCTCGCTGCTGGCTCAGAACGAAGAGCTGAAGCAGGTACTCCTCTCGGCTACCCCCTGGGTGCTCGAGGCCGATAACCAGACCGAGCGCATGCAGCAGCTGGCCACTCTCTTCGACACCAACCGGGCCGATCGCCTCTCACGCGAGGCCATCCTCAAACTGCAGAACCTCCAGGGCAGCGACGGCGGCTGGAGCTGGTTCCAGGGCATGTCGGCCAGTCCCTGGGTGACGATGAACATTCTCGAGAGCTTCGCCCGATTGCGCGCCCTGGGTGTACCCCTCGACGACAGCACGATACACGAGATGCAGGTCAAGGGCATCGGCTACCTCGACCAGACCATCGAGCGGCAACGCAAGCGCGAGCCCAACGCTCCACTCACCTACAACGACATCTGCTACCTGCACGTACGCTCCTCGTACCTCGACATCCCGCTGGCCGGCGACATGCTCGGGCTGCACAAGGCTATGGTCGAGCAACTCAAGCAGTGGATCAACTTCTCGACCATCGAGAAGGCTTACGCCGCCGTAGCCCTGCACCGCTACGGATTCACCGACGTGGCCCGCGACATTGTAGCCTCGCTGCGCCAGTACGCCGTGACCACCCCCGACAAGGGGATGTTCTGGCCCAACAACCGCTCGAGCTACGGCTATAGCAACAGCGCCGTGCAGGAACAGTGCGCACTCATCGCCGCCTTCACAACGGTCGACCCCGTCGCCACCGAACTCGACGAGATGCGTCGCTGGCTCCTCGCCCAGAAACAGACCAACGAGTGGGAGTCGGTACCCTCGACCCTCGAGGCCATCTACGCCCTGCTCTACGGCGGCTCCGACTGGCTGGCCTCCAGCTCGACCCGACCCGTCATCGTATGGGGAGGAAAGGTCATGAAATACGAGCCCGAAGACCCCTTCCTGGGACTGACCGAACTTACCCTGTCGGGCAACCAGATAACGGCAGCCGAGGCCGAGGCCGTCGTCTCGACCGACCAGCAGCAACCCTCGTGGGGAGCCCTCTACTGGCAATACTTCGACGATGTCAAGAACGTATCGGCCGCCTCGGTCAACGAGCTGGCCATCGACCGCCAGATACTCGTGCGACAACCCTCGGGTACCTACCGTCCCATCAGCCAGGTAGCCCCCAAGACCGGCGACCGTGTAGCCATACGGCTCACCCTCACCGTGGGGCAAGACATGCAGTTTGTCTGCCTCACCGACGCCCGGGCCGCCTGCTTCGAGCCGGTAGACCAACTCTCGGGCTACCGCTGCCGCGAGAGCATCTGCTACTACCAGGAGGTGAAAAATGCCGAGACCCGCTTCTACTTCGACTACCTGCCCAAAGGCACCTACGTCATCGCCTACGAACTCGACATCGACCGTCCCGGCGACTACACCCAGGGACTCTCGTCCATACAGTGCCTCTATGCCCCGCAGATTATCGCCCGCACACCGGCACAAACCATCGTTGTCAAGTAACGCCGGCTTCCGACCGACACTCGTCATACTCCCCCTCCGACCGACCGCCAACGGCTCGGAAGGGGAGTTTTTATTGCCCCATCCCTACAAGTTTAATAAATTTTACAAAAACTCATAAAAGGGTTATTTTCTATAAAAAAGATGCCGATAGTATAAAAATAAATAAATAACTTTGCCATCGAAAGAGGGATCTACCGCTGTTTAATACGAACTTATCGATTCAATACTTTTTTATGAAAATTAAAAAATTTATCACAAGTAGCTTATTCTTAGGGCTACTTTCCTCTTTTGCTTCGTGTATTGATGCCGATTATGATTTCAAAAAAGACATCGATTTGGAAGTAACCGTAGGAGGAAATCTAAGTTTACCCATCGGACAGACCGATACCATCCGACTCAGCCGAATGATTGAAGAGGGCGATGTGCTCCATGTAATCGACGGACGGTACGTAATCAGCAAATCCGACAATATCACAGAAGACATCGACGCCATCGACCCGGTAATTATCGACGACTTTTCGCCCAAATTCGAGCCTTATACGCGTGATTTCCAGGCTACCACAACCGAGCTGCCACAGATTCCCGGTCTGGAGATGCCCGACATCGAAATCGCCTTCGAAGCCAACATCAACACGGCCGAGAACTTCAACGTCGATACCGAACTGCCAACCGAAGTCAAACACGTACGAAGCGTACGGATTACCGATAACAACGGCGACGACCTGCACGTCGAGCTCTCTATCGACATCTCGGGCATGCCCGATTTTCTGCCCCGCATCTACCTGTCGGGTGCCGAGCTGGCTCTCCCCGAATTGATTGACTTCGACATCGAACCGAACGGCGAACTCGTACGCGAAGGCTCGTCGATATTCATATCGAAAACCATCGAACTGACCAACGGCACAGGCCACATATCCGTTCCCTTGACCATCTACGGATTCTCCAACCCCACAGTCGAGAACGGACACCTGCTCATCACCGACGAAATTGCCTTGAAGGGCCTCGTCTATGCCGACAAACAATCGATCGGTCTCGAAGACCTCACCAATACAACCGTATCGGTTCAACCCAACCTCAATCTCTCTACCCCCCAGATTCGTATCAAAGGCGTATCGGGTACCGTCGTTCCCAACGTCGACATCAATACCTCGGTCTCGCTCTCCGATTTGCCCGACTTCCTCAAGGAAGAGGGGACCTCACTCGAAATAAAAGACCTCGCTCTCAACCTGTCGGTACAAAACCCCATCGATGCCCCCATCTCGGCCAGCTTCGAAATATCGCCGCTCGACGAGAACGGCCAAGTAGTCAACGGCAATGTAGTTTCACTTGCCCTCAAGGTCGCTGGCGGCGAAAGAACCACCTTCCAGATCGACCGCAACTCGCCCCTCATCACCTCGGGCTCGCTCACCTCGCTGCTCAGCACCATCCCCGACCAGCTCGACATCAAAGTGACCGAAGTGAAAATCGAGAGCGAAACCAACGACCAAACCATCGAATTGGGTAAAGGTGATTACAACCTCAACATCGACTACGACATAAACGTACCGCTCGAGTTCGACAACCTCCGCATCTTCTACACCGACTCCATCGACAACCTCCGCAGCGATCTCGCCGACGTCTCCGACAAAATCAAGCACCTCGAGCTCGACGTCGTTGTCAACAACGCCATCCCGCTGGGTCTCGTTCTCTCGGTCAAACCGCTCGACCAGAATGGCGACCCCATTACCGGCCTCACTCTGCCCGAAGGCGTAGAGATCAATGCCGCGCCCAACAGCGACAATGCCATACAATCGACTCACGTCACCCTCAATATCGAGGAGGTTCGCGAGAATGCACTTCAGGAACTCGACAAGCTGGAATTCAAGGTCGAAGGCAGCAATCAGGACAACCACGACGTCACCCTGCGTCCCGACCAGTTTATCGTCGTACACCTCTCGGCTCGACTCCCCGAAGGAGCACAAATGGACTTAGAAGATTTGTAACGGATTTAAAGCTAACAAACAATGAAACACGCTATAAAACATATTGCGAGCATTGCCCTCGCCGTGGTGCTGTCGGCCGGGGTGTCGGCCCAAACCACACTCAACTCCTCTTACTTCATGGAGAAGATGACCAAGCGCAACCAACTGAACCCGGCCCTTAAAACAGAGAACAACTACGTCAGCATACCCTCCATCGGTAACCTCTACCTGGGTATCAACTCCAATCTGGGGTTGGGCACCTTCCTCTATCCGCGCGACAACAAGCTGGTCACCTTCCTGCACGAGAGCGTTCCGGCCGATGAGTTCCTGAACAAACTCACCCCCAACAACACCATCGAGCTCGACCTGGGCATCGACCTCATCTCGTTCGGATTCTGGGCTTGGGGCGGACAAAACACCTTCAACCTCGCGCTCAAAAGCAACACAGGAGCCTATCTGCCCCGCGAAATCTTCGAGTTCCTCAAAACCGGGCAAGAGGCCACCGGTGTAACCCGCTACGACATGAGCAACATCACCGCCACCACCAGCAACTATCTGGAGCTGGCACTGGGCCATGCGCGCGACATCACCGACAAGTTGAGCGCAGGAGCCAAAATCAAGGTACTCATCGGCGCCGCTCACGCCGAGGCCCGCATCGACCGTATGGACATCTCCATGTCGCAAAACGAATGGACCATCAAACAAGCCGGACACCTGCAAGCCACCTCGCTGCTCGAACTGACCACCGACCCCGAGACCGGCGAAGTCACCGGATACGATTTCGGCAACCATTTCGGAGTAGCCGGATTCGGGCTGGGATTCGATCTGGGTGCCACCTACGAAATCATCGACAACCTCACCCTTTCGGCAGCCCTCACCGACATAGGCTTCATGCGCTGGAACAACCTCACCCGCGCCGAGACCGACCCCGATAAAGGGTTCATATACACCGGCTTCGACAATATCGGAGCCGAAGACGACGAGAACGGCGACAACCCCTTCGACCAAAAAGCCGACCAGTTGGGCGACGACCTCAAAGCTTTAACCAAATTCTACCAATCGGACACCCAGTCGGTGAGCAACTCGCTGCGCACCACCCTGCGCGTGGGTGCCGAGTATGCCGTACTCGACAACGCCATCTCGTTCGGTCTCCTCTCCACCACCCGATTCGTCGGTTACCGCACCTATGCCGAAGGCATGGCTGCCGTCAATTTCCGCCCTCTCTCGGGATTACACCTCACCATCAACGGCTCGGTATCCAACATGGGCAGCTCGGTAGGCGCCATCCTCAACATCTGTGCCCCTGGCTTCAACTTCTTCGTCGGCACCGACTACTTTGCCACGCAGTACTCCAAACAGTTCATCCCCATCAACCACGCCCGGGCCAACCTCAGCTTCGGCTTCAACATCACTTTCGGGAAGAAACACGAAATCTAAAAAACACACAATATTCCATCAACACAAGGGGCGGCCCTCCAAGCTGCCCCTTGTTCGTATCATTCCCCGCCGCCAGCCCCATTCTCACCCTTGGGATAAATGCCCTGCTCTCAGGCATCAATCAAGCAACCAGCCCCCGCAAAATCAAACGGCAAATAGCCTGTGTTTTCCCTTGTTACTCCCAATAATTATACGTATATTTGAAACACATTAAATCTAAATTCTATTATTATGAAAACGAAACTCCGTCTTTTAATCAACAAAATCACAGGAGCAATCGTACTGCTATTGCTATGTGTAGCCTGTGACAATACAGATACAAGTACTAAAAACCGTTTTTTATCGGCAGGAATCGTGTGGGAAGAAGTACGCCAACAAAACACCGATATAAACCTCGATAGTGTATTGGAGGTCTTACGGCCTATACTCTCACCCGACAGTATCGAAGCCCTGGAAAATCAAATATATGTAAAATACACAGCCAGCCGATACACATTATTACCCTCCGAGACAATTGACGGGGAGCTATATTGGCCCATCGAGTACACCGTAAAACATATTTATCGATGGAACTCCTTCTCTGATGAATCGGAGAGAGAAATCTGCGGTTATCTGCGGGAAGACAGCCAAGGCAGCATCTACCTAAGACGAGGCGAGCAGGAAATCCTGTTATATACCTTTCCCCCTGATGGGTGGAAACCGGGTGAAACCATTCAATATGCCTCGTGGTGGGGTCCGGGAACCGAAGAGATTAAACCGGAACTTCTGGAGACTATTACATTAAAGAATGGAAGTTCCTGCCAAAAATACAATAAGCTGTTATATGGGTTGACCTCGACATCGGGCGTATTTGGTTTGTTCGACCCTCCGTTCGATTCACTCTATCGAACCGATTTAGTATCATACAGCCGCGACGGAATACTGCTGTACAAGAATGAAAATATAAAAATTCCTCATCAAGGAGGATAAAACCTAAATAACACCGAATATGAAAAAATATCTGCCTCTCCATCTTTGCATTTCCTCACATAAATATTTGATTTATTAAAAATTTTTATTACATTTGAAGAAACCGGAGCACATTACACATAACCGGCAAATCCATTGATTCACAAATAATTACAGCCTATAATACCATTCTATTATGAAAACCAGATTATTTATTTTAGCCGCTGTATGTAGTCTCTCTGCCAGTGTAATGGGGCAGATGAAAATTGGAAACTTTGATGGAAAAATTCTGGTCGGCAATTACAATGAAGCTACATTGATTATCAAAAACACCGGTAAAGCCATTCTATCCGGCGGACTTGTCGAAGGGGGCGGTACCCTGCAAATTGAAGCCGGAGAAGAAATAGAGATACAGCCTGGCTTTGAGGCAAAAGCAGGAGCAAATGTCGAATTTAAATAAAACTCACAGATATGAAAACACAATCACTACTTTGGAGTTTCGCACTAATATGTCTCGGCTGCATCGCCAGTCAGGCACAGGAGTATGAATATGTTCCCATCGTGCGAGAGAATGTTCGATGGACATTTAGTAATCAAGAAGAGAAAATGACTCTTTTACTGGATAATCGATATATTGATGGGAAATTGTATGCCTACGCTTATGGTGGGTTCTATCAATTCCATTTTTTATTTCTTGCATAAGGCAGCAGAACCCTT
>OJNR01001353.1_pt1 | contig 12010 bp, 10 predicted proteins | sample 1597901 | NCBI WGS metagenome assembly OJNR01 (sample SAMN01915223, study PRJEB22387) | human gut metagenome | isolation source: stool | host: Homo sapiens | place: USA | reverse complement strand
GCTTGCGGCTTTGATGCCTGTCATAAGATCCGTTGTTTCGAGGGATTTTTCCGACCGGCAAGCCGAGAGTGAGAGTGCTGATATGAGTATTGCGCTTGTTAATGTGAAGGATGTAAATTTTCGTTTCATAAATAGTTCCTTTCGCAGTAAGCAAATCGTGTACTGTATTCGCATATAATACAATTCAAAGCGTCTGATTGTCCACGGAATAATGTATTTTCTGATTAAATTATATAATATTTTCCCTCAAAGTCAATAAAAGTTACAAGATTGTAACCATTTCGTCGGCATCATGCAACCGCTTTTGCCGACCGCTGAGTTCAACGGGCGGCGGTGGCGTTTTTAATGACGATATTTCGGTTTTCTCTATTGACAAACTGCGTTGTGATGGATTATAATTATGTAAGGAGCGTGTAAGATTTTACACGGTAAAATTCCATGAAGTTTTTTTAAAATAAGGAGAAAAGATATGGCATACATACTCGGTGTCGATATAGGTACGTCCGGTACAAAAACAGTGCTTTTCAGCGAGGACGGCACACCTGTTGCATCGGCGCTTTACGATTATCCTCTTTACACTCCCTGCAACGGCTATGCCGAGCAGGATCCTGCGGACTGGTGGAACGCCTGCGTTAACAGTATCCGTGACGTAGTTGCAAAGAGCGGAGTTCCCGCAGACGAGATAAAGGGCGTAGGTCTTTCGGGACAGATGCACGGACTTGTAATGCTGGACAAGGATAACAAGGTAATCAGAAACAGCATTATCTGGTGCGATCAGCGTACAGGAAAGGAAGTTGTCGAGATAACCGAAAAGGTAGGTCACGACAGACTTATCGCTATCACCGCAAACCCTGCTATAACAGGCTTTACAGCCGCAAAGATAATGTGGGTAAAGAATAATGAGCCTGAAAATTATGAAAAGTGCCGCCATATTCTTCTCCCCAAGGACTATATAAGATTTATGCTCACGGGCGAGTTTGCTACCGAGGTTTCAGACGCATCGGGTATGCAGCTGCTTGATATTCCCGGCAGATGCTGGTCTGACGAGGTTCTGACTAAGCTCGGTATCGACAAGTCGCTTCTTGCCAAGGTTTACGAAAGCCCTGAGATAACAGGTACCGTTACAAAGGCTGTAGCGCAGGCTACAGGTCTTAAGGAGGGTACGCCCGTAGTCGGCGGTGCAGGCGATAATGCGGCTGCCGCTGTCGGAACAGGCGTAGTAGAGGACGGTAAGGCTTTCACTACTATCGGTTCAAGCGGCGTTGTGTTTGCTCATACTTCCGATATATCTATCGACCCCAAGGGCAGAGTGCATACATTCTGCTGTGCTGTGCCGGGATGCTGGCACGTTATGGGCGTTACTCAGTCCGCAGGTCTGTCGCTCAAGTGGTTCAGGGATAATTTTGCGTGGAGCGAGATGGAAACAGCCGCTTCTATGGGCGTTGACCCGTACTACCTTATGGATAAGGAAGCCGACAGCGTGCCGATAGGTGCAAACAGACTGCTCTATATGCCTTATCTCAACGGAGAGAGAACACCTCACCTTGACCCCAACGTAAGAGGTGCATTTGTAGGTCTTTCCACAATGCACAAGAAGAAGGATATGCTCAGAGCCGTTATGGAGGGCGTTTCTTATTCACTGCGTGACTGTGTTGAGGTTATGCGTGAGATGAATATAAGCATTGATGATATGATGGCTTGCGGCGGCGGCGGAACATCACCGCTGTGGCGGCAGATGCTCGCAGATCTTTATGCCTGCAACGTAAAGACTACAGCAAACAAGGAAGGCCCCGCACTCGGCGTTGCACTTCTTGCGGCAGTAGGCGCAGGAATATACAGCTCTGTTCCAGAGGCGTGCAAGGCGGTAATCAAGCCCGAAAAGATACAGGAGCCTATTGCTGAAAACAGTGCCAAGTACGAAAAGGTATATGCGCTTTACAAGAAGCTGTATCCCGCTATGAAGGCAAACTTTGACGAGCTGGCTTCGCTTGATGTATAATTTGCAATATTGTCAGTAACGGAATACGGCTTTTGTGTGTTGCCGTAATCCGTAGGAATATTATGCTAAGTCCGGTTAACCGGAAAGGAGTACCTATGAAACTTTTTATCGACACAGCCAACGTTGATGACATCAGACGTGCCAATGATATGGGCATTATCTGCGGTGTTACCACAAACCCCTCTCTTATCGCTAAAGAGGGAAGAGATTTCAAGCAGGTAGTAAAGGAAATCACAGAAATCGTAGACGGTCCTGTTTCAGCCGAAGTAATTTCGCTTGAAGCAGACAAGATGGTCGAGGAGGCTCTGCCCCTTGCCGCTATACATAAGAATATCGTTATAAAGCTCCCTATGTGCGAGGAGGGTCTTAAGGCCTGCAAGCAGCTTACCGCAAAGGGTATAAAGACAAACGTTACTCTCGTATTCTCAGCCGCTCAGGCACTTCTTGCCGCAAGAGCAGGCGCTACATTTGTAAGCCCGTTCCTCGGCAGACTTGACGATATAGGCATGGAAGGCATGAACCTTATCGAAGAGATCGTTGACATATTCAATGCACAGGGCATTGAAACAGAGATTATCGCCGCATCTATCCGTAACCCGATGCACGTTACACAGGCGGCAAGACTCGGATGTGATATTGCAACCGTTCCTATGAACGTACTTCTCCAGATGCTTAAGCACCCCCTTACCGACAACGGTATCGACAGGTTCCTTAAGGACTGGGAAGGATTCACTTCCAAGCAGAAGTAATTAAAGCCGCTCAAAAAGCGTGCTTAAAATAACCGAAAGGAAAAATGAAATGTACAGTAATTTAGTTGACACGATCGGCTTTCTCAAGGGAATAGATCCCGATGTTGCTGACGCAATGGACAAGGAGCTTGCCCGTCAGAAAAGAAATCTTGAGCTTATTGCAAGTGAGAATATCGTTTCTCCTGCTGTTATGGCGGCTATGGGAAGCGTTCTTACGAACAAGTATGCTGAGGGATACCCCGGCAAGCGTTATTACGGCGGATGCGAGGACGTTGATATAGTTGAGAATATCGCTATTGAACGTGCCTGCAAGCTGTTCGGAGCAAAGTATGCGAATGTACAGGCTCACTCCGGCGCACAGGCTAACACGGCGGTTTATTTTGCACTGCTGAATCCCGGCGACACGGTAATGGGTATGAGCCTTGCTCACGGCGGACACCTTACACACGGTTCTCCCGTAAACATTTCGGGCAAATACTTCAACTTCGTACCTTACGGACTTGATGAGGAAACTGGCAGACTGAATTACGACAATATACTTGCACTTGCCAAGGAGAATAAGCCCAAGATGATCGTTGCGGGTGCGAGCGCATATCCCAGAGCAATTGACTTTGAAAAGCTCTCGGCTATTGCTAAGGAAGTCGGCGCATATCTTATGGTAGATATGGCGCACATTGCAGGTCTTGTTGCAGGCGGTCAGCATATGTCGCCCGTGCCTTATGCAGACGTTGTGACTACTACAACGCATAAGACACTGAGAGGACCTCGTGGCGGACTTATCCTTACAAATGACGAGGAGCTTGCAAAGAAGATCAACAAGGCTATATTCCCCGGCATACAGGGCGGACCTTTAATGCACGTTATCGCCGCTAAGGCTGTATGCTTCGGCGAGGCGCTGAAGCCCGAATTTACCGAATATGCAAAGCAGATTGTAAAGAACGCATCCGTTCTTGCCGATTCTCTGCTTGAAAAGGGATTCAATCTTGTATCGGGCGGTACAGACAACCACCTTATGCTTGTTGACCTCCAGCCTTTCAATATCACAGGTAAAGAGCTTGAGAAGAAGCTCGACGAGGTGTATATCACAGTTAACAAGAATGCTATACCCAACGATCCTCAGAGTCCTTTTGTAACGAGCGGCGTGCGCATCGGTACACCTGCGGTTACTACAAGAGGATTAAAGGAAGACGATATGAAGCAGATTGCACAGTGCATCTATCTTACTGCGACCGACTTTGACAACAGCGCCGACAAGGTAAGAGAAACAGTAACTGAGATCTGCAGAAAGTATCCTCTGTACGAATAATTGCATATAAGCGAGAACGAGAGATTGATTCCCTCGTTTTCGTGTTGTATAAAATATCGGTTAATTGTTGAATATAGAAAGGAATTTGTAAATGACAGCATCTGCAAGAGATATTATTTTTAATCACTCGGAGAGAGTAGCTCCGCTCGGACTTATTGCTATACCCGGTTCTGAGGAGCTTGGCAAAAAGGTCAACGATTACCTTGTAACATGGTCAAGAGAAGCAGGCTACGATTATGATAATTTTCTCATTGAGAACGAATGCCCCAGATTTTCTTCCGGTGACGGTAAGGCTCTTATCAAGAACACTGTAAGAGGTTATGATGTTTATATTATTGCCGATTTCGGCAACTACAGCCTTGAATATCCGCTGTTCGGCAGAATGAACCGTATGTCGCCCGATGATCACTTCCAGAACCTCAAGCGTATCATACAGGCTATCGGCGGTAAGGCTCACCGTATCAACGTTATCACACCTATACTTTACGGCGGAAGACAGCACAGAAGAAACTACAGAGAGTCGCTTGACTGCGCTGTAGCGCTTCAGGAGCTTCAGAATATGGGCGTTTCCAATATCATTGCGTTTGACGCTCACGACCCCAGAGTATGCAACGCAGTTCCCCTGATGGGCTTTGATAATATAATCCCCACATATCAGGTGCTGAAGGCTCTGTTCAAGTATGTAAATGACTTCAAGATGGATAAGGATCATTTTATGGTTGTCAGCCCCGATGAAGGTGCGCTCAACAGAAATATGTACTATTCATCTGTACTGGGTGTAGATCTCGGTATGTTCTATAAAAGACGTGACTATTCTCAGGTAGTAAACGGTCGTAACCCTATCGTAGCTCACGAATATCTCGGTAACTCGGTAGAGGGCAAGGACGTGTTCATTGCGGACGATATTATTTCATCGGGCGAATCTATGCTTGATATTGCTATCGAGCTTAAGAAGCGTAACGCAAAGAGAATTTTTGCATATGCGACATATCCTATCTTCACAAACGGTCTTGAAGCGTTTGACAAGGCCTATGCCGACGGTAAGATCGACTATGTGTTCGGTACAAACCTTTCCTACAGAACGCCCGAACTGCTCAGCAGGGAATGGTTCTGCGAGGTTGACGTGTCGAAGTATCTGTCATATCTGATTATGGCTCTTAACCACAATATGTCTATCAGCAAGGTAATTGATCCTCACCAGAAGATAAGCGCTTTACTTGAAAAGCACAAGAACGACTGATAAGGTAATATGATATTTCAGCCTCCGCTCTGTGACGGGCGGAGGCTTATATTTTACAGGAGATGAATTATGCCGTTAGCAGACAGAATACGTCCTTCGACGCTTGATGAGGTTGTGGGACAAAGGCACATCTTAGCGCAGGGAAAACCGCTTTACAATATCATCAGCAGGGGAAAGATACCCAATATGATATTCTACGGGCCGTCGGGAGTGGGTAAAACCACGGTGGCAAATATTATCGCCCAAAAAACAAGTATGAGTCTGTACAGGCTGAACGGTACTCAGGCATCGACATCGGACATAAAGGATGTTGTTGCAAATTTAGGGACATTCGGTGCGGCAGGCGGAATTCTGCTATTCCTTGACGAGATACAATATCTCAATAAAAAGCAGCAGCAGACACTGCTCGAATATATCGAGAGCGGAGAAATAACGCTGATCGCATCTACGACGGAGAATCCGTATTTCTATGTATACAGTGCTGTTCTTTCACGCTGTACCGTATTTGAATTCAAGCAGGTGACGGCGGAGGATATACTTCCTGCGGTGGAACGTGCATTCAGGCTTATGGGCGAGGAGATGCACACGCAGTTCACGCTTGAGGAAGGCGTTGTAAGCCATATTGCTTACGGCTGCGGCGGTGATGTGAGAAAGGCGGCGAATACGGTTGAGCTTTGCTGTCTTTCGAGCGAGGGCGATACGGTGACGATGGAAACCGCAAAGCTGCTTACGCAGAAGAGCAGTATGAACTACGACCGTGACGGCGATCATCATTATGATATTCTGTCGGGGCTGCAGAAGTCGATAAGAGGCTCGGATGAAAATGCGGCGCTTCATTATGCGGCACGTTTGCTTGCGGCAGGTGATATTACCTCGCTTTGCAGGCGGCTTCTTGTTATAGCAAGCGAGGATATAGGGCTTGCGTATCCTATGGCGGTGCCGATAGTGAAGGCTTGCGTTGACAGTGCGTTACAGCTTGGGCTTCCTGAGGCGAGGATACCGCTCGGTGAAGCGGTCGTCCTGCTTGCGACATCGCCGAAGTCCAACAGTGCGTATCTCGGTATAAATGCCGCTATGCAGGATGTCGAGGACGGCAAAACAGGAGATATACCCCGACAGCTTCAGAACAAGCATTATGACGGAGAGGGCAATGCGGTGAAGGGTCAGCATTATCTTTATCCGCATGACTATCCGGATCATTATGTAAAACAGCAGTATCTGCCTGACGCTATAAAGGACAGGGTCTATTATACGTTCGGCGATAACAAATTTGAACAGCAGTCAAAGGCATATTGGGATAAGATAAAAGGAAAGAAGTAAAAGAATCCGACGGCGTTACTTGCTGTCGGATTTCAGTTTGTAGAAAAAGTCTTGTATTTGATGTATTTCTGTTATATCATTCAGCTTCGGCTACGATAGTAAACTACTGATAGTTCTGTTTGTCGGACAGCCGCATTGTTTTTATTTGCACTGCTATTTATTACATTTGCTATCATTTTCTCTTTTTGTAGTGGAGGCGGCTTGCCCCTCCCGTCGCACTAACTTCTAACCATTCGCCAAGTTTATAATCTGTCAACTATCAACCGTAACCCAAAGCTTAATTTCCTTGCAAATTGTTTATGGTAAGCACCACAATATTTCGGGAGGAGCAAGCTCCTCCCCTACGAAAAATACTATGTGATAGTGCAAATGCAAAACCATACAAGCACACACAGACCATCACCCTATTATACGTTCGGTGATAACAAATTTGAACAGCAGTCAAAGGTGTATTGGGATAAGATAAAAGGGAAGAAGTAAAAGAATCCGACGGCGTTACTTGCTGTCGGATCTTTTTTTGCACGGTTTATTTGAAAAGCTGACGTATAGCTGATTTATGCCGATATATAAAACGAATATCCCGAACAGCTTTCGCAGAACAGCCACATCCGTAATTCCTGCGACATAGCTTCCGACAACGGCGCAGGGAAGTCCGAGAATAAGATATTTCCCCACAAGCTTTAAGTCTGTCAGCTTGTTTTTAATGTGTATGATAAGGGAGAGCAGTGCAATTGGGAGGAAGAAAAGAAGGTTTATCCCTTGCGCAATATCCTGCGGTATTTCAGTGAATACCGAAAGATACACGAGCAGAATGAAGCCTCCGCCAAGCCCCATTGACGCAGTGGCTCCGGTGAGTATTCCCACTAAAATATTCATAATATCATCCTCACTCCGCTTGCAATCATAAGCAGACCGAATATTATCCTTATCAGTCTGTCGGGGATTTTTCCGAGAAGAAAAGAGCCGAGTATCGCACCGATAAGACCGTAGGGTATATATTCCCACGCTGTGCCGAAATCCAGTTTCCCGTTCATTAAATATATAACGGCGGTGACAAGGCTCAGTACGAATATCAGGGCGACCGAGGAAGCGTGGGCTTTTTTCGGCTCTGTGCCGTTTTTCTCAAAGGCAGGTACGGCGACAGTTCCGCCGCCGGAGCCGAACAGACCGTTCAGAAAGCCACAAAGCGAGCCGTAAAGCAGATGGGCGTGCTTTCCTGTGCGGTCGGATTTTCGTTTACGTTTACTGTTCATAGAGATAGCTTTCGCAGAAAAAAGCGGATTATGCAAAATGAAAAGCCGTACTGTTTTTAAGCAGTACGGCTGTAATTTTTAAGACCACCTTGCCGTGGTATGACGATGAAACCCGCACATAAAGTACGGTGGGTAACTTTCCCCCGATTGTTTCACGCTCCCTTCTTCCGCAGGGCGGGAGGTCTGCAATCCGCAAACGGAGAGAAATCCCTATTAAAGAGTGTCGGATCATATGAAATCATACTGAAGCGAACAAGGCAGTGTATTAACTTTTATTCTTCCTCTTCGTCAAGCTCCTCAAACACGTTGAAGAATTCCTTGGCTACACGGTCGTATTCCTTATCGTCATCTATTGTTGACAGGTAAACCTCATCGTTCTTGTTTACTTCCTTCAGGATAACGTAAACGTCGCTGTCGGCGTTCTCGTCTTCTTCTTCGGGAATAACGGCGCAGTATGAGCAACCGTCAACCTCAATGCGTCCGATAAGCTCAAATGTAACGGTATCGCCGTTTTCGTCCTCGAGGTCTATATATTCGGCAGTGTCTAAGTCGTTGTCTGTGATGTTTTCGATTTCTGACATTGTTTATTCCTTCCTTTTCCGAGGACCGTTTCAAGACCTCTGTTCTGTATATAATTTTACACGAAACCAAAGGTGTTGTCAAGAGGTATTTTATGATTTTCTCACAATACTATTCCTGCACAGGTCAAATTCCCTAAAAATAGCAAATCGACGCATTTTTAAGTTATAAACATAGATTAAATACGCTGATATTGTGTAAACTGTGTAACTATGTGACTAATATACAAAACCACGATGTGCAATTTGTACAGTTTTAATTCAGAAAAGTGTTGACTTATGCCGTTTGATGTGTTATCATATAGACAAGGAAAAGGAAAGTTCCCCAGACAGAATAAAACATCTTCATGCTGACTATTTAACACGATAAAGAGGGTTTTATTCAACATATATACGATTCGGAAACCGTATATAAATAAAGTCGGATAGGAGGCGAGTCCAATGGGTCAGGAAAAAAGTGAGTCACAGCAGTCTGTTGAGGCTCGCAACATAAAGTAAGAAGTGAATAGTACGATGACAATACTCATACGGTACTCATCGACACACATAATAAAAGGGTTTTGACCTTTAATTGCGAGTAAAACGGCTACCGGACAAAGAAAACAAGAAACCTTATAGCGATTTGAAAAATCGCAGATTTCCGCAAAAGCGTTTATTATATACAGCTTTCAAGGTAAATACAGGTAAGGTGATTGAGATGTACAGTTCAAGACATTCAAAGAGGCAGTTCTACTGATAACAGCTTAATATCCTGCATCGGCAGAAGTCGATACAGAGGATAAAAAGAGCAGCTGATAAAGCTGAAAGAAGCTGATAGTAAGCTCTTAAGGATGTGTTTCAAATGGTAATATACGCTGACTGCATAATAAAGCATCAAAGAATGGTGCTTAACGAAGAAAGACAGTGAGGTATAGTCCAATGTACTGACAACGTACAGGTAGTATAAACTACGAAATAATATAAAAGTCGGTTAAGTTTAACGGCAGACAGGAAGCTGGTAGGATGATACCACGATGATGGCTGCAGAATATGCGAAGAACGCATAAAGCGAGGCAGTAAGCCGATAACCGATTCGACAATTGAATATAACAATAACGGACGGGCTTTGGAGTATGTGTTGCTTCAAAGCCCGTTTTGATTGCGCACATAACTTGCACTTACCGACAAAAAGTGGTATAATCAGAAAAACTCTGATAAAGGAGATTACTATGATAAAATTACCGAAGATGTATACAGCAAATTCAATTAAAGCGATGCACGAGAAGCTTAACCTTGATGCACAAACAGTAATGCTGTTATATGATTATTTTGATGCGTTTTCAAATTTTTATGAGATGTTACCTTTGAAAGACGCATATAAGATAATCAAAAAACAAAATGATGAATTAAAGCTGACGGAAGAAGGTTTTATTGCTTTTTCTGAGATAGCAAGGCACGAGGAGCATTTCTATTTTATACTCGGCAGTGAAGAGACGGACAAGAACAGAAAAAAGAGTAAGCCGATGGAAAGAACAATCGTAAACGAATCGTTGGTGCTTATTGACGAAATATTTTATAAAATGATGGTCACTTCTCAGAAAGGCAAGCCACTATTTGTTCCGGAGAAAAATAAGCTGCTCAGATATGTTGATGATTCTTTTATAGAAGAAAATGAGTATACAACGGCACTGTATGATTTCTTTGCGAATAATATGAAATTAGGCGAGTCAGATGCATGGGATACTGTCGGCGATTGTATTCTGGAAATAAAAAACGGTGAAAATCCTCTTGAAGAAGTACTCAGCTATCTTGATTATCGCAAACTTTTGCCGGAGGAGAAAAATTTAAGTGAGTTGATAGGCATTATATCACGTTTGAATAACTTTACAAGAACACCGGTAAATCGTGGATTTACACCTGTTGAGCTTAATCAACTCGGCGGAGGTCTGTCTGCCGACAGCATAGTTTTTGAGGAAGATAATCTGATACCGCAAGCCGTTTTTAATTCAAACAGCGAATCGTCAAAACAGTAAACATGATAATTATAAAGCAAGCCGTTGGCACTGTGATGTGCGTCAACGGCTTGCTTTTGTTATCAGTATATTTCCTGTTCGAGATTTCTGAACATATCGTCATCGAAAAAATCCGTAATGGTTATCTGAAGTTGTTTGCAGGGAACGGGGACGTGTGCAAATTCTGTCGGAAAAGTGCAGTTTTTGAATAATTGCTTGACTATCTCTTTTCAGAATGTTAATCTTTATTCAGCCTTTAAATCGGCTTATATATTGAATAAGGAGCATAGGAAAAAATTACAGTTTTCGTTCAGGCAAAATTAGCTGTAACATAAAATATAAGCACATAAAAAAACTTTTTATAAAAATCGGAGATACCGTCTACAGCTAAAAGTAACCGCAGACGATCTGACGGATTTTGCGGTTGTTGGTAAAGCGCCGTAAGATTCAACTGCGAGGAGGTAAATATGTATAAGAAATCAGGTTCTAAACTGAAAACGATCGCACTTCTTATCAGAGTGTTCGGTTTTATAGTAGCATTAGCTTCCGCTATAGCTTGCTGGAGCATAGCAGGGAATATCAGCAGTTACAATGAAACTTTAAAGAGCGTTATGATAGGTGCAGGATTCGAGATAGGTATTTTAATAATTGTTCCTGTTATTATCGGTTCGCTTATACTTGAAGGATTCGGCGATCTGATAGTTCTTACGGATGACAATAACGAATGCCTTAGAAAAATGGCAGGTCTTCCTGCTAAACAGATGGTTAACGTGCCTAACAATTATTACAATAACAATGCGGTTAATCCCGCAAGTACAGCAGGTACGGCAAATGCCCAGAATTCATCAGGCACCTGGGTTTGCGCAAAATGCGGTAAGGTTAATAATTCAAGAGGAGATTTCTGCGTAGGCTGCGGAGCAAGAAAGCCTTTACTTTAATCCAATCGGAATTTACGGCGGATGTATTTCTGCTGTGTATCGAATGTGCGTGGCACATATTGATTATGCGTGTTCCTTATTCAATAAATGCGAAAACGGCGTACTGAAAATGTACGTCGTTTTTGCAATTTCGCTTATTCGATTTTTGAAGCGGCGCATTGCTATTAGTAAAAATAAAATCTTTATTATCGTCCAATCCCGACCGTTTCACTATCCTGCATATATCCGGAACTATAAAAAGCGGGTATCGAAGCGGCATATTGCTATTAGTAAAAATAAAATCTTTATCATCGTCCAATCCCGACCGTTTCACTATCCTGCATATATCTGCAACCTATAAAAAGGTCGGAATTTGAAGCGGCACATTGCCGCAAGGTCGGAATTTGAAGCGGCACATTGCTATTAGTAAAAATTAAATCTTTACCATCGTCCAATCCCGACCGTTTTGCTATCCTGCATATATCCGGAACATATGAAAAGGTCGGAATTTGAAGCGGCGCATTGCCGCAAGGTCGGAACAGTCAGCGGCGACCCGCCGCAAGGTCGGAATTTGAGGCGGCACATTGCTATTAGTAAAAATAAAATCTTTACCATCGTCCAATCCCGACCGTTTTGCTATCCTGCATATATCCGGAA
>OJNR01001327.1_pt1 | contig 12237 bp, 9 predicted proteins | sample 1597901 | NCBI WGS metagenome assembly OJNR01 (sample SAMN01915223, study PRJEB22387) | human gut metagenome | isolation source: stool | host: Homo sapiens | place: USA | reverse complement strand
GATTTGTGTATATGATGGGCAGATATTATTAAAATTACAGAGTGATTTTGTAGACAATAATACATATGAATTTGATAGGAATATAGTTATATTTTATACATGATAATAATATTTGAATCTAAATAAAAATAGTGATTATGCAAATAATAGTTATAAATAAAAAAATTAAAAAAATAGTTGAAAGCGCTTGCAAACATATGTTAGAATGCAGTAGTAAAAAGACGCATCTCATTGAGGAGGATACATAGTTGGCTTTACAAGCATAGAATAGATTATATAAATTGATTTCACGACAAATGGCTTTGTTTCAAATACAGCAAGCAAATAACAAATTAAAAATTATTTTTGGAACACCCGGCTGCCAATCATATTATAATCAAGCGAAGTATCTGTATGGGAAAGTGTCTTAATGTAAAAATCTACATTAGGAGGATAATATGAACAAAAGATTTTTAACAATTGCTGCAGCTTTATCTATGGGTGTTGCATTAACTGCTTGTAGCGGTGGAGGAGATGAAGGAAAAACTGGTGGTTCTAGTGTTGCAAATGCTGACAAACCTTTAGTATGGTATAACCGTCAACCTTCTAACAGTTCAACTGGTGAATTAGACAAGGATGCATTAAACTTCAACAAAGATACTTATTATGTTGGTTTCGATGCAAATCAAGGTGCTGAACTTCAAGGACAAATGATTAAAGAATATATCGAAAAGAATATCGATACATTAGATCGTAACGGAGATGGCGTTATCGGTTACGTATTAGCTATTGGTGATGTTGGTCACAATGACTCTATTGCTCGTACAAGAGGTGTTCGTAAGGCATTAGGTACTGGTGTTGAAAAAGATGGTGAAATCATAAGTGATCCAGCTGGTATTAATAATGATGGTAAATCTAAGAGTGTTCAAGATGGCTCGTTAGAAATTAATGGAAAAACTTATACAGTAAGAGAACTTGCTTCTCAAGAAATGAAGAACTCTTCAGGTGCTACTTGGGATGCTGCTACTGCTGGTAACACAATCGGTACATGGACTGCTTCATTCGGTGATGAAGTTGACGTTGTAGCTTCTAACAATGATGGTATGGGTATGTCAATGTTCAACGCATGGTCAAAAGAAAACAAAGTTCCTACATTCGGATACGATGCTAACTCAGATGCAGTTGCTGCAATCGCTGAAGGATATGGTGGAACAATTTCTCAACATGCTGACGTTCAAGCTTATTTAACATTAAGAGTATTACGTAATGCTTTAGATGGTGTTGATATCGATACAGGTATCGGTACAGAAGATGATGCTGGAAACGTATTAAGCTCAGATGTATTTACATACAATAAGGATCAACGTTCTTACTATGCATTAAACGTTGCTGTTACTGCTGACAACTATAAAGATTTCTTAGATTCAACAGTTACTTATGCTCCAGTTTCTAACCAATTAGATGAAAAAAATCACGCTAAGAAGAGTGTTTGGTTAAATATCTACAACGCATGTGATAACTTCTTAAGCTCAACTTACCAACCATTATTAGAAAAATATGATGACTTATTGAATTTAGATGTTGAATATATCGGTGGTGATGGACAAACAGAATCTAACATTACAAACCGTTTAGGAAACCCAGACAAATATGATGCATTCGCAATTAACATGGTTAAGACTGACAATGCAGCTTCTTACACAGGAATCCTTAAATAAATAATTCAAAAATAACATAGGGATTAAGATTATTAGGGAGAAATTATTTCTCCCTAATATTATTTAGATAGTAGTAAAAAAAATAGGAGAGATTTTATGGCAGATAAGAATGAAGAACTAGTCTTATCTATACGCGGAATGAGTAAGTCCTTTGGACGTAACCGTGTTTTGGATCATATTGATTTAGATTTAAAACCAGGTACAGTTATGGGACTTATGGGAGAAAATGGTGCTGGTAAATCAACAATGATGAAATGTCTATTCGGGACATATCAAAAAGATGAAGGTACAATTTTCTTGGAAGGAAAAGAGATTAACTTTTCTGGACCAAAAGAAGCACTTGAAAATGGTATTGCCATGGTACACCAGGAATTGAATCAATGTCTTGAAAGAAATGTTAAAGATAACTTATTCTTGGGACGTTATCCTACAAATGCTTTTGGCGTAGTAGATGAAGATCGAATGAAAAAGAAATCATCTGAGCTTTTTAGAAAGCTTGGTATGACAGTGAATTTAGATACACCAATGCGTAATATGTCTGTTTCACAAAGACAGATGTGTGAAATTGCCAGAGCAATTTCATATAATTCAAAGGTTATCGTACTTGATGAGCCTACATCTTCTTTGATGACACAAGAAGTTAATAAATTGTTTGATATGATGCGTATGTTGAAAAAACAAGGTATTTCGCTAATTTATATTTCGCATAAAATGGATGAAATTTTTGAAATTTGCGATGAAGTATCTGTTTTACGAGATGGAAAAATGGTTATGACAAAACCTACATCTGAAACCAACATGAATGAGTTGATTGCAGCCATGGTAGGTCGTTCATTGGATAACCGATTCCCACCTGTTGATAATGTTCCTGGAGAACCAATGTTATCTATTCAACATGTATCAACAAAATATGAGCCATACTTAAAAGATATTACATTTGATGTTAAAAAAGGTGAGATTTTCGGTCTATACGGTTTAGTAGGAGCTGGACGTACAGAGTTGTTAGAAACGATTTTCGGTATCCGTACTAGAGCCTCAGGTCGTGTTTATTTTGACAATAAGTTAATGAACTTTAATAGTGCTAAAGAAGCAATTGAACATGGTTTTGCCCTGATTACTGAAGAGCGTAAAGCAAATGGATTGTTCTTAAAGTGTGATTTAACATTCAATACAACGATTGCAAATTTACCTTCTTATATGAGCAAGGTAGCACTTTCTGATAATAAGATGGTTCAAGCTACGAATAAAGAAATCAAAACCATGAGAACTAAGTGTATGGGACCAAATGATGCGATTACTAGTCTATCTGGTGGTAACCAACAAAAAGTTATCTTCGGTAAATGGTTAGAGAGATCACCAAACGTATTCATGATGGATGAACCTACACGTGGTATTGACGTAGGTGCTAAATATGAAATTTACGAATTGATCATCAAAATGGCTAAACAAGGAAAAACTATTATTGTAGTTTCAAGTGAAATGCCAGAAATCTTAGGTATTACAAACCGTATTGGCGTTATGTCAAATGGACGCTTAGCCGGTATTGTAAATACAAAAGATACTAACCAGGAAGAGTTGTTAAGACTCAGTGCAAAATACCTATAAAGGAGATAATTATGACAAATACAGTTACAAATATTCTTAGTCATGATGAAGAGCTTGCACTACGTAAACCTATTGAGGATTATGTAGGAAAGATCCAAGCTGAAATTGATGAACTAAGAGAAGAAGGAACAAATAAAGTATTGGAATATTCTGAAGAAATCGAGGTTCTAAAGAGAGATAAAATTTATACTAAAAGCGAAAAAGAAGCTCGTATTTCAGAATTAAATGGTAAATTACAAAAAGCCAAAGAAATCGAGGCTAAAAACAAACAGCCAATCAATGACAAAATTGCAGTAGCTGAAAAATATTTAAAGGATCACTATCAAACAGATTACTACAACAAAGTTGTTGAAAGTAATAAGTATGAGGTTCAAAAGGCTAAGGCAGACTATGATAAAAAATTAAAAGAATTAGAAAAAGAACACAAAGATATTTTATCAGGTCTTAGTGATAAAGAAGAAATTAAAGAAGAGAACTTTATTTATAAGAACCGTTTGTTCGATGCAAAACTTGAATATACTAAAAATATGCAAGAGGCAAAAGATCGTAAACATGATGCGTTTACATTTGAATATCACTTAATTGACTTATTGAAGATGTCAAATTTCTCGTTTGCAGAAAAACAAGCTCAAAAAATTGAAAACTACAAGTACTCATTTAATACTCGTGATTTTTTATTGAAAAATGGTTTATATATTGCGATTATTTTAGTATTCATTTTCTTATGTATCATTACACCAATTAAGAAGAATGGTTTACAACTTTTTACTGTTAATAACATTTTAAGTATTATGCAACAAGCATCTCCAAGAATGTTCTTGGCATTAGGTGTATCTGGTTTAATTATGTTAGCTGGTACTGACTTGTCCGTTGGACGTATGGTTGGTATGGGTATGACAGCCGCTACAATTATTATGCACAATGGACCTAACACGGGTTCAGTATTCGGGCATGTATTTGATTTCTCAACTATGCCAGTTGGAGGAAGAATTCTTTTAGCATTAGTTGTTTGTGTTGTGTTATGTACAATGTTTACAACGATTGCCGGTTTCTTTGCGGCTAAATTTAAAATGCACCCATTTATTTCAACAATGGCGAACATGCTAGTTATCTTTGGTTTGGTAACTTATTCAACAAAAGGTGTGTCTTTTGGTGGTATTGAACAATCTATTCCAGGAAAGATTATTCCTAAAGTTGGTGGCTTCCCAACAATTATTTTGTGGGCAGTAGCTGCAGTTGTGATTGTTTGGTTCATTTGGAATAAAACAAAATTTGGTAAAAACTTATATGCCGTAGGTGGAAACCCAGAAGCTGCTTCTGTATCTGGTATTTCAGTGTTTAAGGTTACTCTTGGAGCATTTATTATGGCTGGTATCTTATACGGATTTGGTTCTTGGTTAGAATGTATTCGTATGATTGGTTCTGGTTCAGCTGCGTATGGACAAGGATGGGAAATGGATGCAATCGCTGCCTGTGTAGTAGGTGGTGTATCATTTACTGGTGGTATCGGTAAAATTTCTGGTGTAGTAGTTGGTGTATTGATCTTTACTGCATTAACTTATTCATTGACAATTCTTGGTATCGATACTAACTTACAGTTCGTATTCTCAGGAATTATCATTCTTATCGCCGTAACTCTTGACTGCTTGAAATACGTACGTAAAAACTAATTAAACAAAAAAATGATAAATTCAAATGGACCCAATAATCTGGGTCCATTTTCTTAAATATGATTCTTTATTTAGTGTATCTTTTGGATGCACACGGAATTAGTAACTGTTCACGATATTTTGTGACGGTTCTTCTTGAAATATGGATATTTTCTTTAGCTAATGCTTTTTTGATGCTTTCATCACTGAATGGTTTCGTTTTGTTTTCGTTGTGAATCAAATTCATAATTCTATCTTTGATTTGTTCAGATGTGATTTCTTTAAATCCTGTATGACAGAATAAATGCTTGATTGGATAGTATTTATTGTTGAATTCAAAACCTTTTTGATTGATCGCTCTCGAAATAGTAGAGGCATGTAATCCACATTCTTTGGCTACCATTTCTAGAGTACAATAATTCAATGGACTATTTGAGATGAAGAAATCTTTTTGAATATGACATAGCGTATCCATGATTTGTAGTAGTGTCATATTTCTTTTTTGAACTGTATTAAGCAGTTGCTTAGCCTCGTTTCTAAGTGATCTTAATTCCTTAGTAAGATGATTCATATCATCAAATTGAATGGAATAGTTCTGGTTGATCCATTCAAAATGAAATTCATCATCATATATAACTTTGATTTCTGCTTGTAAGACGGGCGCATCTGTAGAATAGTTTGCGGCAGGCTTAGGATTAAGGGTTTGAATGAAATGAAATCCTTCTTCAAGTTCATCCAGTGTGAGCTCAGTTTTATGTATAATTTCATCATAATTGTGGGATGCAAGCTCTTCAAGAAAATCACATAAAATAGTCCCTGCTTCACTAGCGGGGTTTTCACTAAGTTCACATTGTACTTTTAATGATTCTTTTAAATTTCTACAAAAACATCCATATGGCTCTGTTCTTTGAAGAATGTAGATGGCCTGTTGTAGTTGTTTTTCGGAATAGCTAGCAAGGAATGGAGTCGTTTTGAAGTAACCGTTGGAATCTAATTGGCTAATTAAATATTGGTATAAATCTTCAGGGATTGTTTGATTTGTACTTTTAAGTTCAGCTTCAATTTTGTCATATAAACTTTGTGTAGTATGATCATACTCAAGGAATGCATCTGCCTCAGCCGTATATGTTAGAAATGGGTTTATCTGTGCTTGCTTGAATAAGTATTCCTTTAAGTTTTTAGCATTATAGGATAGTATTTTAAGACTTTGTTCCTTTTGAGAATTAAAAGATTGTTTAATTTTAAGTTCTGGTTTGATTGTGATATTTTGCTTCATGGATAAACTATATCATTCTTTTGAAAAAGTTGATAGAATTAAAGATAATAGTAATGAAAGGACGGATATTGATATGCGTGCAAAAATTGAATTGATTCGTGTGGATAATCGCTTGGTTCATGGTCAAGTTGGGGTAACTTGGGTCAATGCGTTAAATATAGATACAATTGTAGTTGTGGATGATGAAACAGCTATCAATGTATTTTCACAAAAAATGATGAAGACGATTGCGAAAGCTAGCAATGTGGATATTCGTTTTTATTCGATTGCAGACTTCATGCAGGTCTTGCGACATAATGAAAGCAATCAAAGATTATTTGTGGTTGTAAGAGATGTTCAAACGGTTTATGAAATGTTTAAAAATGGATTAACTCCACAAACTGTAAATATAGGTAATATTCATTATGGAAGAGGAAGAGTACCTTTTAACAAGAAAATGTATGTGTCCGAAGTGGATGTAGATGAAATCAATGAATTAATAGATAAAGGTTTTAATCTTTATTATCAAGATGTGCCGGGAACTTTAGATGAAGTGATTGATAAGATTGATTTTGAACGATTAAAAAAGGTGAGAAAATGACGAGTAAACAACTGGTGTACGAGGAAATTAAGCAGCGTACTTTAGAAAATAATATTGAGGAAAATGAAATATTTACGGCGAACGATTTAGCAAATTCTTTGGATTTGAGCCGAAATACAGTTTCACAATATTTAAACGAAGGATTAAAAGATGAATCTATTGTAAAGGTGAATTCACGTCCCGTATACTTCTTTGATAAATCAGCTTTGATCAAGAAATGGAATGTTCGTTTTATGGGAAATGAATTTGCGTCTTTTGATTTATTGATGGCACAAAAGGAACATGATTTTGATCAATTGATTGGATATAATGGTTCCTTATCTTCGATTGTTGAACAGTGTAAAGCAGCCATGTGTTATCCGGATAATGGTTTACCTATCCTGATTTATGGCCCCACTGGAACAGGTAAGACTTTGTTGGCAAATACGATGTATGATTATGCGTTGCATCAAGGCGTGATTGAATCAAATTCACGCTTTGTTTCGGTAAATTGCTCAGAATATGCGAATAACCCAGAATTATTAACTTCTAATCTTTTTGGACATGTTAAGGGTGCCTATACTTCGGCTGAAGAAGATCAAGATGGATTAATCAGTCTTGCGAATGGTGGTGTACTTTTTTTGGATGAGGTTCATTGCTTAAAGGCGGAATGCCAGGAAAAGTTGTTTCAATTCATGGATAAGGGGATTTATCATAAAGTAGGGGATAATGATAAGTGGTATAAGTCAAAGTGTCGTTTGATTTTTGCGACAACAGAAAATCCTCAGGATGCCTTGTTAAAGACATTGCTTCGAAGAATTCCAATCACAGTGAGTGTGCCTTCATTAAAGGATCGCCCATTATTGGAAAAAAGAGAGTTGATTTATCGCTTACTTGAACAGGAAGAGTCAAAGCTTGGAAAAGATATGTATATTTCAAATCTAGCTTATTCAACTTTTCTTGATTATGAGTTTAAGGGAAATATTGGTGAACTAAAAAACACCATTAAGGCGACTTGTGCAAAGGGATTGTTGAATCAGTCCTCTGATACTTTACAGATTCATTTGTTGGATCTTCCATCCTATTTTTTTGAAACAATCAAATCAATGCAGTTAAAGACGCATTCACGAGATAATGAGACTTTATTTTCTATACATGATTTAAAAGGAGAGTTAAAGCCGGTCATTCCTCTATTACAGTTTTATGCGAAATTATTGAATGCATTTGAAGGGGAAGAGGATTTTTCTAAGGCTGTTGATCAAAGTAAAGTATTGATTCAAAATTTTGTTGATTATTTGTTCTTTAAACAAAAATACACGTTGGGAACAACGAACGAAGTATATTTATTGAAAATTGTGGATAAGATCTATTCAATCGTGATGAATAAATATGCGTTTGTAGTGCCGAATAGTAAGATCAAAATGTATTCTAAATTATTTATGGAGTATGGTAAAGATATAACGGATACGAAAATTTGGATTGCTTCACATTATGATTCGATTATGGCGTTTTCAACGCAAGTTCGACGCCAATTTCCTAGGGCCTACAGCATCGCTCAGGAAATTATTGAAAATATTGCTCTGAATTTAGATATTCAAATGGATGAATTCATGCAGGTTGTTATTACTTTGACAGTCGCAAACGACGATAAGATTGAACATAATGGAACGGTAGGATTGATTCTTTGTCACGGATATTCAACGGCATCAAGTATAGCGGACACGGTAAATCATATTTTGAATCAGCATGTGTTTGATGGAATGGATATGGAAGTGCAGATTTCCATCGATAAGATGTGTTTGATGGTGGATGACTATTTAAGGCGTAAAGCACCTGTAAAAGAATTGATGCTTCTAGTAGATATGGGAAGTTTAGAAGATATTTATGAAAGAATAAACCCTTTATCTGATTGCAATATTGGAATAATAAATAATGTTTCTACAGCTTCTGCTTTAGAAGTGGGTAACTTGATGAAGCAACATATGCATGCTCGTCAAATTATTAAAACCATCAAAGAAAATTATGAGATGAGTTATCAATTTATTGAAAGTAAACAGAAGACAGAGGCTATATTGACAGTCTGTGCTACGGGATTTGGTTCAGCAAAGAAAATTGGAGAATTGTTAAAGAATTCTTTACCTAAATCAATACCTTTAGAAATTATTCCTTATGATTATCAATCGTTAGTTACACATGGTATAGAGGATAATATATTTTCAGAATATGATGTGAAAATGTTGATTGGTACATTGGATCCGAAGGTTCCTGGTGTTAAATATATGCCGATGGAAAATATTGTGACAAATGATGAGGTCCATTATTTGCATGAATTGATTGGAAAATATTTATCGGATGATGAACTTAGAATGTTTAATGAAAATATTGCCAAGAACTTTACTTTGGATAATATTGTAAATCATTTAACAATATTAAATCCTCAAAAAGTTATGGAGGATGTGGAAGAAATTGTATCTGAATTAGAAAAATTATTTAAATGTTCACTGGATATTACGACAAAAGTGGGCGTGTATGTGCATTTGAGTTGTTTGATTGAAAGGTTAATTTTACGTCAAGGAATTGCGGAATCAGAAGGGATGGAGGATTTTGCAAAGAAATATCCGGATTTGATTGAGAATATAAAGAATATTTTTAGTGGCGTGGAATATAGATATAGTGTCGAAATTCCAATTCCTGAAATTCGATATTTACTGAATTATTTTAATTTTGATGAAAAAATCAATGAAAAGCGTGTTCGACAATAGTTGGCACGCTTTTTGCTATTAAAAGAGTGAGAGGAGGCTGATATATATGCCGAATATACTTTTAACAAGAATCGATAATCGATTGGTTCATGGACAAGTAGGAGTTACATGGACAAAGACAATTGGAGCTAATCTTCTTCTTGTTGCGAACGATGAAGCTAGCCAAGACAAGATTCAGCAGCAACTTATGAGTGTTACTGCAAAATCATCTGGTGTAGGAATTCGTTTTTTCTCACTTGAGAAAACAGCTGCGATAATTGGTCGTGCAGCACCGAATCAAAAAATATTTATTGTTGCAAAAACACCACAGGATGTAAGAACTCTAATTGATAAGGGTGTTCCTATTAAAGAAGTAAATGTTGGCAACATGCACTTTTCAGAAGGAAAACATCAGTTAACTAAAAAGGTATATGTGGACGACCAAGATATGGAAGATTTGAAATACATTTCTTCAAAAGGCGTGCATGTATATATTCAGGACGTTCCTGGAGACGTAAAAACAGAAATTTAGAAATTAGTAGAGGAGAGATATTATGCAGATTACATTAATGCAAGGTATCCTTTTAGCAATCATGACAATTATTGTTGGTCTTGATTTCTTCGTGGAAGCCTTCTTCGTGTTTAGACCTTTAATGGTATCTACATTTACAGGTATCATTTTAGGTGATGTTGTTTTAGGATTAAAAGTTGGTGCTTTGATTGAACTTGCCTTTGCGGGATTAACTCCTGCCGGAGGAACTCAGCCACCTAACCCTGTATTTGCCGGGTTGATGGGAACTGTATTGGCGTATACTACAGGTTGTCAACCATCAGCTGCTCTTGGCTTATGTTTACCATTCTCATTCTTAGGACAATATTTAATTTTGTTCTATTATTCAGCTTTTTCATTCTTCATGGGAAAAGCAGACAAGGCTGCTTCTGAAGCAGATACGGGTGCGATTGCGAAAATTAACTTAACGACAATGGCAATCGTTTCTATTTCTTATGGTGTTGTAGCTTTCTTGTGTACATATGTTGCCCAAGAACCAATGAAGATGTTTGTTAATTCTTTACCAGAAGTCATTACTCACGGTTTAGAAGTTGCTGGTGGTATTTTACCAGCCGTTGGATTTGGTATGTTGTTACGTGTAATGATGAAAACAAAATACACACCATACTTTATTGCTGGTTTCTTAATGGCAAGCTTCTGCGATATGCCTAACCTATTGCCAGTTGCTTTATTAGGTACAGTTTTTGCATTAATTGATTTCTTTGGTGCAAAACAACGCAAACAAGATATAGAAGAAGCTTTGCAAAATGCTTCAATTGACAACTTTGGAGGTGACGATAATGTCGGAATCTAAAAAATTAACTAAACACGATATTACCATGCTAGGTATTCGTTCTTCATTCTTACAAGCTTCATTTAACTATGAACGTATGCAAGCTTGTGGGTTCTTATGGTCAATGTTACCGGTATTGAAAAAGATTCATGGAGACGATAAAGAAGCGTTGTCATTAGCAATGACAGATAACTTGGAATTCATTAATACACACCCTAACTTAGTTGGATTCTTAATGGGATTGATGATGTCATTAGAAGAAGGTGGTGCAGATCACGATACTATTAAAGGTTTGAAATTAGCGTTATTCGGACCAATCGCTGGTATCGGGGATGCGATTTTCTGGTTTACAATTTTACCAATCGTTGCCGGAATCTCTTGTTCATTTGCTTCTCAAGGATCCATTCTTGGACCAATCATTTTCTTCTTAGTATATTTAGCAATTTGGATCTTACGTATTGTCTGGACACACTTAGGATATAACTTAGGTACAAAATCAATTGATATTATTACTGAAAACTCAGATACGATTGCGAATGCAGCAACTATCTTAGGTATTACAGTAATTGGAGCTTTGATTGCTTCTTATGTATCCATTAACTTATTGCCAGTTATCGAAGTTGATGGTGGAATCAAAGTTACAGTACAAACTGAATTCTTTGATAAAATTTTCCCTAACTTCTTGCCAATGTGTGTAACATTATTGTGCTTCTGGTTGTTGAAGAAAAAACAAGTCAGTCCAATCGTATTAATTGTAGCAATCATTGTATTGTCAATTGTAGCGTCAGCTGTTGGATTACTATAATAAAGAAAAAACTCTTAGTTTTCGCTAAGAGTTTTCTTTACGTTTTCTACATCTTCTTTTGTCGCAAGACCAACTTGGAAGGCACTTGCACTACCACAACACAAACCATTGATGAATGCTTTATCATAGTCGTTTGTTTCTAAATATCCTGCAAGGAAACCTGCAACCATCGAATCACCAGCACCAACAGAATTCACTACTTCTCCTTTTGGTGCTTTACTTTGAATCACTTCATTATTATCACTTACAAGCACTGCACCTTGTCCTGCCATAGAAATCAATACGTTTTGAGCACCCATTTCCTGTAGCTTTTTGGCGTAAGGAATGACTTCATCTCGAGTGTTTAATTCGACATTAAAGATTTCACCTAATTCATGATTGTTGGGTTTTATTAAGAAAGGTTTATATTTTAATACTTTTAATAATACGTTGTTTGTCGCATCGACAACAACTTTTATTTTCTTTTTCTGAACACGTTCCATGATTTGTTCATACATTGTATCTGGTAAAGTACTTGGAATGCTTCCTGAAATAACGAGAATATTTTTTTCTGTTAGATCAT
>OJNR01001325.1_pt1 | contig 12246 bp, 9 predicted proteins | sample 1597901 | NCBI WGS metagenome assembly OJNR01 (sample SAMN01915223, study PRJEB22387) | human gut metagenome | isolation source: stool | host: Homo sapiens | place: USA | reverse complement strand
TTCCGCTACTCGACCAGCGAACAGATGGCCCGCCTCTTCGACCTCGAAGAGAACGGCTATTTCTATACCCGACTGCAAAATCCCACCAACGATGCCGTCGCCAAGAAAATCGCCGCCCTCGAAGGGGGCGTGGGCGCCATTCTCACCTCATCGGGACAGGCGGCCAACTTCTTCGCCATCTTCAACATCTGCGAGGCCGGCGACCACTTTGTCTGCTCCTCGACCATCTACGGCGGCACGTTCAACCTCTACGGCGTCACCTTGAAGAAACTCGGCATCGACGTCACCTTCATCGAGCCCGACGACGACGAAGCCACCATCGAAGCGGCTTTCCGCCCCAACACCAAGGCGCTCTTCGGCGAGACCCTCTCCAACCCCGGCATGCAGGTGCTCGACATCGAGAAATTTGCCCGCATCGCCCATCGCCACGGCGTGCCCCTCATCGTCGACAACACCTTTGCCACCCCCATCAACTGCCGTCCCTTTGAATGGGGCGCCGACATCGTGACCCACTCCACCACCAAATACATGGACGGCCACGCCACCTGCGTGGGCGGTGCCATCGTCGACAGCGGCAATTTCGACTGGGAAGCACACGCCGACAAGTTCCCCGGCCTCACCCGTCCCGACGAGTCGTACCACGGGCTGACCTATACCAAAGCCTTCGGCAAGATGGCCTACATCACCAAAGCCACCGCCCAACTCATGCGCGACCTCGGCTCGACCCAGTCGCCCCAAAACGCCTTCCTGCTCAACCTCGGACTCGAAACCCTGCACCTGCGCATGGCCCGTCACTGCGAAAACGCCCAGAAAGTGGCCGAGTTCCTGCGAGACTGTCCGCAAGTGGCATGGATACACTACCCGGGACTGCCCGGCGACAAATACCACGCCCTCGCACAAAAATACATGCCCCACGGCACCTGCGGCGTCATTGCCTTCGGCTTGAAAGGCTCGCGCCAGGAGGCCATCGAATTCATGGACCGTCTGAAACTCGCCGCCATCGTCACCCATGTGGCCGACGCCCGCACCTGCGTGCTGCACCCCGCCAGCCACACCCATCGCCAGCTGAGCGACGAACAACTCATCGAGGCCGGCGTTGCCCCCGACCTGATACGCCTCTCGGTAGGCATCGAGAATGCCGACGACATCATCGCCGACCTGCACCAAGCCATCAACGGGTAGTCTTCCTTTTTTTCAACAAACAGAGTGCCCCGCCGGCAAAATTTACCGGCGGGGCACTCTGTTTCTGTTCATATAGGAATTACTGCAAAAGAGCTTTTCGTCGTGCCACCTCGGCTCTCAAATTATTGAACCAAGTGTTATAGACCTCAGCCTCTTGAACCATACTATTTTTTGTCGATTTATTCTGTATGCCCCACTGTCCGTTTGTTGTAGAAATACTTCCTTCATAAATAGTCAATTTCACCTCAGAAAGGTCCTCGTTAACTGGCTGTATAAAAACTGCAACTTGCGCGGTTGTGGCATCTGTCGACGATCCAAGGAAGAAGCGTTGTACTGCCGCATTCTTGTTGTCGACTTGCTTATTGGCATTAATAATTCCACTCTCACGGTCGGTGTTGGTTACCAAAAATCCCTCAGATTGCAACAAAGAAATCACTGATGAAAAAGCCAAAGAATAGTTGGCCTCGATTTGTCGGGTTGTCATCATTTTCAACTCATTGGGAGTAAGTGTTTTTTGCGTTCCGCAAGAAAACAACAACAAGGGCAACATCACAAGAAATAAAATTCGTTTCATATAAACTTAGATTAAAAATTTGTCGATATTACGGAATAATCTTTTACTATGTCAGCACTATCGAAAATGATAATGAGATCAAACGATTTGTTCGATGAACTTACAGAAGCTCGTTCTCCAAAAAGAAAATTGGTCTGCCCACCCTTCTGAACCACGCTCATGCGATTATAACTCCACACTTCGTTATTGGAACGATTTTTAGTCACCATATTCGGAGAGCCAAATATCTGCAAAATCTCGCTCTGCGTTGTTTTTCCTTTCTCTATCTTACTTTTTACCATACCAAAGGTAAGATTCGAAGAGGGCATATATTCATCTCCGGCACCGTACTTGTAACTTTTACAACCTGACAACAAAATAATCAAAGCAAATAAAAAACTTAATTTCTTCATATTTTTCATTTTTATCGCAAAGATAAATATTAATATTGTTTCACAAAACATTTTATGAACTTTTCTCAAAAATTTTAGGCATACAATAAGTAAAAAACAATCTCTATTCGATTGTTTGCGATATTTTCAGTACATTTGTCGGAACGGGCTCTGCCCGACCCATTTATTAGCCACACAAAGAATGAAGCGCGTAACATATACACTTCTCACTCTTTTGCTCTTATTGGTCACCGCCTGTGGGGACGAAAACGACAAAGAGCAATTCACGATTACGGTCGAACTCGACGTGCCCGACCAGAGCTATCTCTACTTCTGGCAGGAGGAACACAGGAAAGGCATCTCGGTCGACTCGGTTATCACCGAAAAGGGAAAAGCCGTGTTCAAGGGAACCTGCGACCAGTTGGCTCACATCGAGATATTTACCGAGGCCGGCGAACGGGTTGTCTCGTTCTATGCTGCCAAGGGGAACAAAATAAAACTCAAAGGCAGCATCTCCGCTCCCTACGAAATCACATTCTCGGGAACGCCCGAAATAGAGGAGGTCGGGAAATTCCGCAACGAAAACAGCCGCCTCCTGCGGCAACTGCACGAAGGCGAAGCCACTTTTTATGCCCACCTCGGCGACACCGCCCGGGAAAAACAACTCTCACTCTGCCTCGACACCCTCCACACACGGGTCATCGACTTTGCCCGTTCACACCCAGCCTCCTACGCCTCGACCGTGCTCATCTATGACTACCTGCTCGCGCCCGGAACCACGGAAATCGCCGACTCGCTGTTGCGAAGCCTGGCTCCCGAAGCCAAGCCCGTGTCTCTGCTCGCCAAAGCCGAACTCTTCATTGCCGACACCCAGAAAAATCCCGTCGGGAAGATGCTTCCCTACATGACCTTCCGCACCCCCGACGACAGTGTCATCAACACGGGAGGCTTCCGCCGCCGCACCACGCTCCTGACCGTATGGGCATCGTACGACTCGTTGTCGCGCCGGCAAATGCAGGTCGTGCGTGAACTGCGGGAGAAACATTCCCGCTACTACCTCAACATCGTAAGCGTCGCCCTCGACAGCGACGAAAGTGCCTGGCGCGAAGTGCTGCGCAGCGACACGCTCACCGGCTGGCCCCAATGTATCCTCAAAGAGGGGTGGAACGCCACCCAGGTCGAGAACCTCGGCATACAGATGCTGCCGGCGACTTTTGTCATCAACGGCAACGGCCGCATCGTAGCCAAGAACCTCTATGACGACGCCCTCATCGAGGCGGTCGACAAAAGTGTCGAAGAGGTGGGCGAAGACAAAATGCTCGACCAAATGGCTCCGTCGCGGAAACGACGGAGATAACCGCCACGCGACAGCCAACCGGCCGCAACGCCCCCCGGCGGCCGACTGCGATTTTCCCGCACCGGAGCCGTTGCCCCCGGGGGAAGGCTCCCCCAAAAAATCGCACAGGAACGGCCATCGCCCGGGCAAGACCGGAAAAAAGAGAAACAAACATTCAATAACCGTCAACAAAAAAACGAGATGTTGGTCAAAGTATTCGGAGCAGCCATGCAGGGCATCGACGCCCTCACCGTCACCATCGAGGTGAACTGTTCGCAAGGCATTCACTTCTACATGGTGGGGCTGGCCGACACGGCCGTGAAAGAGAGCCACGAACGCATACGCTCGGCCCTGCAACACAACGGCTACAAATTCCCGCACCGGCAACTCATCATCAATCTCGCCCCGGCCGACCTGCGCAAAGAGGGGTCGGCCTATGACCTGCCGCTGGCCATCGGCATACTGGCCGCCGCCGAAGAGATTTCGGCCGAGAAACTCGACCGCTACATGATTATGGGCGAACTCTCGCTCGACGGCTCGATACTCCCCATACGCGGTGCCCTTCCCATTGCCATACTGGCGAGGGCACAAGGGTTCGAGGGGCTCATCGTGCCCCGCGCCAATGTGAGGGAGGCCGCCGTCGTCGACCGGCTCCACGTCTACGGGGTCGATAACATCAAAGAGGTGGTCGACTTCTTCAACGGCGACCGGGAACTGACCCCCACCGTCATCGACACCCGTGCCGAATTTTTCGCCGCCCAAAACAACTTCGACCTCGACTTTGCCGACGTGAAAGGGCAGGAAAACGTAAAACGCGCCTTCGAAGTGGCTGCCGCCGGCGGTCACAACCTCATCATGATAGGCCCGCCGGGTGCCGGAAAATCGATGATGGCCAAACGCATCGCCTCGATACTGCCGCCGCTCACCCTGCACGAAGCTCTCGAAACCACCAAGATACACTCCGTCGCCGGCAAGATGGAGCGCAACAGCTCGCTCCTCACCCAACGTCCGTTCCGCGCCCCGCATCATACCATATCGAGCGTGGCCCTCGTGGGCGGAGGCACGTTCCCGCAACCGGGCGAAATATCTCTGGCTCACAACGGAGTGCTCTTCCTCGACGAACTACCCGAATTCTCGCGCCAGGTACTCGAAGTGATGCGCCAGCCGCTCGAAGACCGCAAAATCACCATCGCCCGCGCCAAGTACACCATCGAATACCCGGCCAGCGTGATGCTCGTGGCCTCGATGAACCCCTGCCCCTGCGGCTACTACAACCACCCCGAAAAGAAATGCATCTGCCCGCCGGGTGCGGTGCAACGCTACCTCAACCGCATCTCGGGCCCGCTGCTCGACCGCATCGACATACAGGTGGAGATTGTTCCCGTCCCGTTTGAGAAACTCTCCGACAGCCGGCAGGGCGAACCCAGCGCCGCCATTCGCCAACGGGTAATCCGCGCCCGGGAGATACAGAGCGAACGCTTCAAGGAGATTCCCGGCATCTACTGCAACGCCCAGATGAACAGCCGTCTGCTCAACACGTTTGCCCGCCCCGACGAGGCCGGCCTCGCCCTGCTGCGAACGGCCATGACCCGCCTCAGCCTCTCGGCCCGCGCCTACGACCGCATACTCAAAGTCGCCCGCACCATCGCCGACCTGGCCGGCAGCGAAAACATTCTCGCCGAACACATTGCCGAGGCCATCAACTATCGCAACCTCGACCGTGAAAACTGGGCGGGATAATCTCGTCGACCCCCAATCGACGCAACCGGACGGAATAACGTTTCGGAATATTTTCAGAGTTTAAAATTTGTTATTTCGCGAGGAATTTCATACCTTTGAAAAAGGTGCATGGCAAATACACCCGACGGAGAGGCCGAAAATCCGGGAAAAGAGTAGGAAAACCATTTTAACCCGAAGAATTATGTATTGGTATTTAAAATGTTGGAAACAATACGTTGATTTCCAAGGGCGGGCACGCCGCAAAGAATATTGGATATTTACCTTGATCAATTTCATTATCTACCTGCTCCTCTATATCCTGGCATTCTCCATGATGTTTGATTCCTCAGACATACTTTTTCTCTTGGCCTCCATTATCTTTTTCTTATATACCGTGGCCACAATTCTTCCCAGCATTGCCGTAACGGTGCGTCGGCTACACGACACGGGAAGAAGCGGGTGGTGGTATCTCCTCAACTTCATTCCTCTTGTCGGGTCGATATGCCTTCTCGTGCTGCTCTGTCTCGACAGCGAACCCGGAGAGAACCAATGGGGTGAAAATCCGAAAGGCATAGAGATAGAAAAGAGTGCATAACCCCCTAAAATTTTTATACCCCCGAAGTTTCATAAAACGAAAAGCGGCGGTGCGACCCTGCAAAGAGAGGGCACACCGCCGTTTTTGTATCAACGGCTCATATCAACTGATGAGACTGAAATCGATTTTGCGACGGAAGAGCTTTTCGAGCTGGCGGGAGAGCACGCCGTTCTCGGGCTTCGTCAGGTCGGGGTCGGCATCGAGCACCTCACCGGCAATCTCGCGGGCGAGTTGCAAAATCTGTCCGTCCTTGGCGAGGTTGGCGATACGCAGGTCAAAAGCGATGCCGCTCTGCTGCGTCCCCTCCATGTCGCCGGGACCGCGCAACTGCAAGTCGGCCTCGGCAATTTCAAAGCCGTCGTTGGTGCGGGTCATGATTTCGATGCGCTTGCGGGTATCGTCGGAGAGTTTGTGCGACGTCACCAGCACGCAATAAGACTGGTCGGCGCCGCGTCCCACACGTCCGCGCAACTGGTGCAGCTGGGAGAGACCAAACCGCTCGGCATTCTCGATGACCATGACCGTGGCGTTGGGCACATTCACCCCCACCTCTATCACCGTGGTGGCCACCATAATCTGCGCCTCGCCCGAGACAAACCGCTGCATCTCGGCCTCTTTCTCGGCCGGCTTCATCTTGCCATGCACCATGCAGACGGTATATTGCGGGAAAACCTCCTTCACCTGACGGAACCCCTCTTCGAGATTTTTCAGGTCGATTTTCTCACTCTCCTGTATCAACGGGTAGACAATATAGACCTGCCGGCCCTGCTCGACCTGCCGGCCTATCGACTCATAGAGCTCGGCGCGCCGGTTGTCGTAGCGATGTATCGTCGTGACGGGCTTGCGGCCGGGCGGCAACTCGTCGATGACCGAGACATCGAGGTCGCCGTAGACCGTCATGGCCAGCGTGCGGGGAATGGGCGTCGCCGTCATCACCAGGATATGGGGCGGGCAGGAGTTTTTGCGCCACAGGCGGGAGCGCTGCTCGACGCCGAAGCGGTGCTGTTCGTCGATGACGACAAATCCCAGGTTATTGAAGACCACCGTATCTTCGAGCAAAGCATGGGTACCGACAAGGATTTTCACCTCGCCCGAAAGCAGCCCTCGATGTATCTCGTCGCGCTGTTTCTTGCGGGTCGAACCGGTAAGCAACTCGATGCGCACGCCGATGGGAGCGAGCAGCGCGCTCAACGTCTCATAATGTTGCGTGGCGAGAATCTCGGTAGGCGCCATCATGCAGGCTTGGTAACCGTTGTCGACGGCCATGAGCATCGACATGAGGGCGACAAGGGTCTTGCCGCTGCCCACGTCGCCCTGCAAGAGGCGGTTCATCTGGCGGCCGCTGCCCACATCGGCGCGAATCTCTTTGAGCACCCGTTTCTGGGCACCGGTGAGGTCAAAGGGCAAACACTCCCGATAGAAGCGGTTGAAGTTCTCGCCGATGGTGGTAAAGGGGAATCCGCCCAACCGGCGCATACGCTGGCGGGTATAGCGCAGGATATTGAGTTGCAGATAGAAAAGTTCCTCGAATTTGAGGCGGAACTGGGCTCTTCGCAACTCGTCGGGCGAGGTGGGAAAATGTATGTTGTAAAGCGCATCGCTGAGATACACGACATGGGAGCGGGCAATGACCGCCGCCGGAAGGGGCTCGGGCAGGGAACGGGGTATGGCCTTCCACAGCGTGGCGATGATTTTCTGCACGGCCTTGGAGTTGAGGAAGTGCGACTTCATCTTTTCGGTGGTGGAATAATAGGGTTGCAACCCCGAATTGCCGTCGATGTCGGCATCGACGGAGTCGATTTCGGGGTGGGCGATGTTGATGCGATTGCCAAAGAGGGTGGGTCGGCCGAAGAGCGTATATTCCACTCCGGGCTTGTAGCGGTCCTGCACATACTTGATTCCCTTGAACCACACCAGTTCTATCGTACCGGTACCATCGGCAAAAAGGGCGGTGAGCCGACGTTTGTAACCCTCGCCCTGTGTCTCATAACCCACAATCTTTCCCCGCAGCTGGATATAGGGCATCGTACCGTTGATTTCGCGTATGGTGTAGGTGCGTGAGCGGTCGATGTATTTATAGGGATAATAATGCAAAAGGTCTTCGTAGGAGTATATGCCCAACTCCTTGTTGAAAAGTTCCGCCCGCTTGGGACCCACCCCGGGAAGGAACTTGATGTCGCTCATCGAAAGCTCACTCATCGGCCCGTAACAGAATTTCGGCCACGGCCAGGTCGCGCGGCGTGGTAATCTTTATGTTGTCGACTTCGCCCTCGACCAAGGTGACGGCATGACCGGCCGCCTCGACGACCGACGCGTCATCGGTAAACGTTTCGCGATAAGGGGTGTCATAGGCACGAAGCAGGAGGGCTGAGCGGAAGACCTGGGGCGTCTGCACACTGCGGTACTCGCTACGCGAGACCGCCACACTCCCCCCGCACGCGTCGACGTGACGCAACGAGTCGACCACCGGAATGGCCGGCACCGCGGCACCGTGACAATCGGCCGCAGCAAAAAGCGCTTCGATGAGACGTGCCGACACAAACGGCCGCACCCCGTCGTGCACCCCGATGAGACGCCCCTCCGGGGGTACCGCCCGCAAGCCATTGGCCACCGAGTGAAAACGGGTAGCCCCGCCCGAGACGACCCGGTGAGGGAGCGCAAAGTCATAACGGCGGCAGAGCGCGTCCCAGTAATCGCGATGAGCCTCGGGCAAAACAAGCACCAGCCCCATCGCGGCATCGCAACGATGAAACGCTTCGAGCGTATGCATGAGCACGGGACGGCCTCCCACGGGAAGGAATTGCTTGGGCAGGTCTTTTCCCATGCGCAACCCTTTGCCTCCGGCAACGACGACCATACACTTGTCCATAATCGAGTCTTTTACTTCTAACAAAAGTAATATAAAAATGGGAACAAGAAAAATATGTCTCTTGTATTTTTGATATAAGCAGCTTGTTATAAATAAAATAAAAGGCCATTTATTCAAAAACGCAGCGTGCGTCATGGCATTTTTTTCGTTCAAAAAGAGGTATATTTCCAGGAGAAATCCTTATCTTTGGAAAATTTGTACCTCGACGTCGGCACGACCCAGCCCCTCCCGACCAGGAAAGAGGGGAAATCGTGTGGCTCAAACCTAAGAACCAGATGCAAAAAAGATGAGAAAAAAATCACTTTTATCGACCCTTCTTCCGCTTCTCTTCCTGGGGATAATCACCCCCTCGGGAAACGCACAAGAAATCGACCCCTCCATACAGAAACACATCGCCACGCAAACGCGTAACAATATCATCAACAAAGAACTGCCGTCGATGCTGAGTATCGACGACTCGACCACATACAGCCGCCGCCTCGAACAGGAATACGGCATTGCACCGGCCAGCGACCTCTACGGCGACGTGTGGGTAAACCGCTGGGTGAACCCCTACCGCCGAGCCGGCATACAACTGCCCGACACCTTCGCCATCAACGTGGCCAACTACTGCATGCCCATCACGGGCCGCATCACCTCGGACTACGGGTTCCGCCGCTACCGCATGCACCGCGGTGTCGACATCAAACTCGCGATAGGCGACACCATTCGCGCCGCTTTTGCCGGGCAGGTGCGTTTTACCAACTACGAACGCCGGGGATATGGCTACTATGTGGTGATACGCCACCCCAACGGGCTCGAAACCATCTACGGGCACCTCTCGCGCTTCATCGCCAAATAGGGCGACATCGTGAAAGTGGGCGACCCGATTGCCCTCGGCGGCAACACCGGCCGCTCGACGGGCGCGCACCTGCACTTCGAGGTGCGCTTCCTGGGGCTCGACCTCAACCCCAATGAGATTTTCGATTTCAAAGCCAACAAGATACGCAACGACATCTTTGTCTTCCGTTCGGCACCCTACCGCGCCGGCACAGAGACCTACTACTCCAACGGCGTGACCTACTCGGTGTATCGGGTGCGTAAAGGCGACACCCTCACCTCGATTGCCCGCAAATACCGCACGTCGATCAACGCCCTCTGCCGGCTGAACAAAATCAGCCCCAAACGCACCCTGCGCATCGGCCAGCCCATTCGCATCGACTGACGCCGCATCACACAAACAAGAAAGAAATACAATCTTAAAAATACTCGATAGTATGCAACAGCCCATCAAAAAAGTCCTTGTGCTCGGTTCGGGCGCACTGAAAATCGGCCAAGCCGGAGAGTTCGATTATTCAGGTTCACAAGCCTTGAAGGCCATGAAAGAGGAGGGAATAAAAACCGTTCTCATCAACCCCAACATCGCTACCATACAGACCTCGGAAGGCATCGCCGACCAAGTCTACTTCCTGCCCGTCACCCCCTACTTCGTAGAGGAAATTTTCAAGAAAGAGCAACCCGACGGCATACTCCTCGCCTTCGGCGGACAGACCGCCCTCAACTGCGGTACCGAGCTCTACAACAAAGGGATTCTGGAAAAATACAACGTGCAGGTGCTGGGCACGTCGGTCGAGGCCATCATGAACACCGAAGACCGCGACCTCTTTGTGAAGAAGCTGAACGAAATCGACGTAAAGACCCCGAAAAGCGTCGCCGTCGAAAACATGGACGACGCCTTCAAGGCCGCACGCACCATCGGGTTCCCGCTGATTATCCGCTCGGCCTACGCCCTCGGCGGCATGGGCAGCGGTTTCTGCAACAACGAAGAAGAGTTGAAAACCCTGGCCGAAAACGCCTTCTCCTACTCCCCCCAAATCCTGGTCGAAGAGTCGCTCAAAGGGTGGAAGGAAATCGAGTTTGAAGTAATCCGCGACAAGAACAACCACTGCTTCACGGTGGCCAGCATGGAAAACGTCGACCCGCTGGGCATACACACCGGCGAGAGCATCGTGGTCGCCCCCACCTGCTCGCTCGACAACGAAGAGCTCACCCTGTTGCAAGAACTCTCGCGCAAAATCATACGCCACCTCGACATCGTGGGCGAGTGCAACATACAATACGCCTTCAACTCCGAGACCGACGACTATCGCGTCATCGAAGTAAATGCCCGTCTGAGCCGGTCGTCGGCCCTCGCCTCGAAAGCCACCGGTTACCCCCTCGCTTTCGTCGCCGCCAAACTCGCACTCGGATACACCCTCGACCAAATCGGCGAAATGGGCACCAGCAACTCGGCCTATGTGGCACCGAGCCTCGACTACCTCATCTGCAAAATACCGCGTTGGGACCTCAACAAATTTGTCGGCGTGTCGCGGCACATCGGTTCGAGCATGAAGTCGGTGGGCGAAATCATGGCCATCGGCAAGAGCTTCGAAGAAATCATACAGAAGGGCCTGCGCATGATAGGCCAGGGCATGCACGGATTCGTGGGCAACTACGACCTGCACTTCGACAACCTCGACGACGAGTTGGCCAACCCCACCGACCTGCGCATCTTCGCCATCGCCGAGGCTTTTGAGAAAGGCTACACCATCGACCGCCTCTACGAGCTCACCAAGATAGCGCCCTGGTTCCTCGAAAAACTGCAAAACATCTACAACTTCAAACTGCGCCTCGAAAGCTACAACCGCATCGAAGACCTGCCGGCCGACGTACTCACCGAAGCCAAACGGCTGGGCTTCTCCGACTTCCAAATCGCCCGCTTCGTCGAGAACCCCTCGGGCAACCTCGAAGCCGAAAGCATTCGCGTGCGCAACCTGCGTAAGAAAATGGGTATTCTCCCCTCGGTAAAACGCATCGACACCGTCGCCTCGGAGCACCCCGACCTCACCAACTACCTCTACCTCACCTACGACGGCAGCGACCACGACATACCCTACTACAAGAACGACCGTTCGGTGGTGGTACTCGGCTCGGGGGCTTACCGCATCGGCAGCTCGGTAGAGTTTGACTGGTGCTCGGTCAATGCCATACAGACGGCCCGCAAGCTGGGGTACAAGTCGATTATGATCAACTACAACCCCGAAACCGTGTCGACCGACTATGACATGTGCGACCGCCTCTACTTCGACGAACTCTCGTTCGAACGCGTGCTCGACGTCATCGACCTCGAATCGCCCAACGGCGTCATCGTGTCGGTGGGTGGACAGATACCCAACAACCTGGCCATGAAACTCCACCGCCAGCAAGTGCCCATACTCGGCACCTCGCCCGTGTCGATAGACCGCGCCGAGAACCGCAACAAATTCTCGCTCATGCTAGACCAGCTCGGCATCGACCAGCCGGCCTGGAAAGAGCTGACCTCGATGGACGACATCAAGGCATTTGTCGAGAAAGTGGGCTTCCCCGTACTCGTGCGTCCCTCCTATGTTCTCTCGGGTGCTGCCATGAACGTATGCCACGACATGGAGGGGTTGAAAGAGTTCCTCGCCCTGGCCGCCCAGGTATCGAAAGAGTATCCGGTAGTCGTGTCGAAATTCATGCAGGACACCAAGGAAATCGAGTTCGACGCCGTGGCACAGAACGGCGAAGTGGTCGAATATGCCATCTCCGAGCACATCGAAT
>OJNR01001320.1_pt1 | contig 12294 bp, 6 predicted proteins | sample 1597901 | NCBI WGS metagenome assembly OJNR01 (sample SAMN01915223, study PRJEB22387) | human gut metagenome | isolation source: stool | host: Homo sapiens | place: USA | reverse complement strand
CTGTTTCTTCTTTCTTTTCTTCCTGCTTTACTTCAGTTTCATCTTTTTTCTCATCTTCCGTCTTTGCAGAATCTTCACTTGGTGTCAAAGTGGCAGTACTGCCATCTTTTTTTGTTACGTCTAAATTGACTTTATCTTCTTTTAAAGAAACATCCACTTTCTTTGTATCTGTAGTATCTACATCCTTGAATACGAATGTTTTGTCCTGATCTTGTAAACCTATCTTTACATCTAACTTATCATTTTCTTTGACAGTATAATATAAAGTACGTTGTTCTTTGTTTTTTACAGCGTCTCCATCTTCCAACAAGTTATCACTGAAGTTTTCTTCTGAACTTGACTTTGTTTCAAATACTGTGATTTTCTTTCCAGTGTTGTTTGTGAATTTCAAAGATTTTGAATCCTTTGTCTTTTTACCAAGTGTTTTAACTTCTTTTTTCTTGGCAATTTCTGCTGTCTTTGTATCTTTTGTTTCTGTCGATGAAGAAGAACATCCAGTCAAAATCATACTTAATGCAATCGCACCTGCTGTTAAAATTTGTTTTGTTTTCATATATAATACATCCTTTCCTGCTCTATTTTGTTAAGCTTTCACTACCATGTTAAAGTGTGATATACCTTCACGCAAAATGGTATTACAGACTACTAATAGATTTTAACCTCTCCACGAATGAAGTAAGTATGATTCCAATTCATCTGTACTTTCGGCATTACTGCCAAGGTCCGTGAATCGACCCTATTTAAGGATTAAGGCAATTTGCCTTAATTTTTTATCATTTCTCTTTACAACTATATTTTACCATGTATCCTTTCAAAAAATGCTAGATTTTTGTGCGAATTTGGAAGTGACTTTTGATATTTTGGACTTCATAGCCATCCAAATCTGTGCCGTACTCATTCATTTGCATATATACTCCTGTTCCCGAAGCCTTCACTACCATACGAAAGCGTGCTGTACTGCAACTTAATGTGTGCTTTAACATACATTGTCTATCCTTCACTACCATGTGAAAATTTGCTGTACTGCAACCTCAAATGGCATTACAGACTACTAATAAATTTTAACCTCTTCACGAATGTAGAAAGTATGATTTAAATTCATCTGTACTTTCGGCATTACTGCCAAGGTCCGTGAATCGACCCTATTTAAGGATTAAGGCAATTTGCCTTAATTTTTTATCATTTCTCTTTACAACTATATTTTACCATGTATCCTTTCAAAAAATGCTAGATTTTTGTGCGAATTTGGAAGTGACTTTTGATATTTTGGACTTCATAGCCATCCAAATCTGTGCCGTACTCATTCATTTGCATATATACTCCTGTTCCCGAAGCCTTCACTACCATACGAAAGCGTGCTGTACTGCAACTTAATGTGTGCTTTAACATACATTGTCTATCCTTCACTACCATGTGAAAATTTGCTGTACTGCAACCTCAAATGGCATTACAGACTACTAATAAATTTTAACCTCTTCACGAATGTAGAAAGTATGATTTAAATTCATCTGTACTTTCGGCATTACTGCCAAGGTCCGTGAATCGACCTTGTTTAAATAAATAGAATACTTTCTATTATTTAAAATGAGTACATACAATATTTTAAGGGAAAGATATTAAAAGGGCTTTTTAGTCATTACTGTATGTACCCATTTGAAATAATGAGCAGGCTCATGTTTTCTGCTCTGTCCAGAACACTGGCTTATGGATCGTTGTCCCATGTCTAAAATTCTGATGGATCAGATTCTGACATTCTCCTTAAAATCTGAAACATCTCTTGCTAAGTAAGCTTGTCACAGCTAACGTTTGTAACATCACAACAAAAGTTACGTTGGAAAGTAGGAGTTCACCTCCTACCAAAAGAGTTGTGTTGCTACATCTTGAAATTAAAAGTTGAAGGTTCCAGGAATTGCACCTGATAATACTAGTACCTTCATTGAAAAACTTATAAAGAAAAAAGCTGTTGTCTTTTTGATATATATTGAACCAGAGAAAATATTCAGACCATTGCAAATTTCGTCATAAGTATGTGTCATTCGATTTTAAAGCGAAAAGTAGTCTTTAAAAGGAGATTCCTCCCATCTGTTAGTTTAATAGTGCTTTAATCGAATAATGTCTGCCAATATATAAATCGTCGTGTGAGCTATCGTAGAAGGACCTATCTCCTTGTATTATTTAGAACGATTTGAGTATTGGCAGGATGGTATTTGAGGATTGTGGGAGTTGCACCCACGGAACTTGCATCCTCATAAATGTGGCAGGCTCATGTTTCTGCCGTGGTCATTTTTGATATCCGTTTATGGCAATCTGTTATATTAAACTGCAAGCGAAAAAGTTTTACTTTCTATTATGATATCTCTATGTCCAAAGGGAGATTCATAGAAAAGGTTCTAACAGATATCCGGATTTGACTTAATGTTTAATGTTTCTTCGAAAGTTCCGGTGAGCAACTGACGAAGCCAATAAACAACCTCATGTCTTATCGTTTGGGTCGTGCATTGTAGGCGGTCGAACTACTTAGCACGGTATGAAAGCAGGACTTACGTGCATGCGGGAAAGCCACGTCATACAGTGCCCGCCTTTTTCTAAAATGTGTTGTACTGCAACCCGAATGGATATGAGTCAATCGAATATTTGCCTTCACTACCATGTGAATATATGCTGTACTGCAACCTCAAGTAATGGCATTACAGATTACTAAGAAATTTTAACCTTGTCACGAATGACAAAGGTATGATTCCAATTCATCTGTACTTTCGGCATTTCTGCCAAGGCCCGTGAATCAACCTTATTCAATACACCTATATTTTATCATGTATCCTTTCAAAAAATGCTAGATTTTTGTGCGAAATGAAATCAACTCTTTCGGAACATATGAATATAGATCATATCCTTAGCATACATTTTTTTTACGAAACGCACGCAAAAGTTCGCTTCGTCTGTGGATGCATAGAGCTGATATCGGCTCAATCCAATCGTTTTTAAATTTAAGCAATTTACCAGATACTCGATCGACTCATATCCATTCGGTACGATCACATCTTTAATGTATTTACAAAAAGACTGCATTTTTTCTTCATAGCCTGAATTCAGACTATCATCTACATTCAGATGATATTGAGGTACCCATACTCCGTTACGAAAGGATAGATTCGTATAGCCTATCAGGCTGTCCTTGTTTCTGTTGAAACTGCATTGTTTCGATAAAACGTATTTCATGTTCATCACTCCATTCGTACTTAAATAAAATGAAGAATTCTAATTATCTTCATTTAGTATTCGACAAAAGCAACAAATCCATCATAAGAATATAAAAGATACCAACCATCCTTAATTATTCGGCAAGGCTCTATACAACTTGTATCTATAGAACCACCAATATAATCATAAATATTAAATTCGCCAATAACTGAAGAATTAACTCTGTCCATCATTTTATCAAAACATCTGTATACACTTTTATAATCCTTGTCATCTTTATTAAAGACAGCAACATGGCTAACATCATAAAATCCAGTAAACGAAAATCCTTCATTACTAACAAAAGTCCTAAACTTATCATTTCCAATCAGAAATCGACCAGATTTTGAATGTACTTTAAAGCCATGTTCTCCAAACAACTCCATAATCCTACACCAGTGACTGTTAGCTCTTTTCCCATACCTTGATATTTGTGCATATATCTCATTTAATGCACATTCTTTACTTAATACTTTCATTTCAAAATCGTTGTAATTATCACTGCTTAAATACAAGTCTAAATATTCATCATCATCTATAATAGACCTTGCTAAAGTGATTTCGTCACATTGTCTACCTGTATTCATCGAAATGACATCAACTATATTTTCGATTTTCATTTAATAATCCACCTCCATATGCATAGAAAAAAGGACCTAAACGCACGTTTCAGGTCCTATGTGTACACTTACTTGATGATACCATTATAGCACAACTCTCGGACAAAAATGCTAGAAATTTGTGCGAAATTTGTTCAGAGCAAAAATGAACATTGTGAACAAAAAGAGCTATATACGCTTTATATAAAGTGTATTAGGATTCAAAAATGTTCAAATAAAAAATCCAACAAAATTTTTACAAAAAAATTTATTGTTGACAAAAACAGGAAAATAAGCATTTTCACGCTGTATTACGCACAAAGAATAAAAGAATTAAGGCATTTTGCCTTAATTCTATAATTCCATACAGCTTTCATTTCTTTCTTCTTCTAAATCATCCTCAACAACTACTTTACTGTTTTCGTTTCCAGAAGTATCTAATATCTTGTTGATCTCCTTTTGACGATTTCTTGCACTTGTTAACTCATCCTGTAATTCAAAAGGTTTGTTCACCATCTCTTTTGCAATTTTTAGATTTCCTTCGTAATTCTGGATGGTTTCAATCGTTTTATTCAGTGAATAGCGTATATCATTGATACGTTTATACATTCGATTGAAATTTACTCGACCTACTGGATTTACCGAATCAACATTGATTGTCCGCAATGGTGTTTTCATTTTGATTACTATTCCTTCTCCTGCCAAGCCTAATCCAATCAATACGTCCGCTTTCATAAAGCGACCCACAAATTTATTTTCTTTATAATCACTCAGCTTATACCCCTTTGTACATTCTTGAATTGCGTCCCAAGCTTCCTTCAGATCGTGATATTCATTCCCTTTGACATCATAAAATGTAAAATGCTCTGTATCTCTAAGATTATTGGCTTCAATCTCATTTTTGAAATATTCACATTCCTCTGCAAGAATGGTGCGATATTTTTTTTCTGTTTCGATTCGATCTGGTAAAAGTGCAACATCATCTTGTGCCTGCAATTTTTTCTTTTGCCACGACCTCCGCATTGTTTCCAACCTTTTCACTTCGTTGTCTACTTCAAACTTTTCCTTAATGATAGGATTTCCAGATGCAATCGCCTTGACCTCGGCATATGAGAAACTATTCTGTGTATCTTCTTCAAATTCACGTGTATCTCCCGTACCTTCTAGAAGCTGTGTTACATAGCTTGATTTTGTTTCGACCATCTGCCATGAATATGCATCAAATGATTTTTTAGTAACATAGCGGAATTCGTAAATTTCGTTATACATATTTCCTTGTCTGAATGCTCGTCCATTCTGCTGTTCAATATCGCTTGCACGCCATGGAACATCTACATGGTGTATTGCTATCATACGTTCCTGAATATTTGTTCCTGCACCTAGCTTTGGCGTTGAACCAATCAAAACACGCATTTCGCCTTTATTCATCTTTTCAAAAAGATTCTGCTTTTTTAATTCTGTGTCATAATCATGAATAAATGCGATCTCGTTTTCGGGAATACCTAATTCTACAAATTTTATCTTTAGATCGTCATAGACATTGCTGAACACATAGCCGGTTTCTTCATCATTTTCCTTCTCATTCTTATGAGGTGTAGACGAGTCACAGAAAATAAGCTGGGTTGCTTTATCATTGTCATAATCCTTATAAATCTGATATACCTGTTTTGCAATCGTCCATAGTTTTCCGTTTTCTTCGTCTGGATAATTTGGATCAATCAATCGCATATCAATACTTGCTTTTTTACTGTCTGATGTAATCTTAAGCATATTGTCGATATGCGGATCCACATTTCCATTATGAATGCATTCGGTACGTTCAACAATTTCACTGATGTAGTTTTCCAGTACATCACTTGGCTCAATGGCAATAACGGTCGGCTTACCTCCAATATGTTTTGGTGGTACAGCTTTCACTCGACCTAGCACCGATTCTTCCAGTGATTTTCTCAGCATTCCGGCTGTCTGAATCTCCGCAACCTGTCTAAAGTGATTCATCAATTCTTCCATGTTGAAGAATTTACAGAAGCGGGAACGATTGACAAAGCCTGAGCCGTCCACACTGATTTCAAAGCTGTTGGTTACTTTACCAAATGTTTTTGCCCATGCATCAAAGCAACGGATATTCTGTTTTCTTAGATCGTTCTCCTGCAAATATCTCTGCATAGTATAAAGCTCTGCCATAGTATTCGTTACTGGAGTCCCTGTCGCAAAACAGATACCACCGCCATTATCCTCAATGATCTTGCATTTCATATACATATCCATAGCTTTTGCGGAATTCTGCTGTGGAACACCTGCAATGTTTCGCATAGCCGTATAGCTGAAAAGATTTTTAAACTCATGTGCTTCATCAACAAACATATAGTCGATTCCCAGATTTTCAAATGGAACTACATTCTCATCCCGTCTGGAATCTGCTAATCTCTGTATCTGCATTTCGATAGATTTTTTCGTTCTTTCCAACTGCTTTACAATCTTTGTTTGGTTTTCATTATATGAGTTATCCAATTGTTCGATGGCAGCATTCATCTCATCCATCTGTTTTCTCATCAGTTCAATCTGTAAATCAGTGCCGATTGAAATCATCTTAAAGCTGGAATGTGCCATGATAATTGCATCATAGTTTCCAGTAGCAATCTTTGTTGTAAAAGCCATTCTACGCTGTTTTGACATATCTTTTTTGGTTGCCACCAATACATTGGCATTTGGATATAAACGCATAAAATCGTTCGCCCACTGCGATACGATGTGGTTAGGTACAACGTATAAAATCTTGTTTCGTAATCCTAAACGCTTCATTTCCATACCGCTGGCAACCATTTCAAATGTTTTTCCAGCTCCAACCTGTTGCCACAGCAAAGTATTTGTATTCGTATCCATGATACGTGCAATTGCATTTTTCTGATAAGGCTCAAGATTGTAGGAAGGTGCCATTTCCGGAAAAGAAATGAATGAACCATCATAGACTCGGTTTCGGATGTTGTTGAATCTATGATTATAAATATCTACCAAATCTTTCTTTCGTTCATAGTCCTGATAAATCCAATCCTCAAACTCCTGCTCCAAATCTTCCGCAAGCTGTCGAGCCTGTGCGGTTCTTTCAGGATTGACTTCACTTTTTCGATGTATTTTTCCATCCTCATCTTCCTCCGTCCAGTAATTTCTAATCTCAGGCATTCTGGAATTAATAATATCTGTGAAAAGATCATATCCATTGTAATCCGGCTGGCTTTTCCAGAAGTCTACATTGTCTGTTTTCTGCACTCCCCAGTTTAGCGTTACCTCACTGTTGATGTTCCAACGACTAGGCTGTGTTGTAAAATATTTAGCCGAATATTCATCATAGTCGATTCTCATACGTGAATAATCATACCCAGACTCCTTAAAAATGTGACTACTGAATTCACGGATATATTCAATAGGAACCCATTGAGCACCTAACTGTACATGAATGTCCTCAGCCGACAAAGGTTCTGGTAAAACACTTTTTAATGCTTCGATATTGTTGTCAAAGCCATATCTTTCTGCAATCTCAATCTTTTCATAGATATCTCCGCTCAAATATTCATCCGCCATGAGTAATTTTCCAGACTCTGGCTGAATGAAGGCAATCTTTTTTTCTAGCAGTTCCTTCTGTACGCTTTCTTCTGTCACAGAAAGCAGTGAACTCATGTATTCTAAATTTAAAGATGCATACGTATCTAAAGATACACGAACAGCATCTTCCAAACTTTCAACCGCTTTTATTTCACGTTTTGGTTGAATCGTTCTTTCTGAAAAAATTTGAGTTTTGCTTGCACGCTTTGTTTTGGTATCGTAGTTTTCAAGTGAATCCAATAGAGCCATACGAGGATCGTTGTCTAAAAGACGGATGTTCGTTCTTTTATGGATAGGACCATATTCCTTAACAAAATCATCGTATAAAGCATTCAACTCTGCACGCTTTCCAAGGTAAAGAATCTCATCAACATCATTCACCTGCATACGAATCAGTTCGTTTGCTGTATCGGCTAATTTGATAAGGCAAATTGCCTTAAGGCGGTCTGTTTCACTTTTGAACGATGCAATATTTTCATCTGGTTTGTTTGTAATCCCTACAGCATAGTAATAGTCAGCTTCTTTGAAATACAGTTTTTCATTCTCAACAAAAAACGCATTGACTGCCAGTTTTGAGTGCTGCACATCCATTGGAATAAACATTTGCTGTTCTTCTGATATTTGTTCTTCCTCATAGATTCCTTCAGGGAAATCATTTATGACAGCATCAAAATAATTCTGTAATGATTTATCTTTATCTGTTGTAACTTTCAGTACATAATTATCGAACTGTCCTTTTTCTTCCGCAACACGACCAAACACATGATCTGGATGCATAACAAAGTAATCATTCATCTGTCGGTGTTCTGTTACATACCGTCTTTGTGTGAATAATGCATCCCGCTTGACTTCCTTTTCGTCGTTTCGTTTTAGAAAAACTATATCGCACGCTACATCTGTATTTGCTCCGTTTTCATGGAATAAATTGGAAGGCAAACGCAAGGCGCCTAAAAAATCAGCTTTTTCATTAATATAGGATAAAATGTCGCTCTTGCCATCCATAGTATCAGTTGATGTAATAAAAGCAACAACCCCACCATTTCTAACTTTTTTCAATGCTTTTGCAAAAAAGTAATTATGAATGTTCCAGTGATGTTCATTCAAATCACGTTCCTGCATATCATGCACTTGAAAAAAGCCAAATGGAACATTTGAAATAGCCAGATCAAAATGATTGTTCGGGTAGGAATTGCTTTCAAAACCTGTGTTTTCTACATCTACCTTGTCATAAAGGTATCTGCTTATCGTTGCACTCATGCTGTCAAGTTCTACACCACACAGTGTTGAGTTTACATACATATCATTAGGCATCCGTCCGAAAAAGTTACCATTCCCCATACTGGTTTCTATGATTCTTCCCTGATTGAATCCCATTCGTTCAAGAATCCGATAGATATTGTCAATTACATTCAATGGAGTATAAAAGGATGTCAATGTTGCTTCTTTTGCATTTGCATATTCATGCACTGTCAAAAGCTCCTTGATTTCCTTTCTTTCCAAAGTGTAATCCGTATCACTCTCATTAAATACATGAGGACAGCCACCCCACCCTGAAAAACGTGCTAGTTTTTCTTTTTCTGGTAAAGTAGCTGTCCTGTTTTCTTTCTGAAGCTGACGAACAGTTTTTAAAGCTTCAATATTGTATTGTATCTTTGTTCTTGTCGATAACCTTTCATCTTCTAGATGTACTCTCTCCAATACTTGGTTTGTAGCACTTTTAGAGTCAGAATCCACTGCCATGTTATTTCTCTGGCTTGATTCAAAAGCTGTTCCTTCTTCTGCAATTTCTCCATCCAGCTCAACTCCTGTGATACTGGATACGTTGTTTCCAGTTCCTTCAGCACCTGCGTGAAGTGTGAATTGATCTCCTGATAAAGCTGAAATTCCAGATTGCTCAACTGCTCTGGATTCCTCTCCTTCAAAATGGTATATAATAGATTGTTTTTTTCCTTCAGAAGTTTCACTACCTCTACTTGATTCATCATCCCCCATGCAGAGTTCAAATAAGCTGAGTTGCTCGAATCGATTGTTTTCATCTGGATTCACTCCTTTCCTTTGTTTTATTTTCCTCATATATATTTTACCATGTATCCTTTCAAAAAATGCTAGAAAAATGTGCGAAAGCAAATCCCCTTTCGCACATAATTATTCAAAATTAAGGCAGTTTGCCTTAAGCGATATATCATCAAGTTTCATGTCCAATATACCGAAAGTTTTTATCACATCTCCAACTTCTTCGATAAAAATGATCTGTGATGGTTTCAATTCACTAAACAGCTCATTAAAAGATTTATTACAGATTTCAAAATCATCATCATTCCAATTCATTATATTTTTATCTGTTCCATTTTTCAAAACACGAATCCTTCCACCTGCTTTTATAAAACTCTCGTAGTTCCTTAAATGTGTCCAATGTCCATTGCACCTTTTGTCATATATGCCAAGACAAGGTTCCTGAATGTGTTCAGGATTAACAATACGATATTCCCAGATCTTATCACATTGACAAGAAGTCAGCTCAAAATGATAGTCTGGTGCGGGTGCTAAAATCTCATACGACCTTCCATCCAAGCCTTTAAACATACCAATCACATAATGTCTATACATAAATTCCTTAATTGTCATTATTTATCCTTTCCGTTCTTAAGGCAAACTGCCTTAAAGCTCAATATCCCCTTTTGAAATGTTGCAATAATATTCTTCCATAGCTTCATCGACTGTTTCGTTTTCTAATTGAACAGTCGAAAGAAACTCACCATTTGCAGTCCAAACCTGATTTACATTTTCATCAGGATCCCTCAACAATACATAATCATTGTCACGGTCAATCAGAATTTCATATTCTTCCATCCAGTCTGGTCTTGCCACAGCCTGAGAATTATTTGTATAGTCTGACAAGCCACATTTTTCTAAAAGCCAGGCAGGCAGAATTTCATCTTTATTCATGGAATTATAATGTTCCATTTCTTCATCCGTAAAATATTTACCTGTTGCAATCAGCCTTTCTATGCGTGAGCTAACATCTGCCCACGAGAATGTTTTTGATTCAGAATCTTTAAATAATGATGCTGAATCTTTTGATGAAACACATATAGTCAATCCTTTTGAATCATGGTCAATGTAGCCTTTGTCTTGTTTTTTATTTTTAAAATCATAGGTTCTGCCACCAATACCATATTCATTTTTAAGATAGGTTGCTTTGTCTTTTGCATTGACATTCATAGCTGTATACAGATGATAGATACGATATTTTCCATTCACAAAACCTGAACCAATTCTTAGAATATTGTTGATACTTCTGTCAGACCATGGACTAAAATCATTTGTATCTTCTTCATGAAAAACATCATCACTTACATCAAACAAATTGACTTCCGTATAATGTGGCTGTGATGTCGACACCTCATAACTTGGAGGAAGCGGTGTTTCTTTCACCACTAAAGGAAGCGGAATCAAAACATCTTTCACCTGTTCATTTGAATGGATCACAAAATCATCATCTTTATTCATTTCTAACGGATCACTCAAATAATTGTCCGTAATGTTCCAAGCATTCGTGTATTTCCCATCCTCGTCCACCATATCCTCAACATTGCATAGAATATCTTCTACACTTGGTAGTGTAGTTTCTTTTGCGGTGTCCAGTCCGGCTTTTAAAATACTGTCCTGCTTTATTCTGCAATCTTCAATAAAATGTTTCACTTTTGTCTTTCCTGCATCCGTCAGACTATATTCATTGCTACTGTATAGATCATGTTCCCATTCATCTTTGCATAGCCAGATTTCTTTATTATCAAATCCTTGTTCATATTCCAATCTTACAAAAGCTTCATTCAGCATTACACGTGGATTTTGAATTTCATCTAAATTCTCATTCATCGCAATATCAGAAAGACGTTCCAATAAATCAGGCAACGAATAATCATGATCCAGCATCCACTGTAGCCTGTATTTTTCGTACTCATTCATTTACAACACTGCTCCTTTTTTTTAAGGCAAACTGCCTTAAAGTTCCATTTCATTACTTTCCAACTCCTGTGTTTTTGCATCTTTTTCATACTCATCCATCCAGATTTCTTCCTCATAGCTGTTTCCGTAATAGATGTTTTCAAAGGACTCCTGATAAGAATCCATTGCAAACTCACCTCTAGCAATGGTTTGGCGATTTTCTAAGCCAACCATTAACACATCATCACTATCATGTAAATAGTATATATATTCAGTTGTTGCAAGTGTCGCCACATACAAATCATTGTATGCATCAAGTACTCGCATAGGAATTTGATAATCACCCATTGTTTCAACTTTATAAAACGGATCCTGAACAATACCGTTAATTTGATCGTTCACATAATTAAAATCAAAACGTTTGTTCTGCTGTAAAATACCTGATACTGCATATCCACCTGCAAGTTCTGCATTTTCGCCCTGACGATAATCTTTATATTCGTAAAAACCTTCGTCACCTTTTTTCATCAATGTGCAGTTTTTAAATTCAGGGACTGGAAATTCTGTTAACACCACCTCGTCCCCTTCATCTACCAAGCATTTTTCTGACTTGGTTTCGACATCTCCATACAACATATATTCCTGTATGTTGATATTATTTTCATCACCTTCGTTTACCTTGAAGTGTAGTAGTAAATCCATCTTTATTCTCCTTATCTTTAAAATTAAGGCAATCTGCCTTAAATCTCCATTTCCTGAATCTCCATTTCAACAGCGTTTACAAACAGACCTTGAATATCCTCACAATGTGCGACAAAATCTTTCAATTGATCTTTTCCTTCACATTTATTGACAAGTCTTGAAAGTTCGTAATCATCACAGATACCATCAAAAACTACTTCTGCAA
>OJNR01001315.1_pt1 | contig 12327 bp, 7 predicted proteins | sample 1597901 | NCBI WGS metagenome assembly OJNR01 (sample SAMN01915223, study PRJEB22387) | human gut metagenome | isolation source: stool | host: Homo sapiens | place: USA | reverse complement strand
TACCGGGACAGTCTGCCGATTGACTCATAATGACGGAATTAAACGACTGTCCCTAAACTATTGACGCCATGCCTGCACCCATACCATCGCCCGAAGAGGTAGCCTCGGCCCGCCGCATCCAGGTGTGGAAGGAGTTCATCCCCCTGCCGCTGCGCTTTCCGCTCATCCTCTTCATCATCATCGTCTACATGTTTTCGGGAGGCGTATACATGTCGGCCGTCTCGGAGATGTCGGGCAGCCTGTCGTGGATTACCGAAGACATCATGATGGCCGGCTACGCCTCGATGACGGGACTGACCATGGCCTTTCCGCTGCTGTTCCGCATTCTGTTCCGCTTCCAGCCGCGCAGCCTGCTGCTCTTCTCGGCCGGGGTCTTCATCGTGAGCGACTACCTGTGCATGGTCTGCGACTTTCTGCCGCTGGTGGTGCTGCTCTCGTTTGTCAGCGGCTTCTTCAAGATTGTAGGCACCTTTGTCTGCTGGAGCAACGTACAGCTCAAGATTACCCCCAAACGCGACTTTGCCGTCTTCTTCCCCTTCCTCTTCACCTTTGTGCTGGGGAGCGTACAACTGGCCAACATCGTCACGGGGTACAGCCTCTATGCCTTCGACTGGCGGGCCATGCACCGCATCACGATAGGCGCCTTCATCGTGGTCTTTGCCCTAGTCTACTTCGGCATGCGGCGCAACTACCGGCAGAGCCCCTATATCCCGTTCAAGGGCATCGACTATCTGGGCGGCATCCTGTGGAGCCTGTGGCTGCTCTGCATCGTCTTCATCTGCGTATACGGCGACCACTACGACTGGCTCGACGGCGAACCCATACGGGTAGCCCTGCTTTTTGCCGTGGTGCTGCTGATACTGTGCATCCAGCGGGCCGCCACCATACGCCACCCCTACATCAGTCTGGGAGCCTTTTCGCAACACAACATGCTGTTCATCTTTATTCTGTTCGGGTGCATGACCCTGATGTCGGCCACAGCCACCTCGACCCAGAATGTCTTCACCAACTCGATACTGGGGTTCGACGCCCGCCACAATGCCGACCTGAACTGGGGTGTACTCACGGGAATCGCAGTGGGTACCGGCATCTTCTACCTGGCATTGACCCGCTGGAAATGGCGGGTAAAGAGTATCGTGCTTGCCGGCTTCTTCTCATTTCTGCTCTATCAGGTGATGCTCTATTTCCTCATCGACGCCTCGACCGAGAAGTACATGCTCTACCTGCCGCTGGTATTCAAAGGGGCCGGAGTGAGCCTGGTATACACCTCGCTCACCTATGCACTGACCGGAAGCGTGACCTTCGTGCACTACTTCGAGGCCATGTGTGTCATCGGCTTTATCCGCACCAGCTTCGGGGCTCCGCTCAACTCGGCCATTCTTGCCCGACTGCTCAAATACGCAAGTCTGGAAAACACGGCCACCCTGGGCGGCGAAATCGATGCCATGCACCCCATGGCCCACTCGTTCATGACGCTGTACGGCGAGTTTCAACGGCAGATACTCCTGGTGAGCCTGAAGGAGGTCTACGGCTATGCCGTCATCGTTGCCATCGTCATTCTACTGGCTATTCTGGCTTCGGACTATCGGTGGCTCATCCGCCCCCGACGCATGTGGCGGCTAACCCAAATCTGGCGGGTCGTTCACCGTCAATCGAAACAGCTCGAGACCACTGGCGAATAAAACGGAAAAACCACTCTTCATCATAAGTAACCCTACACATAGAGGGCGCCCGACTGTGAAGCCGGACGCCCTCGCCTTTTTTTATTGCAGGATTCGATGTATCAATATCCGCCACCCAGGGCATGATAGAGATTGATGACCCCCTGTATTTCGTCGAAGCGGTCGGAGACGGCCGAGAGCTCGGCCTCGAGCAGTGTCTGCCGGGCGGTGAGCACCTCGAGGTAGTTCTGCGAACTGTGCAGCATCAAGAGCTCGGAACTGCGCACGGCCGACTGGAGCGACGCTATCTGCTGCTGGTCTATCACGAGCCGTTGCCGGGCCGTCTGCCATTGCAACAGGGCATTGTTCACTTCGGTACCGGCATCGAGCAACGACTGGCGGAAGGAGAGCAACGCCTCCTGCTGCTGTGCCTTGGCCACTTTCAGGTTGGCCACATTCTGCCCCCGGTTGAAGAGCGGCTGCACCAGCGAACCCACAGCCGTGAAGAGCCATTGCCCAGGGTTGGTGATGACGGCACCGGCCGCATTGGTCCAGCCGGCCGACCCGCTGAGGGTAATCGAGGGGTAGAAGGCGGCATAGGCCTGGTTGGTCACATAGAAGGCGGCAGCCAGGGCAGCCTCGCTCTGACGCACATCGGGGCGCCGCTGCAGCAGTTGCAGGGGCACACCCACCGACAGGGTGTCGGGGAACGACTGGGCATCGAGCGTAGAGCGCTCGATCTGCCGGGGCACATCGCCCAGCAGCGACGAGATGGAGTTTTCCATCTCGGTAATCTGCTGTTGCATCGTCAGCAGCGAGGCATCGACCGCCAGCTTGCTGGCCTCGATTTGGGCCACGGCCATCTCGGTCGTCTGTCCGGCCTCTTTCAAGGCACGCATCACCCGCAGGTTCTCGGCCCACAGTTCGGCCGTCGAGCGGCTTATCTCGTATTGCTTGTCGAGCATCAGCAAGGAGTAATAGCTGTTGGCAATGGTAGCCACCAACTGGGTCTGCACGGCCTGCCGGTAGGCCTCGCTCTGCTCGAGCACCGCTCTGGCTTCGCGCTTGGCGTTGGTGATGCGGCCGAAGAGGTCGATCTCCCAATCGGCCGAGGCGGCCAGGTCGTAGCTTTTGGTAGTGCTACCGCCCTCGACGCTGCGGAGGGTCCCCTGCGGGGTAAGCGATACCGATGGCAGGTAGGCCAACTTCGAAGCGGTGAGCAACGCCTGCGCCTCTTCCACCTTGAGGCGGGCGATGTTCAGGTCGGTATTATTGGCGATGCCGCTGTCGATGAGATTCTGCAACAGAGGGTCGGTAAAGAGCTCCCTCCACGAGAGGTCGGCAATCGAGGCGGAATCGGCCGAGGCGGTCGAGCGCAGGTAGAGGCTGTCGGTCTCGGCAATCGCGGGACGTTCGTACGTCCGATATTGACAACCGGCCAGGCCGGTCAACAGAAACAAACCTATAAATATCTTTTTCATATCGAATGGTGATTCAGGAAGTCGTATCATTTCTTTTCTTCTATCTTGGGCAACTTACGCTCGGGCATGAGCTTCTCCTGCAGGGTTTGGAACACGATGAAGAGCACCGGCACGATAAAGAGCAGGGCTATCGTACCGATGAGCATACCGCCCACGGTACCCACGCCAATCGAGATGTTGCCGTTGGCCCCTACGCCCGAAGCGAACATCATGGGCAACATACCGAATATCATGGTGAGCGAGGTCATCAGGATAGGACGCAACCGCACCTGAGCCGCCGAGATGACTGCCTGCGAGATGGTCATGCCGTGACGGCGACGCTCCGAGGCATACTCGGTCAAGAGGATGGCCGTCTTCGACAACAAACCGATGAGCATGATCAGACCCGTCTGCAGATAGATGTTGTTTTCGAGCCCGAACATCTTGGCAAAGAGGAAACTGCCGGCCAAACCGAAGGGTACCGAAAGAATCACCGCCAGCGGGATGAAGAGGCTCTCGTAGAGGGCACACAGAATGAGGTAGATAAAGACCACGCAGATGACAAAGACCAGCGTCGTGGTATTGCCCGTGCTGGACTCCTCGCGCGACATGCCGCCGAACTCGAAGCCATAGCCCGTAGGCAAGGTCTGGGCAGCTACCTCCTTCACCGCCTGGATGGCCTGGCCCGAGCTGTAGCCCGTGGCCGGTGCACCGTTCACCTGAATGGCCGAGAAGAGGTTGAAACGGGTCAACACCTCGGAGCCGTAGATGCGGGTGAGTTTCAGGTATTGGGCGATGGGGCTCATCTCGCCCGCATCGTTGCGTACGAAGATGTTGTTGAGCGCCTCGGTGTCGAGCCGGTATTGGGGCGGAGCCTGCACCATCACGCGGTAGAGCTTGGAGAATCGGTTCATGTTCGACGCATAGTTACCGCCGATGTAGCCCGAGAGGGTGCTGAGCACGTCGGTGGGCGACACGCCGTTGCGCTTGCACAACGCGGCATCGACCTCGACGAGGTATTGCGGGAACTTGGTATCGAACGAGGTGGTGGCCCGTCCGATTTCGGGCCGCTTGTTGAGCTCGGTAAGGAAGTTGCGGGTGTACTTCAGCAGGTCCTCAATCGTGCCGCCCTTCTGGTCCTGCACATAGACCTCGAAACCGCTGCTCACGCCATAACCCGGAATCATGGGTCGGGTGAAGGCCATGATGTCGGCACTCGAGATGAAGGCCGTGCGGCGCTGTATCTCCTCGATGATGGCATCGACGGCATCCTCTTTCTTGGGACGTTCGCTCCAGTCCTTCAACCGGATGGTGAACATACCGTTGCAGGCACCCTGCCCGCTCAGCATCGAGTTACCGGTAATGCTCGAGAGCACCTCGATTTGCGGAATCGTGCGCAGACAGCTATCGACCTGCTCGATGACCTTGCGGGTCTCGTATATGCTGTTACCCGGCGAGGTACGCACGTCGACAAAGACGGTACCCATATCTTCGTTGGGCACCAGACCGGTCTTGGTGGTCTTGAGCAGCACGAAGAATCCCACGCAGGCAATCACCAGCAGCACGCCGGCCAGCCATTTGCGCTTGATCATAAAGAATACGCCCCCTTTATACTTCATCACCAGCCGGTGGAAAGCCGTATCGAAGGCCATGTGAAAGCGCGACGAGAAGCTGAGCTTCTTGCCGTCGGCCCCGGTCTGGTGGGGTGTCATAATGAGGGCACACAGGGCCGGACTCAAGGTCAGGGCGTTGAGCAGCGAGATGGCCACGGCCGCCGCCATCGTGAGACCGAACTGCGTATAGAAGGTACCCGTGGTACCGCCGATAAAGCTCACGGGGATAAACACCGCCATGAATACAAAGGTAGTCGTAACCAGAGCCGAGGTGATGCCGTCCATGGCATCGATGGTAGCCAGGTAGGCCGACTTGTACCCCTCGTCGAACTTCGCCTGAACCGCCTCGACCACCACTATCGCATCGTCGACCACCGTACCGATAACCAGCACGAGAGCAAACAGCGTAAGCATGTTGAGGCTGAAGCCCACCAGATAGAGGAAGGCAAAGGTTCCCACCAGCGACACGATAATGGAGACGGTCGGTATAAAGGTGGATCGGAAGCTCTGCAGGAAGATATAGACCACCAGTACCACCAGCAGAATGGCCTCGATGAGGGTCTTGACCACGCTCTTGATCGAGGCGTCGAGGAAGTCCTTGGTACTCATCAGGTCGACAATCTTGATACCCTTGGGCAGGGTCTTGGAAATCTCGGCCAACGAGCGGTCTATCTCCTCGATAATCTCGTTGGCGTTCGAGCCCGAGGTTTGCGAAATCATGATGATACAGCCCGGGTGACCGTTCACCTCGCCGATGTAGTCGTAGGAACGGGTACCCAGCTCGATAGTGGCCACATCTTTCAGGCGCAATACCTCGCCACCGGGAAGCGACTTGATGACCATGTTCTCATAGTCGACCTCGTTTTCGTAACGGCCCCGGTATTTGAGCACATACTGGAAAGTGTTCTCGGCCTCGGCTCCCAACGTACCGGTAGCGGCCTCGATGTTCTGCTCGTCGAGCACGCCGGTAATGTCGGAGGGAACGAGTCCGTACTTCTTCATCTTGCTCGGGTCGAGCCAGATGCGCATGGCATACTCGTAACCGAACACATTCACCTCGCCCACGCCGGCAATACGCGACAGGCGCGGCTCGATGTTGATTTTCATATAGTTGGCCAGGAAAGCCTGGTCGAACGAATCGTCGGGACTGTAGACGGCCAGCTGCTTGATGTTACTCGTCTGGCGCTTGCGCACGTTCACACCGCTGCGGGTTACCTCGGCCGGCAGCAAACCCTGTGCCGAAGCCAGCCGGTTCTGCACGTTCACGGTAGCCATATCGGGGTCGGTACCTTGACGGAAGTAGACCGTGATACGGGCCGAGCCGTTGTTCGACGAGGTAGAGGTCATGTAGGTCATGTTCTCCACACCGTTGAGGGCCTCCTCGAGAGGCACCACCACACTCTTCTGCACCGTCTCGGCATTGGCTCCGGTATAGGAGGCCGATACGCTCACCGTAGGCGGAGCAATCTCGGGAAACTGCTCGATAGGCAATTGAGTCAAACCGATAATTCCCAGGATAAGAATCAATACCGAGATAACCCCGGCAAAGATGGGACGGTCGATAAAGGTTCTTATCTTCATAAGGCACTATCGTTTGGCAGGGTTGTAGACTGTTCTATATCGATGGCGATACCCTCGCGCAACAGACCGGCACCCTCGGCCACGATTACGTCGCCGGCCGTCAGCCCCGAGAGCACAATGTAGTTCTGCCCGTCGTCGTATTTATAGACGGTGATGGGTGCCGACTGGGTTTTGCCGTCGACTACCTTCCACACGAAGATGCGGTTCTGCAACTCGTAGGTGGCTGTCTTGGGTATCACAAGGCTGTTCTTGTAGACGGTAGGAATCTCTACCGAACCGCTGCCGCCGTTGCGCAACAGCCCGTCGGGGTTGGCAAAGGCAGCCCGCAGGCTTACGGCACCCGTGCCCTCATCGACCGTACCGCTGATGGCGTCGATTTTTCCCGGCAAGGCATAGGTGCTGCCGTTGCTCATGAGCAGTTTCACCTCGGGCATCTGTTCCTTGGCCTTCTGCAGCGAACCATACTGTTGAATGAGGTCGAGTATCTGACTCTCGGTCATGGAGAAGTAGGCATAGACCTCGGCATCGTCCGAGACGGTAACCAGCGGCTCGGTAATGGAGCTGCTGACCAACGCCCCCACCCGATAGGGAATCATGCTGGCCACGCCGTCGACGGGGCTCTTCACCTCGGTATAGGAGAGGTTGTTGCGGGCATTCACCTCCTGGGCCTTGGCTTGAGCCAAAGAGGCCTTGGCTTCGGCCAACGTGTTTTGGGCTGTTTGCAAATCGAACTCCGAGACTACCCGCTCCTTGTAAAGCGCCTCCTTGCTCTCGGCCGAGAGCTGGGCCGTAGCCAGTTGGGCTTCGGCGCTGCGCACGTTGGCTACCGCTGTCTCGAGGGCTGCCTTGTAGGGCACCTGGTCGATGATAAAGAGGGTCTGCCCCTTGCGCACGACATCGCCCTCGTCGATGCGAATCTCGGTAATGATGCCGCTCACCTGCGGCCGTACCTCTACAAATTGGCGACCCCGGAGCGTTGCCGTGTAATCCGATGTCAATGTCTGATTCTTAGGCTCTACGGTCAGTATCTTGTACTTCTCGCCCTCGCTCGATTTCTGCTCCTTGCAAGCCACAAGCAAAGGCAAGACTGCCATAGCCAGAATGATAATCTTTTTCATTGTTGCTGTTTTATGTGATAAATACTAAATAATGCGTATGGAATAGAAAATACCTATCTTAAACCAATTCTCAAATTTATAAACTATCTCACAATATCGGAACATTTATTGATAAACGGCAAAAAAGTGATGCCTAACGGCACGGCAGATTCTTAAAAATAAACTACCTTTGTGATAACGCGAGGGGCCGCCTTCGCACCACGCAAATACCAGAGCCATGACCAACTACACACGCATCAGCATCTATATCGACTTGATTTTCAGCTTCATAATCTTGCCGCTCCTCATCATGCTGGTACCGGTAGAGAAGTGGATTATTCACCACACCTACTTCATGCTCCTGCTCATTGTCTACGTCTATCTGCTTTATTTCACCTACCGCAAGGTGAATATACCGGGGCTCATCATGCAGCGGCAGTTCAGGCTCGTCGTGCTGCTCATGGTGGTCCTCATCTTTATCACCTGGGCCATCAGCCAGATACCTATCCCGAAAGACGACTTCATCGAGTCGCCTCGCGACTGGGGCATACGCCAGCACATCCGGAGCCTGAGCGTGTGGTTTTTCTTTTTCGTAGTCACGGGGTTCAGCCTGGCCATCGAGCTGATGTTCGAGCTCTTCAAGCAGATACTCTCGAAGCAGGAAATCGAAGCCGAGAAGAACAAGGCCGAGCTGGCGCTCTACAAGGCACAGATCAACCCGCACTTCCTCTTCAACACGCTCAATGCCCTCTACGGGCTGGTGCTCACCAAGTCGGACAAGACGGAGTCGGCCTTTATCCAGTTCTCCGACATCCTCAAGTACATGTACACCCAGACTACACTCGACACCATACCCATCTGCAACGAAATCGAATACATCAGGCAGTATGTCGACCTGCAGTCGCTGCGCCTCAACCGCCATACCCACATCGACTTCCACACCGAGACCGACGACGAGCAGGCCCAGATACCGCCCATGATTCTCATCACCTTTGTCGAGAATGCCTTCAAGTACGGCACCTCGTCCGATGTCGACTGCACCATCTATATCCAGATTGCCGTGAAGGAGGGGGTGTTGCACTTCGAGACCGAAAACACCATTATGAAGGAGAAGAAGGAGCCGACCCCGGCCATCGGCATCGAGAACTGCCGCAAACGGCTGGAGCTGCTCTACCCCGGCCGCTTCTCGCTCACGACCGGCCGGGAAGGCAACCAGTTTAAAACCCGACTGACTATTCAACTACAATGAAAAAAGCCACCTGCATAGCCATCGACGACGAGCCTCTGGCATTGCTCGTCATCACCCAGTTCTGCGAACGATTCGGCGGGCTGGAGCTGACCACCTTCAGCGAACCCCTCGTGGGGCTCGAGGAGATACGCCGCCGCAAGCCCGACCTGGTGTTTCTCGACATCGAGATGAACAGCATCAGCGGCCTCGACATAGCCCGCGACCTGCCTGAGGAGTGCTGTTTCATCTTCACCACGGCTCACGCCCAGTATGCCCTCAACGGCTTCGAGCTCGACGCCGTCGACTTCCTGCACAAGCCCTTTGCCTACGAGCGGTTCGAGAAGGCGGTCGAGAAGGCCATCCGCCGCATCGAGACCGAGCGCGACCGCACCCCCGACAGCATCGTGGTCAAGCAGGAATACAACAACGTGACCATCCCCACCAACGATATTCTCTATATCGAAGCGATGGAAAACTACACCAAGATTTTCCGCGAGAGCGGCGGCTACATCCTGTCGCGCACCAACATGAAGGCCCTTCAGGAGATTCTGCCCGAGGAGAGTTTCCTGCGCATACACCGCTCTTACATCGTACCGATAGACCGCGTGGAGATGTTTTCCAAAAAGAAAATCAAGCTCGCCGGGCAAGAGACACTGCTGCCCGTGGGCCGGCAGTTTGCCAACCACATCTACGACCTACTCATTGCCCGCAACTCGGGGGGCAGCCGGACCAATCTGTGACAGCAACCGCCCGTCCCAGACTCACCAGCGACTGCCGGGACTCTTCCCTCCCACCCGATTTTATCTGACGAAGTCTCCCCTCGCTCTGTTTTCTTTGGACAAAAACATTATCTTTGTGACCATAAACAACAAATTACCCGCAATGAAACACACCTGCATCACCGCTGCTTTGCTGGGGCTGCTGCTCATGGGCTGCCAGTCGAGCAAAACCCAGTATTACGAAAAGCATCTCGTATTTCCCGAAGGAGCCACCCTCGAACAGAAAGTCGACATGGCCTCGCGCCTGACCCCGTCGCCCCAGCAGCTGCAATGGCAGCAACTGGAGCTGACCGCCTTCCTGCACTTCGGCATCAATACCTTCACCAACAAGGAGTGGGGCGACGGCCAGGAAGACCCCCGCCTCTTCAACCCCACCCAGCTCGACGCCGAGCAATGGGCCCGCACGCTCAAGGAGGCGGGCTTCAAGATGGTCATCCTCACGGCCAAGCATCACGACGGATTCTGCCTGTGGCCCACGGCAACCACGCGCCACTCGGTAGCCTCGTCGCCCTGGAAAGAGGGTAAAGGCGATGTGGTGAAAGAGCTGAAGGAGGCATGCGACAAATACGGCCTGAAGTTCGGTGTATACCTCTCGCCCTGGGACCGCAATGCCGAGTGCTACGGCGACTCGCCCCGCTACAACCAACTGTTCATCCAACAGCTCACCGAGCTGCTCACCCACTACGGCGAGATTCACGAAGTGTGGTTCGACGGCGCTTGCGGCGAAGGCCCCAACGGCAAGAAACAGGTCTACGACTGGGATGCCTTCTACAAGACCATACAACGGTTGCAACCCAACGCCGTGATGGCCATCATGGGCGACGACGTGCGGTGGGTAGGCAACGAGAAGGGATTCGGCCGGGAGACCGAGTGGAGCGCCACGGCTCTCGTGCCGGGCATCTACCAGCGGGCCGACAGCGTGAACCAGGCTCTGGGACTGGCCAACAAGAGCGAAGACCTGGGCAGCCGCGAGCTGCTGGCCCGGGCCAACGAGCTATTCTGGTACCCGTCGGAGGTCGACGTCTCCATCCGTCCGGGGTGGTTCTATCACCCGGCCGAGGACAATCAGGTGAAATCGCTCGCCCGCCTCGTCGACATCTATTTCGAGTCGGTGGGCTACAACTCGGTGCTGCTGCTCAACATCCCGCCCGACACCCGGGGACTCATCCACGAGAACGATGCCCGGCGGCTGCATGAACTGGGGCAGTACATCCAACGCACCTTCGCTACCGACTACAGCCTCGCCGGCAACCGCACGTTTACCGGCCGGGAGGGCGACTCGTTCGAAATCGAGATACAGGACAACGTCCCCGTCAATACCCTGATGCTGCAAGAGGACATCGAGCAGGGGCAACGCATCGAAGCCTTCACCGTAGAGGCCTCGATCGACGGCACTTGGCTCCCGATTGCCCAAGGCACCACCGTGGGCTACAAACGACTCGTGCGGTTCGACAACCTCGTGGCCGACAAACTGCGGGTAACCATCGACCGCTCGAGAGCCGACTTCTCAATCGCCCGCGTGGGTCTCTACTACGCGCAACCCATCATCGAAACCACCGACACCGAGGGGTTGAACCTCATCACCCCCAAGAGCTGCCGGTTGGGCAACCAGCCCGCCCCCCAGGCCATCGACGGTAACAGCACTACCACCGCCCGTGGCGAGGGCCTCGTGCCCATCGTCGTCGACCTGGGCGAACCCAAGGCGATAACAGGATTCTGCTACACCCCCGTAGCCGAAGGCAACACCGAGGGAACCCTGTTCCGCTACCACCTCTACCGCAGTAACGACGGCCAGACGTGGGAGCGCATTGTCGCAAACGGCGAGTTCAGCAACATCAAGAACAACCCCATCCCCCAGGTAGTCGCGCTGGAGAATATCCCCCAAACCCGATACCTGAAACTCGAGCCCCTCGAAGAGATCGACGGCCGAGCCCAGACCTCGGTAGCCGAGCTGGGCGTCGTGGCTCCCTGACCTCCCGACCCATCCATACATCCAACGCATACCGCAGCACCCGCTCACACCCCGTGAGACCGGGTGCTGCCGCTTTAAATGGCCCGCTCCAAGACTATTAAAAATGTTACATTCACTATCAACGAGGTTTCGTGCAACATTTTTAGGAGCTTTCGCAACATTTGTTCTATGTACCGGCGTGAACCATTTTCTATTTTTGCTCTCGCTAAGCCAAAAACAAGAACTTAACACAAATTTTATTTTTATGCTACCATGAAAAAAGGTATTGTAAATCAAATTCTACTAAAAGCAGGCACAGCCCTGTTGCTCGTGACCCTGACTTGTGGAAGCGCAATGGCACAAGAACAAGAAAAAGGAGATGCCAACCAGAGCGAAAATGCTTCTACCTCTAAAGAGGAGGGCAACCGCAATGTGATGCTCAACGCAGCCAGCGCCAACGGGCCCCGCGAAATACAAATAGGTTTACCCTCGGCCGATGTCAACGTGCTCGAAAACGGCATGCTCGTGACCTACGCCACCAATCCCCACTCCGTCAACTCGCTGTGGCGTGCCGACGCCAGCCTCAGCCATGTGGGACTTCTCAAAATCTCGGAGACGGCCATCACGACCGGTAACATCGGTTATGCCGTCAACTCCTTCACGCAACTGGGCGAAAAGGGATTCCACGGCACGCTCAACTACAAGAGCAACCACTTCGGCATGCAGGAGTTCTCGCTCAACGTCAACGGCGGCATTGGCAAAGACTGGTACTACAGCGGCAGCATCTACCAGGATTTCGACCCGGGAACCTTCAAAATCAAATCGACTCCTTTCCAGGACCGTACCCAAATCTACAAGGTAGCCCTCACCAAGAAGTACAATGACAACCGGGGCGAACTGACCGCCATCTTCCACTACAGCAACAGCCACCCGGTTTACAACTATGCCACGCAATCG
>OJNR01001314.1_pt1 | contig 12339 bp, 10 predicted proteins | sample 1597901 | NCBI WGS metagenome assembly OJNR01 (sample SAMN01915223, study PRJEB22387) | human gut metagenome | isolation source: stool | host: Homo sapiens | place: USA | reverse complement strand
GCTCGGAATCCGAGGTGAAGACGCTAACGCCGCAGCAGTACCGCTGGCTCATGGAGGGGCTGCAGATCGAGCAGCCGAAGGCCCACCGCCCGGTAACGGGATTGACCACTGTCTGAGCAGGGAAAATGGGTGGAAACCATTGAAAACACTGGCTTTTTGCCGTGTTTTGTGGCATAATGTTTGCATGGAAAACAGAGAAATGCAGACAAGCAACACGGAAGAAATGGTGACCATTTCCCGCGCGGAATATGAGCAGCTCCAGCAGGAAAATGCGCAGTTGGAAGCAAAGAGCGCCAAGTTGGAAGAGGCGCATACAAGACTGGAAGCAAAGCTTGCTGCCCGCGAACAGGAACAGGCGCAGGTCATTACCAGCCTCACGCTGCAAAATGAGTGGCTGCTGGAGCAGCTGAAGCTGTCCCGGCAGACTATGGCCAACTGGCTGCTGAAGGCCTCAGAGAAGTGGCTGCAGTCGGTCTATGATTTGCTGCATAAGCAGCTCTGCAAGGAACCGGCGCTGCACGCGGATGAGACGACCTTGCAGGTGCTGAAAGAGCCGGGACGTTCCTCTACCAGCAAGTCCTACATGTGGCTGTACCGCACCAGCGGCTGCGCGAAGCAGGCCATTGTACTGTATGAGTACAAGCCAACCCGAAAAGCGGAGCATGCGGAGGCTTTCCTGAAAGGCTTCTCGGGCTGGCTGCACGCGGACGGGTATCAGGGGTATCTATATTTCGATGTTCTGCCATGGCTCAATCTATTTCTGCGGTTTTGTGACGATTGGAGGTGAGGTATGCAGTGCAAAGGATGCGCCGAAACTGGCGCTGGGTGTTGCTCGGATGGCCATCCGCGCCGCCATTCTCCGCCCATTCGTTGTGGGCAGTGAGCAGCTTCTGATTTACATTCTGCTGGATGCGGCAGCCATCAGGCAGCTGATTCCGGAACGCGCGTGGAGCGTTGCACTGCCTGTCTATTATCTCGCTGCTGCAGCGTTTGTGCTGCTGGCCATCCGCGGCTATTTCCGCAGAAATCAGGAGCAGTACCGCAGATTCTCCGCTGTGCAGGCGGCCTGACGGAGCGGCAATCCCAGGACCGATATGATGGTTATAGGCCGTGCAGCTTCGGCAGATCCGAAGCGGTCTATTTATATCCATATAGAAAACCGATTGACCTACAGATAAACAGGAAAAAATCAAATTTAATCGGCAAAATACACAATATGAATGACTGCAAATTATCGAAACCGACAAAAAAATTTTTTTGACGCTTGCATTCTTGACAAAACAGAGCGCAATTACTACACTATATAACAACGGATATGACAATCGATTGTCATATCGGAAAACACACAATCAATCACATGAAGATCAAGGAGGAACCCATGAAAAAGATTATTGCAGTCATCCTTGCGCTGACCATGCTGCTGGCACTGGCAGCCTGCACAGCCAAGACAGAGACAACCACGACGGACACGGCCGCCGACGCAGCCACCACCACAGACACAGCGGCAGAGCAGCCGGCAGACACTGAAGCGGAGCAGCCCACGGACACCAATGGTGATGTGACCACCATCACGCTTGCCATGCACGTGTCCAACACGCAGGAGCAGGAGCCTGCCGTCTATCAGGCGATTCAGGCTTTCCAGCAGGAGAACCCCGATGTGAAGATTGAGCTCGTTGAGCACCTGACCGAGGAGCACAACAAGCAGCTCAAGCTCTGGGCGCAGTCCGGGGAACTGCCGGATATCTTCTGGTGCCAGGAGGGCGACGTGCTGGAGTATGGCGAGAACGGCTATCTGCTGCCGCTCAACGATTTCCTCAGCCAGAACCCCGACATTGACAGCGCAATCCCCGATGCCATCAAGAACTGCTATGCTGGCGAAAACGGCGAGATCTACGGTCTGGCTTACACCTCGCTTGTGACCGGCTTCTATTACAATAAGGCTATCTTTGCAGACAACGGTCTGCCCGAGCTGACAAACGAGACGACATACGAGGAGCTTCTGGACATGGTCAAGACGCTGCACGACAACGGCGTAACGACCTTCGCACAGGGCGCTATGACCAACTACAGTGTCTGGGGTTATCTTGGCAGCCTGAACCGCTATGGCTATGCGGAAAACATTGCGGCAATCGCCGATGGCTCGCAGAGCAGCGCGGTATTCTCCAAGCTGTTTGACAAGCTTGCAGAGCTTGGCGCCGCCGGCGCATATCCGCAGAACATGGCAACCATCGACTACTTCGAGGCCAAGAACCTGTTCACGACCGGCCAGGCGGCTATCTTCACCTCCGGCCAGTGGGATGCCGGTGAAATCGGCGAAGCACTCGGCGAGAACGTCGGCTTCTGGTGGGGCCCGACCTATACGGATTCCGATTATTCGCAGAAAACCAGCAACCAGTTCGCAAACTGCCCGTTCGTTGTGAGCGCGGACGTTGCAAAGGACGAGGCCAAGCAGGCTGCTGTTTATCGTTTCCTCGCGTTCTACTTTGGTCAGGAAGGCTCGTCCATCCTGTTTGACAACTCCAACATTCCCATTGCCACCTATGCGGATCTGCAGATGGAAAACACCAACCCGGCCTTTGCCGCAATCTCTGAGGCACTGGCTACCGGCTATGCAAGCACTACAGCCAGCAACCCGGTCGCATCCCTGACTGCATCCGTTAGCGAAACCTTCTATGACGCGATGAACAGCCTCATGCTCGGCAACATCACCACGGAGCAGGCGGTTGCGTCCATCGACACTGCCTTTGCCGAGGCCGCACAGTAAAACAAGGCAGGATCCAATGGCGGGATAATCGCAGACCGGCCGCCAGGCGGATACGCCGGAAGGAGAGAATATGCAATTACTCAGTACAAAAAAGAATAAGCTGCTACTGCTTTTGCCGACCTGCTTGGTGTATGTGGTCTACATCATCCTGCCGATCCTTGTTTCGCTTTACTACAGCTTTACCAAATACTCCGGGATCAGCAAGCCGCGGTTGTACGGACTGAAAAACTACATCCGTCTGCTGGATGATCCGTATTTCTGGATCGCGCTGAAAAACACAGCGATTATCCTCGGTATCTCCATCCTTCTGCTTGGCATCGGCGCGTTCTTTGTGGCGATGCTCCTGAACCAGCCGATGCGCGGCGTGAACGTGTGCAAGGCGCTGATCTTTGCGCCGGCCATCATCGCAAGCATCATTGCGGGCGTTATCTGGGGATACCTGCTCGACCCGGTGACGGGCCTTGTCAACAATGTCCTGCGGGCCATCGGCCTTGACAAGCTGGCGCTCGAGTGGATCGGCGGCAAAACGCTCTCGCCCTACAGTATTGCGTTCGTCTATTTCTGGCAGCAGGCCGGCTATATTGCGGCTATCTATCTTGCCGGGCTCAAGACGATTCCGCACGAGATGATGGAGGCGGCAGCTGTCGATGGGACAAATTTCTGGCAGCGGCTGCTGCATGTGACGATTCCGGCGCTGCGCGACACGTTTGTGTCGGTCGGCATCCTGATTATCACCGGCTCGATGAAGATTTTTGAGACGGTGCAGCAGTTGACCGGCGGCGGCCCGACGCATTACTCAGAAACACTCGTGACCTACGCGTACAGCACAACGTTTGCCCGGGGAGAATACGGCTACGGCATGGCGCTGGCTACAGCGACGTTCCTGATTTCGCTGATCCTCATGGGAATCTATACGCTGCTGCTGCGCGGGAAAGATTGAGAGGGCCTGCCATGAGAGTAAGAAAAAAGCTGGGCGTGTGCTACGTCCTGATGGTGCTTCTGACAATCGCAATTGTGATCCCGATCATCTGGCTGGTCTTTATCTCTATGAAGCCGAACAGCGAGATCATGAACAATCCGCTCTCGCTGCCGAATGCGCTGGACTTTGGGAACTATGTATCCGCGCTGCAGACGCTGGATCTGTTCACGCTGTACAAAAATACGGCTTTTATCGCTGTCTGCTCGCTTGCTGTGGAGATCGTCATTACGTTTTCCAGCGCCGTGGGCCTGACCCGGCTGTATTACCGCAGTGACGGTGTGCGCAGCGGCCTGCAGGGATTTTTGCAGCTGGGACTTGCGGTCAGCCCGTTTATCCTGCTGTTTCCGATCTATAAGATCAATAAATTCCTTGGTTTTAGCCAGCAGCTGTCGCTGATCCTGCCGTATATCGCAACATCCATTTCCTTCAATACGCTGCTGTTTACTGCCTATCTCCGTACCGTACCCAAGGAGCTTGACGAGGCGGCGCTGATGGACGGCGTGAGCCTGTGGCAGCTGATGACGAAGATTCTTGTGCCGATTGCAAAGCCGGTTCTGGCAACGGTGATCATATTCAACCTGCTGTATATCTGGAACGAATATCCGTTCGCCTCCATTATGATTGAAAAGCCGGCCTATTACACCATTTCGCGCGGCATTGCGGCATTCCAGGGGCAGTACAATATCGATTACGGCGGCCTGGCCGCCTACAGCGTCATGGTGCTGCTGCCGGAGCTCGTATTCTACGGGATCTTCCAGCGCCATGTGGTCGACGGTATGACCGTCGGCGCCGTCAAGGGGTAAACCCCAACACATACGCAAAGGGGATGCTGCCTTGGCAACATCCCCTTTTTGTTCAGGGTGTATCTGAAACCTGTCTATGCATCCTTCAGCCGCAGCGTGTGCTGTCGCGCTCAATGAGCCTGACGCCAAGCGTCAGGTGGTACGAAGAAAAGCTGGGATCGTCGATCATTTTGACGATGATATCTGCTGCTGAACTGGCGATTTTTTCTGTGTTCTGCCAGACGGTTGTGATGGACGGCGTCACGATTTCTGAGAGAAATGTCCCGTCATAGCCGATGATTTTCAGCTGTTCCGGTACGCGCAGCTGCAGGGACATGGCGGCGTTCAGCACAGCTGCCGCACAAAGATCGTTGCAGAAAATGCCGTCCGTTTCCGGATGCTCATGCAGAAGGCCGAGGACGATCTGCCGGTAATCGTGGAAGGTGTGCGAGTCACGGACCTGCTCATAGGAAAAGCAGTCCACCTGGTGCTTTGCCATGATATCGCGGAAAACCTGATGGCGGATATTCCAGGGTGCGTCGTCCTCGAACGAGCCGCCGATCTGGATCACATGCCGGCAGCCGCAGCGCAGCAGACAATCGGCGGCCAGTGTGCCGCCCTGCACATGGTCGGAGGCGACATACGACGCCTCGTCGCGGATATGGCGGTCAATAGAGACGATCGGGAAGGAGAGGCTGGCGTAGTCCTGTTCGGTAAGCTTATAGTTGAAAATAATGGCTCCGTCGACACGATTGTTGTTGAGGAGCTTGATATAGTCCTGCGATGCACCGGAACTGAACGATGTGTTGCACAGCAGGATCTTGTATCCGCTTGCCTTGAGGAATTTCTCAAGGAAGGAAATCATTTCGGAGTAATAGGGATAGGTGATGGTCGGCACGACGACGCCGATCATGCCGGAGCGGCGCTTGAGCAGGTTGCGCGCATTCTCGTTGGGGTAGTAGTTGAGCTCCTTGACAGCGGCCTCGATGCGCTCGCGCGTCTGCTGGGAGATGTAGCCGCGATTGTTGAGCACGCGCGAGGCGGTTCCCTTGGACACGCCGGCGAGCTTTGCAACATCATCTAATTTTACCATATTCCATCCTCAATTCTCCTATGAATTATCGATTGTTATAGTATTATAACATACTTTTTTTGCAACTTCAATATGAAACCCTGCTGCGGCGGGGGAAGAAACGGAGGCGGCGCCATGCAGGAGCTGCTCATTACGAATATCCAGCGCATGTCGTTCCATGATGGACCCGGCATGCGGACCACCGTGTTTTTGAAGGGCTGCAATCTCCGCTGTGCCTGGTGCCACAACCCGGAGACACAAAATCCGCAGCCGGAGCTGATCTTTCGCGCGCAGCGCTGCGTCCGGTGCGGAACCTGCGTGCACAGCTGCGCGTCCGGTGCGCGGACGATGGGGCCGGAGGGTCCGGTGCGGGATACGGCACGCTGCGTGGGCTGCGGCCGCTGCGCACAGGCCTGTCTCACCGGTGCCATTGATGTGGCGGGGCGCAGGATCTCCTGCCAGGAGCTGACAGAGCTGGTGCTGCGTGACGAGAAGATCTTCCGCACGACAGCCGGCGGCGTGACATGCTCCGGCGGGGAGCCGCTGCTGCAGGCAGACGCCGTGGCGGAGTTTCTGGGCGGGATGCATGCGCGCGGCCTGCATACGTGCGTCGACACGGCGGGAAATGTCCCGTGGGAAGCCTTCGAGCAGGTGCTGCCGGTGACGGATCTGTTTCTTTATGACGTGAAGGCATATTCGCCGCAGACGCACCGGCAGTGGACAGGCGTGGGGAACGAGCGGATTCTGGAGAACCTCCGGCGGCTCGCTGCACGCGCGGATATCTGGATCCGGATCCCGTTTGTGCCGGGCGTCAACACGGAGCAGATTGAGGACATCGGAAGGTTTTTAACACAGCTGCCGCGCGTGCGGCGAGTAGAAATTTTGCCATATCATACACTTGGAGCTGAAAAAAGCGCCGAGCTGAACCGCGTACAGCGGCAGTTTCCGGTGCCGGATGCGGCTGCCTGTGAAACTGCGGAGCAGACGCTCCGGATGCTTGGTCTGCCGGTGACGTCCGGCAGAGCACAGAAAAAGGGGGATAAGAAATAGAATGAAGGGTCTTGTAGTAGAAGCGGCGGGGAAGATCTGCCTGCGGGAGGATCTGCCGCTGCCGGAGATAGACGCATATCAGGTCCTGTGCCGCAATGTGGGCTGTGGGATCTGCAATGGGACGGATATGCAGCTCATAAACGGGCAGATGCCGTTTATCCAGTATCCGTTCGTGCTGGGGCATGAGGCTGTCGGTCAGGTTGTGGCTGTGGGGGAAAAGGTGCGCAGCTTCCAAGAGGGGGACTATATCCTCCGCTCGGCGCTGCCTGGTCTGCCTGGCTATCACAGCTTCTGGGGTGGTTTTGCTGAGTACGGCGTGGCGGATGATTATGCTGCGCGTCTGGCCGATCACGCAGGCGCGGATATTGAGACGAGTACGCGGCAGCTGGTGCCGGCGGGGATAGATCCCGTGGAGGCAACCATGCTCATCACGCTCAAGGAGGTTGCCAGCGCCCTGCACCGGCTGCGGCTGCAGCCGGGACAGAACGTTGTGGTGGCAGGCTGCGGGCCGGTCGGCATTGCTATGGCGGCGCTGGCTAAATGCATGGGTGCCGGGAAGGTCGTGCTTGCAGGCCACCCCCCGGCGCGCATCGCGGCGGCAAAGCGGCTGGGTGCGGATCTTGCCTTTGACACGCGGGAGCAGCCGCTGGCGGACACTGTGCGCGGCTATATGCCGGAGGGCGTGGATCTGTATATCGATGCGGTCGGCAACCCGAATCTTCTGATGGATGGGATGCGCCTGATCCGGCAGGAGGGCACGATCGGCCTGTACGGTCTCGGTCTGCGGGCGGACGCGGCGATCGACTGGTCGCTGCTGCCGCACAACTGCATCCTGCAAACGGTGCAGTGGCCCATTGCTGCGCAGGAGAGCGCCGTGCACGACGAGGTCTGCGGCTATGTGACGAGCGGCAGGCTGCCGCTTCGCGAGTTCGTGACGCACAAGATCCCCGTGGAGGACTTCGCGGAGGGCTTACGGCTCGTCCGCGGCAGAGAAGGTATCAAGATCGCGCTGACATTCTGAGGGAGCACTATGAACGACTGGAAACAAACGCAATTTGGAAAAGAATATGACGCCTTCCGTCAGGAGTTGGACGACTATTACGCCGCTTACCCTACGGACGTCAGCGCGCTGGAGCAGGAGCTGGACGAAAAAAGCCGCCTGCAGCCGCAGGCGGGCGCCATGGAGAAAAAAACGTGGATTTATGAGCTGGCAGCCGAAAAATGCCGGGTGAAGCTGTTCCGGCACTGCCCGTTCTATTTTGAGGTAGACACCGGTGCGCCGCGCAATCTGGCGGGATCGTGCTTTCCGCCGATCCCGGGGCTTGGCAGCTGGCTGATGCGCCGCGACACCTCCGGGCTGGAGCAGGAGTTTCAGAACTGGATCGCGCCGTATGTGCAGGAGGATGCGCTGAACTCGACGATGTACGTGGACTGCGCGCACCACGCGATGGGCGTCGGCAACGTGTTGCGCTATGGTCTGCGCGGACTGCAGCGGCAGGCGCAGGCACGCCTGCAGACGGAGACGGACGTGGAAAAGCAGACATTTCTGCGCTGCGTGATCCGTGCGGAGGACGCTGTGATGCGCCTGTGCGCACGCTTTGCCGATGAAGCGGAGCGCCTGTGCGGCACGGAGCGTGACCCGGTTGTCCAGGCTCGTCTTGCAAGGATTGCAATCAGCGCACGGCGCTGCCCGGCCGAGCCGGCAGAGACGTTTTTTGAAGCACTGAATACAATGCTGCTTTTAAAAGAGCTTGGCAACGGGCTGGAGTCGATGGGCTTTGCAATTCTGGGGCATGTCGACCGGGTGCTTGCGCCGTATTACGCGCGCGATGTGCAGCTTGGCAGATTGACCGTGGCGCAGGCGCAGGAGCTCGTCTATTGGTTCTGTGCCATGACAGATGCCAAGTGGGATCTGTCGCAGGCGCTCTATGGAACAAACACGGCTATGAGCATCGGCGGCTGCGATGAGAACGGAACGCCGGTTTTCAACGATATCACAAGATGGGTGCTGCAGTGCTATCTGGACTGCGGACTGATTAACCCCAAAGTACAGGCACGCTTCGCGCCGGACGCGCCGGAGGAATACTATCAGCTTGTGGCGCAGCTTGCGGCCAGTGGCCGGAATGTGCTGTCGGTGTTCAATGACCGCACGATCATTGCCGCGCAGATGCGCATGGGCAAACAGGAGGCTGACGCCAGATTGTATCTCAATGGCGGCTGCCAGGAGGTTCTGCTTGCGGATACGGAGGTCAATTCACGCGCAACGTGCTATCTCAGTCCCTGCCGGTATCTTGAGATGATGCTGGAGCCGGATGGAACGGTGTTTTTTGATCGGGAGCATATTGTTCCCTACGATGTGTTGGCTGCGCCGGATTTTGAGACGTTCTATCACCGTGTGATGCGGAACCTCTCTATGATCGTCAACGCTGTGGCCTGGCATTATAACGGCTTTGAGAAGCGCTGGGCAGCTTATAATCCGTGCCCGTTCTTTTCCTCGACAATCACCGGCTGCATTGAAAAGGCGCAGGATGTTTCGCAGGGCGGGGCAATCTATAACAACAGCGGCTTTGCGCTTGTCGGTCTTGCAGATTTTATTGATTCGCTCTACGCGATCAAAGAAGCGGTTTATGAGCAAAAACGCTACACGCTTGCAGAGCTGACCGCCATGCTGCGCAAAAACTACGAGGGCTGTGAGCTCGACCGGCTCTATCTGCAGAACAAGATTCCCAAGGTGGGGGCGGATACGGCGCAGATGAACGCGTTTGTGCGCCGCGTCACGCAGGATATCGCCGAGAGCATCAGCTGGATGCCCAATGGCCGCGGCGGCCGGTATGAGGCGTCGATCTGGTCGTTTTATGGGTATGAGTGGATGAAAGCACACTGCGGCGCGCTGCCGGATGGGCGTCTGCGTGGACAGTCGCTTTCCCGCGGGCTCAACCCGTCAGAGCGGACACCCGCAGAGCTCAGTGCCATTCTGCACACGATGGACGGAGTGGATTATGCGCAGTTCCCGCAGTCTGCGGTGGCATATTTCTGTATGCCTGTTTCACTAGCGGACGACAACGTGCAGATCTGTGCAGGTCTGATCCGGTGCTTTTTGGCCTGTGGCGGCAGCGCGGTGGATTTTGACGTGCTGGACAGCGCCGCAATTGCCGACGCGCTGGAGCATCCGGAGCGCCATCAGCAGCTTGTCATCCGCGTCTGCGGCTACAGTGCGCGTTTTGTCGATCTGAGCCGGGAAATGCAGCTGGAGATTGCAGGCCGCGCCCAGAGAGCTGTGTAAGGAGGAGCCATATGCGAAACGACGGAACGTATCTTGCGCAGCTGCTGCAGGAGCAGCAGCGCCCGCATCCGATGCATATGCGCCAGCAGTATCATTTTATGGGCGGCCCGGGCTGGATCAACGATCCGAACGGCCTGGTCTGGTACAAGGACGCGTATCACTTTTTCTATCAGTATAACCCGTTTGGCCTCACCTGGGGCGAGCCCTGCTGGGGTCACGCGGTGAGCCGGGATCTGCTGCATTGGACGCAGCTGCCGCCGGCGCTTGTGCCAAGTGAGCCGTATGACATGTATGAACAGGGCGGCTGCTTCTCCGGCAGCGCGCTTGTTGTAGGGCAGAGGCTGTATCTTCTGTACACGGGCGTGTGTGAGAAGGATGGACACTGCGTGCAGGCGCAGTGTCTGGCTTGGAGTGACGATGGCGTCACGTTTCAAAAATATGAAAATAATCCGGTCGTCTGCGCGCCAGTGGGCGTTGATCCGGCAAATTTCCGCGATCCAAAGCTCTGGCGCGAGGCAGATGGGACATTCTATTTTGTCTGCGGCGCAAGCCTGGAAGGGGAGGGGGCAGCGCTGCTGTTTTCCTCACAGGATCTTTTCCAGTGGCAGTATCAGGGCGTGCTGGCCCGCAGCGAGGGGCGCTTCGGCACGATGTGGGAGTGTCCGGATCTGATTCCGCTTGGCAGGAAGCATATGCTCTGCGTTTCCCCGATGCATTGCCCGGCGTACCGCAATGTGTGCCTGGTCGGGACATTTTCACGCGAAGAGGGGAAGCTTCTGAATGTGGAGCCAGTCTGCCCGGACGCGGGGCCGGATTATTACGCGGCGCAGTCGTTTGTCGATGATCGGGGACAGTGCGTGCAGGTTGCCTGGGCCAATGGATGGGACTGGATGCCGCAGTTCCGGCGCTGGGGTGTGGCGGAGCAGGGCTTCTGGCGCGGCTGGTTCACATTGCCGCGCGTTGTGACAGAGGGCGCGGACAAATTGCCGCGATTCCAGCCGCATCCGCAATTGGAAACGCTGCGCAAAAAGGCAATTCCGTGGGGCCGGAAGGAACTGACCGTACCATGGACGCTGCCGGATGCGGCAGAGACGGCGTGGGAGATTCTGCTTGAAATTCCGGCGCAGCAGCAGACCGGCGGGCTGCTGCTGCAGGTCGGCAGCTGCTTTGCCCTGGAGCTCACGCTGGCGTCCCGGACGCTGCATGCGTATGCCAGAGATTCCGGCGAACAGACAATGCAGGACTGCGGCACACTGCAGTTGGCGCCGGGCGCGCCGGTGCGGCTGCAGGTGTTTTTGGATCGGTGCTCCGCAGAAATTTTTGCAGATGGAAAATGTCTGTCTGTAAATGTTTTTGACACAGCACCGCTGCGCCCCGTCAGTCTGATCCCGCAGGGCGGGACTCTGCCGCTGCAGCTGCTGCAGGTGTGGCAGCTGCAGCATGTGATGGAGCCGCAGACCTGATAAAAATTAAAAAAAACGGAACAAACGATGGAAACGGCGCCGCAAATTGGCACTCATAACGCTTGTGCATCCGGCAAAACTACGGGTGAAGGAAATCGAATCCGGTTTCCAAAACAAATTCAAGGAGATGCAAGAGTAGCCGAACACGCCGTAGGTATGACCGAGGATCGCGCGGTCTTTCGCGCTGAGTGTGCGAAAAAGCTGCTCTAGTTCCTCCGTGCAGACCTGCCGGTAAACAGCCTGTTCCGGCGTGAGAGCGTGCTGGTCGAGCAGCAGCCACGCAAGCGGATCATCGTCCGGATCGGTATCTGAAAGCGCAGAGACGGGAAGTGCGTTCGTCTTACAGCCAATCAACTGTGCAACCTTTTCAGCGGAAACGCCGAGCGTCTGTGCAACTTCATCCAGAGGACGCATCTCCTCCTTGTGCAGCCGCTGTGCCTGCTTTACGCGCTGTATTTCGTCCTTGGGCAGTACTGCCGCACCGAGGTTTGCCTCCAAATAGCGATACATCTTCCCACGCAGAAATGGATGCAGATATGTGGTCATTTTTCCGCGATCCTCGTCATACGCCCCGGTGGAAAGGCGTTCACAAAGCTCTAACGCGCCTTCGGCGCACAGTTCATCCAGCATTTCTTTGTCAGTGCAGCCAAAGTTCTGCGCTGCATCCTTTGCAACAGAAGCGATGAAGCTCTGCATTTGCAGATATCATCAAAGAGCGTATAATTGCCGCTGCCCTCTATCGGATTGGCGATCCATTTGTGTCGGAATTCCGGAAAGAGAAATCCGTTCAGGGCCGCAATATATTGGTTCGGTGACAGATGTTCGAGCGTGGAAAGCGCCTCCCGAATAAACGCGCGTAGCGTCTGACAGACGGAGGCAACATCTTTAAGCACCTGCGCATAATTCATACAATATGCTTTATACATCTGCCACTTCAAATCCAGCG
>OJNR01001306.1_pt1 | contig 12466 bp, 8 predicted proteins | sample 1597901 | NCBI WGS metagenome assembly OJNR01 (sample SAMN01915223, study PRJEB22387) | human gut metagenome | isolation source: stool | host: Homo sapiens | place: USA | reverse complement strand
GAGTTCGATCGGAAAAATTACCGGGACAGTCTGCCGATTGACTCATAATGACGGATTTAAACGACTGTCCCTAACTAAAAAAGAATGTATTGACCGTAGCTATTGATCAATCGGAATTGGCCATTCCCCATTGGTGAAACGAATCGAGTTTTGTCAATACTCCACTACGAAAATTATAAATGCGATTGGCTATGTTTGGTCTCATCAGATACATGGAGCAATATACTCCATTCGGGGCGCAAAGGTACAAAAAGATTCGGTATCTGTAGCGATTTCCTCAAAAAAAACAGAAATATTTTTCTTCTATATATCTTTCTCTCATATACATACACGCTTTTTCCGTGGCTACAATCTACCCGGGAACACCCGCCGAACCACCCGGTCGAGGTACAATCTGTAAAACGGGTACAACTATCTGTAATTTGTCTATTTCGCATGCGCCATACCCGCACTACCTTTGCCATCGACCCCCTCAGGGGGGCACGATACGCAAGATAAAGAGAGACAGCACGGCATAGAAGGCTCGACCGAAACGTTTTACGCCGGCCCGGCACGAGAAAAATTCGGGCAAAAAAGTGTTTTTCCCGGACCGATGCTCCTCGAAATAGAAAATCTTTACGTATTTTCGTAGGTGATTTTCAGTCAAGAAATCATCATCACGACACACAGTATTTAATAGTAACACAAACTTCTATGTTACGAAAAATCAGAATAGTCGCTGCAACTATCTGCTTTGCACTCATCACCCTGCTGTTTCTCGATGTCACGGGCACACTGCACCTGTGGTTCGGGTGGCTGGCCCGGATACAGTTTCTCCCGGCCGTGCTGGCATTGAATGTGGGCGTCATCCTTCTGCTGGTGGTGCTCACCCTGCTCTTCGGGCGCATCTACTGCTCCGTCATCTGTCCGCTTGGAGTATTCCAGGACATCGTTTCGTGGCTGGCCGGCAAGCGCAAGAAAAACCGCTTCCGTTATTCGCCGGCCCTCTCGTGGCTGCGCTACGGCGTGCTGGTCATCTTCATCGCCATGCTGGTAGCCGGGTTAACCGCCTGGGCCGCCCTCATCGCTCCATACAGCGCCTACGGCCGCATAGCCACCAACCTCTTTGCCCCGATATACCGGTGGGGCAACAACCTGCTCGCCCTCGTGGCCGAACGCATGGACAGCTACGCCTTCTACTCGACCGAGGTCTGGCTCAAGAGCCTCCCCTCGCTCATCGTAGCCGCGGTCACCCTGGTGGTCATCGTCGTACTGGCCTGGCGCAACGGACGCACCTACTGCAACACCATCTGCCCGGTGGGCACCACGCTGGGGTTGCTGTCGCGGTTCTCGTTCTTCCGCCCCGCCATCGACACGACCAAATGCAACGGTTGCCAGTCGTGTGCCCGCAACTGCAAAGCCTCGTGCATCGATGCCAAAAATCATGCTATCGACTACAGCCGCTGCGTAGTGTGCATGGATTGTCTCAATCGTTGCACCCAACACGCCATTCACTACGTGCCCCGCACCCGACTGCCGAAAAACGAAAAGACGGCCGAAGCGAAAGCTCCCGCTCCCGAGGCAAAGGGGAACAACTCCCGCCGGGAGTTCCTGACCCTCACCGGCGTACTGGCCGGAAGTGCCCTGCTGAAAGCACAGGAGATGAAGGTCGATGGCGGTCTGGCTGCTATCGAAGAGAAAAAGATACCCAAACGGGCTACCCCCATCACCCCGCCGGGCTCGCTCAGCGCCTCGCATCTGGCCCAGCATTGCACCGCTTGCCAACTGTGCATCACCAATTGCCCCAACCAGGTACTGCGCCCCTCGGGCAACCTGATGACCTTCATGCAGCCCGAGATGTCGTATGAGCGCGGCTATTGCCGCCCCGAGTGCACCCGCTGCTCCGAGGTGTGCCCCACCGGCGCCATCCGCCCCATCACCGTAGCCGAGAAGTCGAGTATACAGATAGGGCATGCCGTTTGGGTGAAAGCCAACTGCATACCCCTGACCGACGGCGTGAGCTGCGGCAACTGCGCCCGCCACTGCCCCGTGGGTGCCATCCAGATGGTGGCCTCGGACCCCGCCGTGGCCGACTCACCCAAGATTCCGGTCGTCAACACCGAGCGTTGTATCGGCTGCGGTACCTGCGAGAACCTCTGCCCGGCCCGCCCCTTCAGTGCCATCTATGTCGAAGGCCACAAACAACACCGCATCATCTAACCCTTCAAAAAAAACGAGGAGACAATGGAAAACAAATCGAACAAAAATATAAATCGCCGCAACTTTCTGAAAGTGGTAGGCGGCACGGCCCTCGCTTCGGCCGCCGTACTGCCCGGCTGTAAAAACCGGCAGGAGGCAGCCCACACGGCCACCACCGAAGTCCCCACCGACCAGATGACCTACCGCACCAACCCCAAGACACAAGACCGGGTATCGCTGCTCGGCTACGGCATGATGCGGTTGCCCAGCATCCCTTCGCCCGACGGCACCAGCAGCACCATCGACCAGGAGGCAGTCAACGAACTGGTCGACTATGCCATCGCCCACGGCGTGAACTACTTCGACACCTCCCCCGTCTACATGCAGGGCGGGTCGGAAAAGGCGACCGGTATCGCCCTCAAGCGTTACCCGCGCGACAAATATTTCGTGGCCACCAAGTTGTCGAACTTCTCCAACTACACCCGCGAGAACTCCATCACCATGTATCGCAAGTCGTTCGAGAATCTGCAGGTCGATACCATCGACTACTACCTGCTCCACTCCATCGGCAACGGCGGCATCGAGACCTTCCGGGCCCGTTACATCGAGAACGGCATGCTCGACTACCTCGTCGAGGAGCGCAAGGCCGGCCGCATCCGCAACCTGGGATTCTCGTTCCACGGTACCCAGGCTGTCTTCGACGAGGTGCTGGCCATGCACGAGACCGTGCACTGGGACTTCGTGCAGATACAGCTCAACTACGTCGACTGGCGCCACGCCTCGGGCAATAACGTCAATGCCGAATATCTCTATGCCGAGCTGGAAAAACGACACATCCCCGCCATCATCATGGAGCCCCTGTTGGGCGGCCGCCTGTCCAACGTACCCGACCACATTGCCGCCACCCTCAAGCAACAGGCTCCCGAGTCGAGCGTGGCCTCGTGGGCATTCCGTTTTGCCGGCTCTCACGCCGATGTGCTCACCGTGCTCAGCGGCATGACCTACATGGAACACTTGCAGGACAACCTGCGCACCTATTCGCCTCTCGACACCCTCACCGAGGCCGATCTGGAATTCCTCGAAGAGACGGCACAACTGATGCTGCGCTACCCCACCATCCCCTGCAACGACTGCAAGTATTGCATGCCCTGCCCCTACGGGCTCGACATACCGGCTATTCTGCTCCACTACAACAAGTGCATCAACGAGGGCAACGTGCCGGCCTCGTCGCAAGACGAAAATTACCGCAAAGCGCGCCGCGCTTTCCTCATCGGTTACGACCGCAGCGTACCCAAGTTGCGCCAGGCCAACCACTGCATCGGATGTGGGCAGTGCGTATCTCATTGTCCGCAAAGCATCAACATACCCAAGGAACTGCACCGAATCGACCGCTTTGTCGAGGAACTGAAACAAGGTAAAGAATTTTAAACTCGCTTATGGAATACCGCACATTAGGACGTACCGGCATACGGGTAAGTGCCATTGCCCTCGGCTGTGAGGGCTTTATCAACAAAAGCGCTCAAGAGGTGAAGGCCGACTTCGACTTTGCCATCGACCGGGGCATCAACTTTGTCGACATCTACTCGTCGAACCCCGACCTGCGCGACCACATCGGGCAGGCACTGGAGGGCCGCCGCGACCGCTTCGTCATACAGGGACACTTGTGCACCACCTGGGAGAACGACCAGTACCTGCGCACCCGCGACCCGAAGAAGACCATCGAGTCGTTCGACTCCCTGCTCAAGCAGCTGCGCACCGACCATGTCGATGTGGGCATGATTCACTACGTCGATGCCGAGAAGGATTTTCACACGGTCTTCGACCACGAGATTATCGAGATTGCCCAACGGCTGAAGGCCGAGGGCAAGATACGCCACATAGGCATGAGCAGCCACAACCCGCTCGTGGCCAGCATGGCGGTAAAGACGGGCCTCATCGACGTGCTGCTCTTCTCGATTAACCCCTGCTACGACCTGCTCCCGCCCAACGAAGATGTAGATGTACTCTTCGACCAGCAGAGCTACGCCGGGGCCCTGCACAACATCGACCCGGCCCGTGAGCAGCTCTATGCCTTGTGCGAACGCGAAGGGGTAGCTATCGACGTGATGAAGGTCTTCGGCGGCGGCGACCTGCTCGACCAGGAAAACTCGCCCTTCGGTTGTGCCTTCACCCCCGTACAGGCCATCGACTACGCCCTTACCCGCCCCGCCGTGGCTGCCGTCATGCTGGGATGCAAGACTCAGGACGAGATGGCTGCCGCCATTGCCTGGTGCCAGGCATCGCCCGAAGAGCGCGACTACACCGCGGTGATGACCCATCTCGACCGGTTCTCGTGGCGCGGACACTGCATGTATTGCGGCCATTGTGCCCCCTGCACGTCGAAAATAGACATTGCCGCCGTGAACAAATTCTACAACTTGACTGTTGCACAAGGTGAGATTCCCGAAACCGTACGGGAACACTACAAGGCGCTCGAGCACCATGCCTCGGAGTGCATTGCCTGCGGCGCTTGCGAAACGCGCTGCCCCTTTGGCGTGCAGATTGTCGAGTCGATGCAACGGGCCGCTCAACGATTTGGCTACTGACACAGTCTCGCAAAGACAAAAAAACGAACATGAAAGAGAAAGAAGAGAGTCCCTGCAAGGTACCCTCTGGTGCCGCGCTGTGAAAACGCGCCAGGTATCGCCGGGCTCATCTCACCCGAATAAACAATTTGTAAAACAATCAAGAAGATTTGTATAAACGAATGAGGACAAAACTTTTACCCCTGTTTCTATGCTTTGCCGGAATCGCTTCGGCACAAACCGACTCGCTGTCTAACTCCTACCTGGCCATGGCCGGAAAACCCTCCGACCCGATTCACATCGGCGAAGTGGTGGTGACCGGTACCCGCAACGAGACCGACGTACGGCATCTGCCCCTCACCGTCTCGGTCATCGACCGTCAGGAGATCGAGCAGAGCATGCAACCCTCGGTACTGCCCATACTCACCCAGCAGGTGCCCGGGCTCTTCATCACCTCACGGGGTATCATGGGCTACGGCGTATCCAACGGTGCAGCCGGCGGCATAGCCCTGCGTGGCTTGAGCGGCGGCTCGGGCCGTATGATGGTACTTATCGACGGACACCCGCAATATGCCGGTATCTTCGGGCACCCCATCTCCGACGCCTACCAGTCGTTCCTGGCCGAGCGCGTGGAGGTGCTGCGCGGCCCGGCCTCGGTGCTCTACGGTTCGAACGCCATGGGCGGGGTAATCAACATCGTCACCCGCCAGTTGCACGAAGAGGGGGTAAAGACCAACGTCAACCTGGGATACGGCTCGTTCAACACCCTGCAGAGCGAAGTGACCAACCGCATCCGAAAGGGTCGGTTCACGAGCCTCATCAGCGGCTCGTACAACCGCACCGACGGCCACCGCTCCGATATGGGTTTCGAACAGTATGGCGGCTATGCCAAACTGGGTTATCGGGTTACCGACAACTGGAACCTGCGCGGCGACGTAAACGTGACCCACTTCAACGCCTCCTATCCGGGCCCGGTGAGCGCCCCGCTGCTCGACGGCGACCAGAGCATCACCCGCGGCATGACCTCTTTTGCCGTGGAAAACAAATACGAGAAAACCTCGGGTGCCGCCAGCTTCTTCTACAACTGGGGCAACCACTGGATTAACGACGGTTATACACCCTCGAAAGGAGAGACCCCGCAAGAGAGCCGATTCCTCTCGTTCGACAACATGATGGGCCTGTCGCTCTACCAGAGCACGCAGTTCTTCCCGGGCAACCGCATCACCGTGGGCTTCGACTGGTTCCGCTACGGCGGCCATGCCTGGAACAAGTTTGTGAGCGGCGAGAAGGCGGGCACGACGAGCGACCTGGTCGACAAGCACGAAGACGAATTGGCCGGTTACGTCGACTTCCGCCAGGACCTGGGCAGCTGGCTCACCCTCGATGCCGGTGTGCGCGTAGACCACCATTCGCGAGTAGGAACCGAGTGGATACCGCAAGCCGGACTCTCGTTCCACCTGCCCCGTACCATCGAACTGAAGGCCTCGGCCTCGAAAGGTTTCCGCTACCCCATCCTGCGCGAGATGTACATGTTCCCACCCCAGAACCCCGACCTGAAACCCGAGTCGATGTGGAGTTACGAACTGGCCTGGGCCCAACACCTGCTCGACAATAGCCTCACCTACGGCATCAACCTCTTCTACATCGACGGCAAAAACCTCATCGTCACCCTGCCCAACCCCAACGGCACTGGCATGCTGAACCAGAACACCGGCAAGATTGAGAACTGTGGCGTGGAGGGCGAGGTAGCCTACCGCATCGACCCGCACTGGTCGGTCGAGGCCAATTACAGCTACCTGCACATGGAGAATCCCGTCGTGGGTGCTCCCGAACACAAACTTTACGCTGGAGCCCAATACACCCACAAGCGGTGGACCGTATCGACCGGCGTGCAATACATCGACAACCTCTACACGACGGTAGGCGACAACCCTCAGACCGAGGAGTTCGTCTTGTGGAACCTCAACGCCTCGTTCCGCGTGAACCGCTGGCTCGACGTGTGGGCCCGGGGCGAGAACCTGCTGGCCCAGCGCTACGAAATCAATGCCGGCTACCCCATGCCACGGGCTACGGTCATGGCCGGTGTGAATCTGAACTTCTAAACCCTAAACAATACAGCCTATGCAATCCAAATTCATCTCGATGGCCTTGTGGGCATTTCTCCCGGTCATGGCCGGCATCAGTTGCAGCACACAGGCTCAGAATCAGGAGCAACAGCCCTCCCAGGGAGAGCAACAGGTTGCTCGCGTGTACATGTTCAAAGAGATCTCTTCGGAGAATCTGGTCAAAATCTACGAAGCCCTGGGCCGCGAAGCTACCGGCAAAGTGGCCGTAAAACTCTCGACCGGCGAACCGGGCGGGCACAACTTCCTGCAACCTTCTCTCATTCAACCGCTTGTGCAAAAGGTAAACGGTACCATTGTCGAGTGTAATACCGCCTATGGCGGCGGACGGGCCGACACCGAAAGCCACCTGAAGGCAGCTGCCGACCACGGCTTCACAGCTATCGCTCCGGTCGACATCATGGATGCCGAGGGTGAGGTTGCACTGCCCGTGCAGGGAGGCAAACACCTGAAGGAGAACTATGTGGGGGCTCACTACCCGCAATACGACTTCACCATCATCCTCTCGCACTTCAAGGGGCATGCCATGGGCGGATTCGGCGGAGCCATCAAAAACATGTCGATAGGTATCGCCTCGTCGGGCGGAAAGGCCTGGATACACTCGGCCGGGAAGACCAAAAGTAACCCTTGGAGCAACCTGCCTGCCCAGGACGATTTTCTGGAGTCGATGGCCGAAGCGGCCAAATCGGTAGCCGACCACTGCGGCGACAAAATTCTCTACATCAGCGTAGCCAACAACCTCTCGGTCGACTGCGACTGCGACGCTTCGCCCGAAGCGCCCCGGATGGGCGACATCGGCATACTGGCCTCGCTCGACCCCGTGGCCCTCGACAAAGCCTGCACCGACCTGGTGCGTGCCTCGAGCGACCCCGGCAAGGTGCACCTGATCGAGCGCATCGACTCGCGCCACGGCATGCACACCCTCGAGTATGGCGAGCAGATAGGACTGGGCACCCAGAGCTACGAACTGATCACCCTCGACTGACGGGCTACTGCTGCACATCGATATAAACAGAAAATCCCGACTCACGAATGAGCCGGGATTTCTTGTATCATCGGGCCTGCACTGAGGCCCTGTTGCGGTTACTCGACAATCGTGGGCGTAGTCTTGCCGTAGCCGCAATAGCCATAGTAAGGACTGGCAGGTTCGTAGCTTTCGTCTACGAGACCGGTAGCATCGTCGATATACTGCACATTCGTCGGGTAGGTACAATGCTCGATTTTAGAGCCGGCACCGTCGTTGAACTGGCCGATGAAGCCCGACCACCTTGCGAAACCACGCATGCGCATAATCACGTTCTCGGCACTGCAATTGGTAAATGCCACACCGCGGCCACCAACCACTTGACCTACCAAACCACCGGCCTGATAACCGGTTATCGTCACATCATCGACCGAGCAATTCTTCAACCAGGTATTGCCACCGCCTATACCAATCCAACCGACGAGGCCACCCACATTCTGGGTCTGCAAACCGTCGGAGGCCTTGATGCGTACGTGGCGAGCCTGTACGTTCTCGATATTGACTGTCGTACTGTAATTGGCTCCGGTATATCCGATACAACCGGCAAAGTAGGCATACTCTTTGCTGTGGTCTACGGGGTTACCGTCGGTATCGACATCGACCTCACTGTTGGCCAAACCGTTGATGGTGATGTTTTCGAAGGTCAGGTTCTTCATCACACCCTCAAATTTACCCCATACGCCGGTGTAGGCATGATAGGTACCCAGCACAAAGGGGCCCAACTTGTATTCATACACGGCACCAAACTGTCCGTTCATGGAGAAGTTGCGCAGCACGTGGCCCTGACCGTCGACGGTATATTCGTTCTCGCCGGTCGTATAGATGGGTTTCCAGTCCACACCGCTCATGTCTATATCGTTCTCGATGTAGATAACGGTAGATTTTCTCTTTTCCGTGCCGTCGGCATCGGTATAGGTCTCGGTAACCATCTCCGTGATATGGTCGGGCAGCCAGGCAAACTCTTCACGCGTATAGATGTGATAGGTTTTCACGGCCTGACCGCCATTACGAGTCTCTTCATAAGCCGGTTCTACCGGGGTAATGCCCGAGGCACTCCACCACTCCTCACCGTCGATCCACTCGTTTACAAAGCCCTCCTCGATATCGATAGTCACGCTGCCGCCCACAGTGAGCAGGTTACCCAGAATCGTCGTCAGGTAGTTGCGCTGTATGGGTATGTTGGTGGTAAAGTCTTTGGTAAGAATCGACTCCGTACCCTGCAACCAATCTACACTGAAGTGAATGGCCTGTTGCACATCATTGGCAATCAGGTAGTCGACAAACAGCGTACGGTTGTTGGCCGTGGCGTCGTAGCCCCCTTCGTAGAACTTATCGCCCGAGGCATCCTGCGGCAAGGTGGCGGTATAGACCACCGACGCGTCGGCATCGGCACCGCCCGAAGCCTCGCCCGTCACGGCGTTCAGCTCGACAAACCGGGTGCAATCGTGATACGAAACCTTGAAGTTGTCGGGCATCTTGGCACCACTCGAAGCCCAGTCGGTAGTCACTACCCGCAGCTTGGCAAACGGACGTTTCAGCGTCATCGTCTCACCGAAGGTTTGCGACACGGCCACATTCTTGGCCAGGAAGTAGGCATCACGGCTCTCGTCATTCAACTGGGCATCCACACTATCCTGTATGGCAATGCGGGTAAAATCGGCCGTATTGTAGTGCAAGTCGGCCGTCTCGCCCTGGCGCACAAAGTCGGCCCAGGCTACAAACTTGTAGGTATTGTTGGGCGTCAGTCTGAAGTTGAAGGTAACCGGTCCGTAATTGTCGACGGTCTGGGTCTGCGGCTCGACAAGCAGCGTAGAACCGTCTTCGGAGTAAACGGCTACCTGATAACGCAAGTCATACTGACTCCAGTCTACATTCACCAATCCCCCTTGACCACTGTTAGTCCCCGGTACGGCACGCGTAATCTGTAAAGCTTCGGGAGCCTCAAAGCGAAGCGTTATCTCATCGCCGTTGGGGTTCAATCCCGGCTCATCCATCACTTCGGAACAGCTGGTTGCCAGTCCCAGCAACACCATTCCCATTAAATAATGATACTTTCTCATAACAGAACTATTAAAATTATAATATAACTAAACTGTCTTTTCTATTCCAATCAAATCAATCGGGTATGACCACCACAAACTCATCGTCGAAATCGTCGTCGATACCTATATTGCCGCTACCTATCTTCTTGGTCAGGAACGGTCCCCGCAACACGGTCTCGTGGTTGCGGTAGAGCGGTATATCTACATTCTGATAGTGGTTTATCTCCTCGCCATCCGTGTTATAGATAAATATATCGACAAGCACATGATCTTCGCGACCGTCGTTGGCCAACACATAGTCATAGGCCAGCAGCACTTCACCGCCGCTGGGTTCGTCGGGCGGCATCATCTCCATCGTACGTGACTCTATAAAGGCATTCAACATACCACTCTCGACATTGTATCCTACCCCTACATATTGTTTATATACGACTCGCACCAACAGGTTGTTGACCGAAGCCCGACTGCGTTTTTTCGAAAACTCGTTCCAGTCGGTCGCCCACAGATGGAACCGGGCCGAAGGACGCTTCATGTAGACCGGCACCAGCGGCTCTCCCGAGGGGGTTGCCGTCGCCGTACTGCCCGGCGTAGAGACCGAAATCTCTTCGCCATATCGCCCTACGGTTACCGAGAAGTCGCAACTACCCGCTGCCGCATTCTTATGGTGATTGACCATTGGCGTGTGGTCTATATTCTCTCTCACGGCATTCAACTGCTGGGTATCGAAATGCCATTCACTCACCCGGACTTCGGGGGCATAATCGGCCCACGACAATACCCGGTAGTAGCCCTGAGGCAACTGGAAAGCCAGCGTATCTTGCGGAGGCTGAGCCAACCGGTCGACCGAAAATTCCCGCCGATCGACCAGGATACCCTTATCGACCGAGGCTCCGGCCGACGGCAGCTTGTAGAGTTCGACTATAAAGCGGACACACAGACGTTCGTCGGGGACGTAGGGCATTGCCGACACATGCGGAAGCTCCTGCACGGTGCTGTTTCCCTCTTCGTCGTAAATCATACTTTTATAATAGAAGGGAGGCATGCGATCGGCATTCAACTCAACCATCACCAATACCTCGTTTGTGCGGGGATACTCGTGTATGGTCTCATCGCAGGCTGTAACCCCCAGCGACAAGAGACATATAAGTATTGCTATATAAGACAGATTCCTTTTCATAGAACTCTTACCCTCCTATTTCTTGCGGGGGAAAGCCCACTTGTACGACAAACTGATTCCGGCCCGGGTTACTCCCCAGTAAAAATCGGAACCCGAACGGAACAGTTGCCCGTCCTTCCGATTCTGATATACATCGTAGTCATACTCGGCAAACCCGACACCGATATTGAACTCGACACCCCACTGCTTCTGCTTGCCCCACGAGAGGGCATATCCATAACTGAGACCCATGCCCCACAACGCATGGTTGGGGTCTTGGTAGCGACCCTTGTCGTTGACGGCGACATTGAACCCAACCACATGGGTATGCAACCCGATGAAATGGCCCTGCATCACCTGGCCCGGCCACCAGCGCAGCTCGGGCTGGGTAGCCAGTAAACGCAATTTGCGCGTGGGGGTAATGTCGTAGGGCGAGTACCATACCGGTATATCGAGTGTGCCGTGCGGCCACAACTCCACCTCTACCCCGGCGTTGGCCGTGGCGGCTGCCAGAAAGAGCAGGTTGGTCTTCACGGCCAGGTGCCACTTGCGGGGCTCGGCCACCGATACGGGATTTACCGCCGCCGGCTGTACGGGCCGGGGGGCCGGTATGCCGTCGCAGAGCGGCAACAGCTGGGGCTCGGCCGGCAGGTCGCGAGGCTGTTCGTAACAGACAATGGCCATGCGGGCATTGCGGAAGGGCGGGAAGACATCGCGAATGATCCGATGCCACGTATACCCCTTGTCGAGAGCCATGATTTTCCGCTTGCGCCGCTCGTTGTCGGGCTCGGTACGCAAGATTTTCATCACCTCCTCCTTGTGGGGTATCTGTGCCCCGTTCTCGAGGGCAACCTCAAACGAATACCAGTCTTCCCACAGATTCACCACCTCCATCTGGTCGCGCGGGAACCCTGCCTCCTCGGCCAGATAGCGGGCCAATGCCTGCGAACGGTATTCGCCCAACCGGTAGTTCCAGGCCTTGGGTCCCTCGGGCGACGCACTACCGCCTATCCATACGCAGGCAATACGCACGGCCGGGTCGACCTGTATCCGGTGCAGCACCTGCACGATGCTGTCGAGCTGGCGATTGGGCACCAGGTCGTATTTGTTGACCCGAAAGACAACCGGGATAATCGAGGTGTTGTGAGAATAATAGACCGAGTCAATCTCGCTCTGAGGCAAGAACACGACATACTCGGGATAGGTAGCCCGAGGGAAAGCGGTCTCTCGAGCCTCTTGCGCATGAAGCAGTCCTATCGCCAATGCGCATAATATGGATAATAGCAACCCCCTTTTCATATAGTCATCGTTGCCTATTCCTTTTTTGTGTTCCTATGGTATATAACCGCTATCGGAATATTTTGGTTTGAGAACTATTT
>OJNR01001298.1_pt1 | contig 12522 bp, 2 predicted proteins | sample 1597901 | NCBI WGS metagenome assembly OJNR01 (sample SAMN01915223, study PRJEB22387) | human gut metagenome | isolation source: stool | host: Homo sapiens | place: USA | reverse complement strand
CCTTTGTAGTTGGTAAAGGTCAAGAGGTCATAACCGGTAACAAATATATTCAGCCCATTGATTTTCATCTTCTTGCAGATATTTTTGGGTATGCTGTAAGAGAGCGAAAGCGTTTTGAGGCGGAGGAACGAGCAATCCTCGACGAAGCGGTCAGAACCCAGATAGTTCAATCCGTAGTTATAGAGCGCGCGGGGTATTTCGGTCTGATCGCCCTCGGTACGCCAGCGGTTGAGCACGGCGGTACTTTGGTTGTCGCGGTTATACATGGCCTCGGCGTCCATGCGGGCGGTATTGATAACCTTCTGACCCAAGCGGTAGTGGAAGAATATCGTCAGGGCCAAATTTTTCCACTTCACGTTGACACCACCACCACCGGTCACCATCGGGTTGCAGTTACCAAGGTAAACGACGTCGTTTTCGTCGATTTTACCATCGTGGTTGATATCCTCGTACTTGGCATCACCGGGGTAACATACATACGTTCCGTTCTTCATGACAATGGGCTCGCCATTGAGGTTATACATGATGTTGTTCTCGGCATCGCGGGCATAAGTATCTTCGGTATTCTGATATACGCCCTGGTAACGGAATCCGTAGAACGAACCGACAGCCACGCCGGTTTCGAGACGTTGGGCATAAGAGCCGTTCGAGAGGGAGAAGGTCTCTTCGGAGAGGTTCTCGGGCAGTTCGAGAATCTTGTTCACGTTGCGGTTGATGTTGAAGTTGGCCGACACGGTCCAATCCTTGTTGCGGAATATTTCATAATCGATGCGATACTCCCAACCGGTATTGCTCAACTTACCCGAGTTGTAGTAAGCCAACTGGCCGCTCGAATATCCCACCGTAGAGGGAATCTTCACTTTGGTCTGCAACAAGTCATCGGTCACTTTATGGTAGTAATCGAAGGTCATGGTCATCTTGTTGTCCATGAAGCCGAGGTCGGTACCGATGTTGTACTCGGTCGAGGTCTCCCATTTCAGGTTGTTGAGTTGCATCGAGTTGGGAGCGATGGCTGCATTGGTGTTGTAGTTGCCGATGGCCGAGTAGGTTCCGATATAGGGAGCCGTTCCGCTGGGAGCGTTACCACTTTGTCCCCAGCTGGCACGGAGTTTCAACTGGTTCCACCAGTCGAGCGATTCCATAAAATACTCGTCTTGCATGTGCCAGGCCACACCCACGGAGGGGAAGATACCCCAACGGTTTTCTTTGGCCAAAGAAGAGCGGCCTTCACCGTTGACGGTAAAGCTGAACACATAACGGTCGAGCAGGTTGTAATTGACCATGCCCCCAGCACCCATGATGCGCGACTCCGAGGTTCCCGACCCGAGATTTATGATAGAACCGCCGGCTACGGGGTCGGACATACCGGGTGAGGCTACACCGTAAACGGCTTCGGCCGAGTTGGAGCTGCGCGATTGCTCGGTGCGCCACAAGGCGGTAGCCGTGAGGCCGTGAATGCCAAACTGACGGCGGAAGATAAACTTGTTCTCGGTTTGCAACGAAAGGTTGTTGGAATAACCGTCGTAGCTATAATTGGCGTTGCTGTTGTCGATCGAGAAGTCGCCGGCCGTCTGCGGCAGGAACTGACGGGTCTTGACGGTTTTGAACTTCATGGCCACCCAACCGGTCCAAGTCAAGCCGGGAAGGATATGGTAATTGGCCCGATAGGTCATGCGTTCCTCGCGTTGGTAGGTCTTGTTGTAGCTCTCATTGGCCATGATAATGGGGTGATAATTCTTTCCTGAATTCTTACTTACATCAACTGATGCCGCACCTTGAAACTCTTCGGCATTCTGACGAATGAAATAGTTATCGGTAGGCAGGCCGGTGGCATCGTCGATCCAATAAGGACTCTTGTTGGGCATCTTGCGCATGGCTTCTGCCCGGACATCATCAGAGAAAGGTTCATCTTTTTGGGTATCGGTGTAGGCAAACTCGGCATACATGTCGAACTTGTCGGAGAAGCGGTAGGTCAAGTTGTAGTTGGCCGTGATACGGTCGAGACCCGTTCCGACGCTGGTACCACCCTCGTTCATGTAAGAGAGCGAGAAGCGGTAAGTGGCTTTTTCACCACCACCCGACATCGAGAAACTGTTATCGTAAATCCAAGCATTCTTGGTAATGGCCGAGAGCCAGTCGGTATCGGCATTATACTCATCGAAATAACGCCATGTGGGCATGTATCCGATTTCGGGGGTGTCGAACAGCAGTTCGAGAAGCGACGAAGAGTTTTGGATACCTTGTGCATTGGCCGTGTTCCAGATGGCGTCTTGCATATAGGCCACATACTGGTCGCCGTTGAGCATCGGTATCGATTCGGGCTCGACTTTCACCGTGAACTTCGACGAGAAGGTGAAGTTGGTTTTTCCGCGGGCACCTTTCTTGGTCGTAATCAAGAGCACGCCGTTGGCGGCCTTCGTTCCGTAAATAGCGGTAGAGGCGGCATCTTTCAATACCTCGACCGACTCGATATCATAGGGGTTGAGGTTCAACATGTCGGCAAAATCCTCATTGTTGGCCGTGTTGAAGTCGAAGCTGTCGTCAATGTCGGTCGAATAGGGCACACCGTTGATGACGATGAGAGGGTCGGTGTTTGAGTTCAAGGTCGCCGTACCACGGATACGAATCGAACCTTTGGAACCGGGGTCACCACCCGAGAGAATATCCACACCGGCGAGACGTCCTTGCAGAGCCTCTTCGATAGAGGATACCGGCAGGGTTTCCACGACACTCGACATGTTGATTTTCTGGGTAGCAGCGGTTTGCTCTCGCACCGAAATGCCCATGTCGGACATCTCGGTACGCTGGGCGGCCACCGTCACCTCGCCCAGCTCTTGCGAACTCGACTCCATGACGACGGTCATGGTTTTCTGACCGGTGTAGGCGATACGCTGGGTTTCCATACCGATGAACGAGAACACGAGGGTTGCTGCACCGGAAGGAACACGGAGCGAGAAGGCACCATTGACATCGGTGGTCACACCGGTCAAGACACGGCGCTGATCGTTCTCTATCGAGACGTTCACGCCAATGGAAGGCTCATGCTTTCCTTGAATGATTTCATATACTTTACCCGATATAAAGCCCGAATTTGTCTGTGCCGATAGGGTCGTGCTGAGAAGCAGGCACAGCAACAGAAGGCTAAACCGGAGCGGATTTGCGTTGAGAATTCTGTTTTTCATAATACCCCATTTATAAAGTGTACACAACCATCGTCAAAGACGAAGGGGAAATAATCATAATCACCAACAATGGCCACTTCGCCATTGTAACCGTCTTCGGCCACCTTCACGCTCATCGAAGAGCCGTTGTCATAGACATTGAGATGCACGGCAATCGTCTGCACGGCACCGTCGACAACCTCGGTGCGCGAGTTGAGGGTGATCAGGCCGCCTTCGGCCTCGGTATCCTCACCCCAGCCGAGGAAGGGGAAGTTCGATATGACTGCGGTGCTGAGCGGCACGAAATAGACTTTCAGGTAATCTTGCAAGGCGGCAAGGTCGGTCACCACGGAGGCGGCAAAGAAATCGGCCGTCGTAGCGTCGGCGTTTGCCGTCGTCGTGATACCGGGTATCTTACCGGCGACAATCGCCTCTTTTACCGCCTTGTTGGTAGGAATAAACATGAGGCAACTCTCGGTCATGAGGGTAAGAGACTGCGACTCCTCATCGATCATCTGACCGGTCATCAGCAACTGCATGAAGGCATTGAAGAGGGTGGTCTCATCGTTGCGGAGGGCATACATCATGGGGACGAAGTTGGAATAAAGCGCGTTGTCGAGACTACCCTCGAAAAGCTTTTGAGCACGGGTGCCGTCGTAAGAATAAGCACGACCGTTGGACCAATCCTCCCCGCGGAACTTCAACTCTTCAAATTCACAATACACATCGGCTTCGGTCGTGGCGTTGCCCGTGTAGGTGATGAGGTTGTTGAAAAGGAAACTGTTGGTAATTTTCCCGTCCTTGACATACCAGTAGAGACGATAGTCGGGAGAGAGTGTTCTGAACACATGGTTGCCCGAGAGCGGCAGCTCGGTGAGAGTGGTGGTAGAACCGTCGAGCGAAACAACATGGGCATAGACATAACGTTGCTGTGCCGAGCTCGAAAGGTTCGACGTATTGATTTCCAACCTGTCATCTACCGCATCGTAGGTGATGCCGTTGTAGGCCATCTGCGTGTCGGAGGGATAGAGCACGATATAATTCATCTCATTGGAACAAAGGGTGCTGATGAGGTCGGAATTGCTGAGCATCAACAGGAAGTTGTTGTAACGCTTGTATTGGTAGGCCGGGCCGGTCACCGCATTGTACTGGGCAGGGGGCGTGAGCACGTCGCAACCATAAAGCGTGCCGTTGACACAAACCTTGCGGTTTTCCTGGGGAACGGCATCGACGTCGAAGTTAATCACCATGCCCGACGAGTTCTTGATGTCGCCACGGGTAATCTCCTCGGGGAAAACCACGGAGGCGGTATAGACACTGTTGACGAGAATATCCTGGATAACCGAAGTCTTCACCGAATCCCACACCACTTCGTTGCCGGGATAACCTGTTCCTTCGACGCCGAAATATTCCATATAGAAATTGTCAAGCGCCTCATTGGTAGGAGCGAACACACTATACGAAACCGACGAAAGGGTCGACATCTGCGTATAATCGGTCACCGGCCATTCACTGGCAATGTTGGCCATGGGAGCGCGGTGATAATGCTGGTAGAGGTCTTTCCCGTTTCCATAGTCGATGGTGAGCTGCTCGTCTTTCACATAATAGCTGTATTCATCATAGAAGTCGAGGAAACGGGAGTAATTTCCACTCTTGTCCAACTCGGCATAGATGGTATTCAGCGGTTCGAGCACCTGATCGATGAGATAGACATATCCGGTAGCCGTGACGATGGAATATTCATCGACCGACGCATTCGACACGTTGAATCCATTGGCACCCGTCCACTGCGAATTGGGATAAAAATATTCATAGTTATACTGGGCATCGATCAACTTGGTCTGGAACATGCGATAAGAAAAAATCGGAAGGAAACGTTCCAAATGGTAAACATAGCCTTCAAGACCCGTGGTATCGTTTACCACCTCATAAGTAAGATCGTCCTGGCTTTTGGTGCGGAATTTATAATAAAGCCCGGCATTCACCATGAGCTCCTCGTCGGTCGCGCCATCGCCTTCATCGGGACGGAAATTGATCAACTTGCTCTTGTCGAACGAATAATAGAGAATGTGGAAACCGATGAGTTTCTTCACCGTCTCGGCACTGAGCTCCTCGATCGAATTCACGCCACATTCGTTTTTGAGATAAGCCGCAAAGGCTTCATCGTTGGGCGCCATCACCGTGTAAACACCCTTCCCTTGGAGAATGGGAGCATATCCGGCCATGTCGACACCTTTGAGGAAAATGGTGTAATTGCCTCTTTCTTGCAACGTTTCATAGATACTCCCTTTCAGCGACTCCGGCGTATCGTAATACGAGAGATTGTCCTGACAAGAAGTCCAAAAAACAGCCAAACAAAGCACACCGCATAGCACAACGTACTTTCCTAATGTGTTTTTCATAGATTCTCGATAACTTTAAGTGTGTTATGTAATATATATGTTTTTCACAAAATAAGGTTTACAAGACAACGCGTCTCGCCCGCCGGGATTCCGACGAACGAAACGGCGGTGTAATCTTACTGTATGATGAGCGATTCCCGATTGCTGAGAATGTAGTGTCCCCGCGGCAACTTGCCAAACAGTTCACTATACGGCACCTGTTTGAGAATGAGGATACCTACCGTATTGTAGACATCGACCAACCGGTCGGGATCGGATTGCACATACTCCTCGGCGACAGAGCCGGTAACATTCTCCACCGAAAGCGTAATGATGGCTCCTACCTGGTTACCCGAAAAGCGAAACGGGAGCGTCCCCGTAACCGGCTCGTCAAAAGGAATCGTATGAGTCGCGGTGCCTCCTGCCGATTTCAACGGAAAGGCATATTGCGACGGAGGATAGGCAACCCCGTTCAACTCAGACAGGTAACCTGCGGCATCGTCATAATTGGTATAGGCTTCGACTTTGAAGACCGTCACCTGCTTCCCCGTGGGAATATTTATTGCAAAATCGACATTTCTCGAATATTTGATAGCCGTGGCATTTCCCGTGGCATATCCTTTTTCAGAGGAGATGGAGAAGCCGTTGTTGAACACCCAGTTTCCGGAGGCGTCATTCTCGGTATAGGTCGTCGAGGAAAAAACCACGTCATACGAGCCGACGATATTCTCCGAATCCTTAATCTCGCCCAGCAACTCGCCATCGGAGGTACAACCCTCCATAATATCGGCTACCAAGCCGTTGATATACAATTCGAGCATGGTATATCCCTCGACATCGGTATCGTTGCGGTCATCGGGATTGTTCGGGTCGAGGCCATGAGCCCGTTCCCAATCGTCGGGCATGCCGTCACCGTCGCTGTCAAGGGGCGCCGGGGTCGATTCCAACTCGGGCCAACCCGTAGTACCATCGGCATACTGACAGTCGTCTTGCGAGTCGATAATTCCCGGCAGATTGGAGCCACTGGTAAAGGTAGCTTTGTTCTCCCGCACATCGGCTACCATAATAGAGTCGTGGGCATCACGAGAGTAGCATGCGCCTGCATATTGAAGCACTTTTTCATAGGCCACTTCGGCGGTATGAGTGGTCGTCGCATAAAATTTGAGCGGAGCGTCGAGGCGCATCGTGTCTTTGGTCACAGAAGTAAAGGTATTGTCGTTACCCGAGTTGGAGATTTGGGCATAAATACCTTTGGTCCAGTTATCGGCCGTCACTTCGGCATTCCCCTCCATGACATTGCCGTCGACATAGAACTGCCCCCAATGGTGCAACATCGGATACCAACCGTTGTATGATCCGTCGGAATTGGTGCAATATTCAAGGGTGCGAATGCCAATAGCGGCAATGCGATAAGCGACCGAACCGCCTTTTTTGCGTGTGGCGGGACCGGGCTTATAATAGTTATTGTAAATATTCACGTCCATGCCTTCACCTCCGTAGCAACCGTTACCGGCCCAGTTGTAAATGACATTGTTGCGCATGTCGAGCAATTCCTCCATCTGCGTACCCGGGCGCGGGCCAAGACGCGGTGTACGGCTTTCGTGGTGGCACAAAAGATTGTGATGATAGGTAGCTCCTTTGCCGCCCCAGTTTCCTCCATACCCATGAGCGCCCTTGCTATGGCCCGAATTGCGGAGGCTTTGCGAAATGATGCACCACTGCACCGTCGTATTTTCATTGCCGTAAATCGAGCAGCACTCGTCGATGCTCCAACTGATGGAACAGTGGTCGACAATAATGTTTGCCTGATCCATGGCGCCAAGACCATCACCTTCATGATCGGCCACATTCTCATTTCCCAAACGGAAACGCAAGAAACGAAGGATAACATTATTGGTCTTGATCGTAAACGGATAACCCGCCACACAGATACCGTCGCCGGGAGCCGTCTGGCCTGCCACGGTCACATTGCCCTGCGTAATGGAAAGAGGAGACTCCAAGAAAATAGTTCCCGAAACATCAAAAACAATGGTTCGAGCACCGGTTTGGGAAAGAGCCCAACGCAGCGAACCTTCGCCACTGTCGTTCAAGTTCGTCACATGATACACGGCTCCTCCGCGACCCCCGGTGGCATAACGGCCATAGCCTTCCGCTCCGGGGAAAGCCGGAAGATCTTCGGCTCTACCCAAGATCAAAGCCGAACAGAAACAGAGAATGAAGAGTAGCGTTTTTTTCATGGCATTCTTTTTATCGTGGCAAATTTCTTAATACTCCATCAAAATCGAGAGGATTTTTTGCCCAAACAGGTGTACTTTTTCTCCTGACGGCTTCTATTGTATTCCCAAAGTGGCTTTTTTGCCTTAATAATAAGGGTGAAACAATCGCACACACAGCCTCCTTCAATAGGCAAATATAGCAAAAAATATTTTAAGATTGCTATTAATCCTATTTTTTTTGACAGCCCTCCACAGAAAATTCGCATCTTTTTTTTCAGCCCAATCGACAACACGCCCCGTCTTTTTCTGAAATGTCACCAAAAGGTGTACCTATTTACTCCCACCCTTTTTCGGACAGGCGCAAAAACAAAAACACACGGGCAGAGTAGCGGAGGAGATGATGATTGCGCGCGCGGAATATCCGATAGACACAACCACCATCTCCTCCCCAGGGACAAAGTGGTCACAGACCGCATGGCTATTCCTCTCGCAAATATGTCGAGGGCGATTTGCCGGTTATCTTCTTGAAGCTGCGACTAAAATATTTGGGGTCGGTATAGCCCACCTTATAGGCTACCTCGGCAACCGAGAAATTCCTGGTCTGCATGAGCTGTATGGCCCGTTTGATGCGTATCACTTGCAGGAAATTGATGGGCGAATAGCCGACAAGCGCCTTGATTTTCCTGAAAAAGACGCTGCGGCTGAGAGCCATCTCGTGGGCCAAGTCGTCGACACTCAAATCGGGATTCTCGATATTGGCCTCGATATAAGCCATCAACTGTTGCATAAATTGCTCATCGGCCGGCATGATGGAGAGCTCGGTCGGTTGATAATCGACCTCTCCGGCCGATTTTTGCTCGATGCTCTCCATATATTTTTCCCGCATGATTTGCTGTTGTTGCAGAATCATCGCCACCCGGGCTTTGAGCAACTGCGTGCTGAACGGCTTGACCATATACTCCGATATGCCGCTGTTGGCGCCCCGTATGCGGTCATCGAGGGTATTCTTGGCCGTAAGCACGACAATGGGAATGTGGCATGTCGTAGGATTTCCCTTGATGCGCTCGGCCAACTCAAAACCGTCGACCACGGGCATCATGAGGTCGGTAATCACCAAATCGGGCATATATTCGAGGGTCATCTGCCACCCCTCCTCGCCGTTGGCCGCCGTGTAAACATTGTAACTGCGGGTAAGACAGTTTCGCAAGAAAGAGCGCAAATCGTTGTTATCCTCGACCACAAGCACCGAAAAACGGTCGTCGCTCTCGGGCTCTTCGGCTTCGCCCGACGGGGAGGCATCATCAGACTCCATATCGTCGTTCATGAGGAACTCCGTGCGCTCATCGTCTTCGAGATGGGATTTGCCGGTGGGGAAGGTCACCTCAAACGTGCTGCCTTTCCCCTCTTCGCTCCGCACGTCGATAGAGGCATGGTGCAAATCGACCAGCTGTTTCACCAACGAAAGTCCAATACCCGTCGATTGCAAGTAGATATTGTTCTGCAATATCGTATCGAAACGCTGGAACAGATTGGCGATTTTCGAAGGCTGTATGCCCACGCCCTGGTCTTCAACGGCAATCGACACCCGGTTGTCGCCGCTGGTCACACGCACGACGATGGATTTGCCCTGCGGAGTGTACTTGAAGGCGTTGGATATGATGTTGATGAATATCTTCTCAAACTTATCGCGGTCGGCCCACACATAGACCTCACCCTCTCCCATTTCGAGACGGAAGTCGATTCGGTTCATGCGCGCCATATTCTCAAAGTTTTCCATGATGGTCTCCAACGACTCCCTCACGTTGAGTTTTTCGACGAGAAGGCGCATCTTCTCATTTTGTATCTTCCTGAAATCGAGTATTTGGTTGATCAAATTGAGCATGCGGTGCGCATTGGTCTGCACCACGGTGAGGTATTCCCGGTCTTCCTCGGGCAACTTTTCGTCGGCAAGCACCTCCGACAAGGGACCCTCGATAAGGGTAAGGGGCGTGCGCAACTCGTGCGAAATATCGGTAAAGAAGCGGAGTTTGGCCTCCGTGAGGCGGTGTTCGAGAGTCAACTTATAGCGCAACTTATAGATGTGCAGATAGATAAACACGACGACAGCGACAAAAGCAACGGCCAGCAAAAGGTAGAGGGCCAGCGCCCAAGGGGTCTCCGAGAAGAGCGGCTCCCGGGTGATGGGCAACACGCGTTCGTTATCGACCCATTTGCCGCTGCGGTTGGTCGACTTCACACGCAAATAGAAGGTACCCGCCGGCAAATTCACATAATTGGCCGTCAGATTTTCCTGCGTTATCGTCCACTCGTCATCGACCCCCTGCAACTTGTAGGCATAACGCACCGGCAGGTTCGAAGAGAAATCGACCGCAGCAAAAGGCACCGAGAGCGTTCGCTCCTCGGGCTTCAACAACACCGAATCGACCCCTTCCCCGAAGACAATGGCGGGTACATAGCGATTGGCATCGAGTTTTTCGGGCGTAACGACATATACCCCCAGGCTGGTGGGCACGAGCAAACGGCCGCCATCGTCAATCAACGGTTTGTTTTCAGAAAGTGTGGCATAACGTGGCAACATATCGTAGCCCACGTTCTCGAAATTTTCCTTGCGTGGGTCAAAACGCATGAGTCCCCGCTCGGTCTGCACCCAAAGATAACCCGCACGGTCTTCGATGAGGTTAATGGCCACATCAGAATAGGCGCCATTGCGTTTCATATAAGGACGGAAGGGGATATGGTCCGACAACAGGTTCTTGGTCATCACCTTGTTCAGGCCACCCCCGAAAACCGCCAAATAAATATCTCCGCCACGGGTCACCTCTATACCCATTATATCATTGCTTCCCAAGCTGTTGGCATCATCTTTTTGTCGCTCGCTGTAATAAAAGATTATATCCTCGGGCGAAGAAAAATTCTCATCGAACGTATAAAACCCCCGGGTGGTACCGACCAAAATCACACTATCGGAGGTCTCAGCCAAGCAACGCACCTGCTCGGGTATATTTCGGGACTGTGAGCCCAAACGGTTGTCGGCATGCAAAAATGTCAACGTATCGGCAAGAGGATTCTCCACCAGGTTCAGCCCCGAATCGTAACAGGCCACCCAAAGACGCCCTTTGTAATCCTGCAAAATCGCATAGACGGCATCACCGCTTATGCCATACACGTCCCGGGCATCTTTCATGTAATGTCCGGTAATATCATATTTCCCGGACGACCGGTAGCGCAGGCGATAAAGACCCTTTCCGCGAGTACCGAGCCACAAATTGTGCGCATGATCTTCATATATGGCATAAACCCCGACACCGAATGATACCGGCTGTCCTGCAATACGGCCGTCGGGAGCGAGGTAGCCAAGGCGCTTGTCGCCCTCCCATATCTCAACTTCGCCCTGCCGGGAAGCAACCCACATGCGGTCGCGCGAGTCGGAGAAAAGGCAACGTATCTCTTTTTTCATATAGCCGGGGTGCGGCTCCACCTCGCCGTTGCCAAATTGCAACTTATGCAACCCCACGTTACACCCTACCCACACATTTTTCTGGCGATCCTGGAAAATGGTCCGCACCGAGGGAGAAAGAAACCTGCCCACTTCATAAGGGCGCATCGTCAAATGGTCGAGGTCGACCCTGAACAAGCCGCTCTCCCGCATGAAAAAGAAAAGGTCGCCCTGCTTATTCTTGAAAAAACGCGGACTTGACACATCGGCCGAAGACCAATTCGGAGTCCTGTCGGGCAAAGCAATCGGGTCGACCCGTCGGGTCCTCATGTCGAGACGATAAAGTTTACGGTCATGCGTTATGAGACAGCAACGCGAATTGCCGCTGTTGTAACAATAAGAGACCCCTGCCCCGTTGGGAAGTTTTACCAGTTCTGTCCGGCAAGCATTCACATCCACGAAAACAACGCCGGCATCGGTCTGCATCAAAAGGGTCGAATCATTGATGGGAGACATGCGGTTGAGATTTTGAACCTCCTCGGGCATATCCTCGATAAACGACAATTCTCCTGTTTCGAGACGGTAAACGGCCAATTCCCCTCCGGGTGTTCCCAGCCAAATCGAGCCATGCCGTTCAATGCAACTTTTATACGAACGCTTGCTTTTGAAAGAAATATCTCCATTTACGATTACACCTTGATCGGTCAACAGCCACTCATTCCCCCGGGAATCAAGACGCACATCATATATGCGACGGCGTCCGGGACGCAAAGGTTCGAAAATCTCAATATTGTCAATGTTTTTGTCTTCGACGCGAAAGAGCGTACCATCTTCGTCGACAAGCCAGGTAAATCCATTTTTAAGCACCTCTATCTTATCGGCCAGGACACGACGGTTGAACTTGTCTTCCAACATCGAATGCACATCGACAAAACGCTGCGTTCCCGTGCGAAAAAGATAAAAACGATCCCTGCCTATGCACCAAATATCGTTTTCATTATTAATAACGATATTGTCGAAACGATTTTGAAGCAACGGTTCATGATTTCCGGGCATCGCCTTGTAGCAGGTAAATTTGTAACCGTCAAAACGGTTGAGGCCGTCCCAAGTAGCAATCCATAACACACCGTCATGGTCTTGGGCAAGAGAGGTCACACGGCCCTGCGAAAGGCCGTCGTGCACCGTATACACCGACAAACGGCACTCATGAGATGCCTGTGCCGACACCCCCGCAGCCATCAACAAGAGAACAAACAGGGTAAAAAAGTGTTTCATCGTGGTATTATCTTTACTGAGAAATATTCGCATGAAAGCCAAAGGAAAGGAGG
>OJNR01001296.1_pt1 | contig 12555 bp, 10 predicted proteins | sample 1597901 | NCBI WGS metagenome assembly OJNR01 (sample SAMN01915223, study PRJEB22387) | human gut metagenome | isolation source: stool | host: Homo sapiens | place: USA | reverse complement strand
TACGGCAAGTTCATCTTTACCGATACCGCCGGTCTGCGCAAGCGCAGCAACATCAGCGATGGTCTGGAGCGCTACATGGTGGTGCGTGCACTGGCTGCTGTGGAGCGCAGCCGCGTGGCGCTGATCCTTGTGGATGCCACTGTTGGCTTTACCGAGCAGGACAGCAAGGTGGCTGGCTACGCCCACGAGCAGGGCAAGGCCTGCATCATCGTGGTAAACAAGTGGGATGCCGTGGAAGGCAAGGAGACCAACACCATGGAGCTGCAGCGCCGGGGCTATGCCGAGTGCTTCAGCTTTATGGGCTATGCACCCATTATCTTCATCTCTGCCCAGACTGGCTACAACGTGAACAAACTGATGCAGCTGATCCGGGATGTGGATGCCGAGAACGGTGCCCGCGTGCCCACCGGCGTGCTGAACGAGATGCTGGCCCGCGCGACCGCCCGGATGCAGCCCCCCAGCGACAAGGGCCGCCGCCTGAAGATCTACTACCTGACGCAGGCCTCCACCCGTCCCCCCACGTTCGTGGCCTTCGTGAACGCAAAGCACCTGTTCCACTTCAGCTATCAGCGGTATCTCATCAATCAGATCCGCGAAAACTTTGGTCTGGAGCATACGCCCATCCGTCTGGTCGTGCGGGAGCGCGGCTCCGGCGAGGTGGGTGCCAAGGACGTATAACACGTCAGGGAGGCTCAGATGATGGAATCTGTTCTCATCGCTGCGGTGTCTGCTGTGCAGGCGTATCTGCTGGGCAGCATCGACACCGGTATCCTCGTCAGCAAGTTTTTGTACCACGATGATGTACGCAAGTACGGCAGCGGCGCAGCAGGCATGACCAATATGCTGCGCACCTTCGGCAAAAAGGCGGCGGCGCTTACCGCTTTTGGTGATGTGCTCAAGGGTGTGCTGGCCGTGTGCATCGGCCGCTGGCTGTTCACCCAGATGCCGGAAAGCACCACGCTCTCGCCCTATCTGGCGGTGTACCTTGCCGCCATCTTTGCCATTATCGGCCATTTGAAGCCCCTGTATTTCGGCTTCAAGGGCGGCAAAGGCGTGCTGGTGGCGGGCGGCACCATTCTGGCTATCCAGCCGGTGCTGATCCCCTTTCTGGCAGTCATCTTTCTGGCCTGCCTGCTGCCCACCGGCATGGTGTCGCTGGGCAGTGTGACCATGGCAGCACTCTACCCGGTGCTCACCATCCTGTACGGGGTGTTCCGGGGCTATTCTGCCGCCGACCTTACCGTGTGCACCATCGGCTCGGTGATTATGGGTGCGATGGTCATTTACATGCACCGCTCCAACATCCAGCGCATCCGCGAGGGCAAGGAGTACCGCTTTGGCCGTCACGGCAAAAAGTAACAGAAAATAGTAAACCACCCCGCAGCAGCCGTTCACCGGCCGCTGCGGGGTGGTTTTTGTATATGCTTATTCCTTTGTCTCGGTCTCTTCCTCAGGCTTTGCTTCGGAATGCCGCCGACGGAACCAGTCGGCGGGGATACCGCTCTGGGCGGGGGTAAGGTCCGGCGCGGGGTGGCCGTCCGGCAGATGCGCACCAAAGGCCGGAACAAAAAAGAACTTGCGCACGATGAAGATCAGTGCGATCGCGCCAACGCTGAGCAGGTTCTCCACGGCGGAATCGTGCCCCACCACCAGATGGCGTGCAATGGCGTAAAGCAGCACCTCAAGGCTGCTGCCGGGGCTGTGCTTAGCCAGCATCTTGATGAACTCGATGCCGATCACAATGTCCAGACTGCGCTCCAGAAAGGTGCGGATCTCTGCTTCGTTGCCATCGAACAGCAGGCCGGGCATCCAGCGGATGAGGGGCACAACGCTGAGCAGCAGACCGATCAGCACCAGCCCGGACAACAGCACCTCCAGCAGACTGGAAGCCTGAATAATGCGGTTGCGCAGGGAAGTGCGCCAGTGGCTTTCTACCGGGTGAGAGGGATGTTCCATAGTAAGACCTTCCTTTCGGCATTCTGCTGCATAAAGATCGACAAAATCCTGCCTTTATTGTAGCAGACGAGAGAAGGTCTGTCAATTTCAATCCACGATGGTGACGGTGGTCTGCGGGCCGACGGCCACATAGCCGGACTTTTTGATGCAGTCCTGCCCGGCGTCGGTGTCCAGCCAGTCGTACAGACGGCGCTCCGGGCTGTCGGCAGCAGCATCCGGGTGGATGACGGCGTAGAAATCGTTGCACAGGGGGTAGCTGCCGTCGGCAAGGGTGTCGTTGCTGGGGGCTACATCGTCCACCGCCAGCAGCCGCAGCCCGGGTTTGGAGTACATCTGGTCGATGTAATAATACACCGAGAAGCCGATGGCGTTGGCACTGTTGTTGTAATCGGCAATGCTGTCCACCAGCTCACCCATGGCGGCGGGAGCCAGCTCAGAGGGCGGGGGCATCAGCTCACCGCCCTGAATGAGCAGTTTTTTGAACAGGGTCTGACTGCCGGAGTCCTCGCCGCGCTGGAAGGCAACGATTTCCTGATCCTTGCCGCCTACATCCTTCCAGTTGGTGATCTTTCCGGCATAGATGTCCCGCAGCTGCTGCCGGGTAAGCGCCTGCACGGGGTTGTCCTCGTTGACGATGAACACCAGCGCGTCCACTCCAATGGGCTTCTGCTCCAGCTCCACGTTGGCCTCTTGCAGCTCTTCCTTTACATAGTCCGGCGCTTCGTATACCACCAGCATCCGGGTGGTGGTGTCGTACAAGCCAAAGTTTTCCCATGCGTAGGCGGTGGTGCTCACCGTGATGCTGCTGCGGGCTTCTTCCAAGTCCATACCGGTGGTATCGGCCAGCATCTGCGCCATCAGCGGGATGCAGGCGGTGCTGCCGTCCAGCGGGGGAAAATCCTCCACGGTCAAAAACGGCGCTGCCTGCTGCACAGCAGAGGAAGCAGCAGAGGATGCAGGCTGTTCTACCACAGAGGAGGCGGTGCTGCCGGAGGGCGCATCCGTGCCCTTGCAGGCGGTCAGTACCCCGGCAGCGGAGCAGGCAGCCAGCCCCAGCAGAAAGCTGCGGCGGGAAATTTTAGCGTTTTTCATAAGAAAGCCCTCCTAACTCAATAGCCGTAACTCGGTTCATCGTCCGCAGTGGCAGACGAGAAAATACTCTGGCAGTACAGCCAGTTGCCGCTTGTGTCCATCCAGCCCACATAGAAGCCCCGTTGTGCAGCAAACACATGGTCGGGCAGGGCATTCAGACTGTTGGAATAGTACCCGGTGCAGCTGGAAAGTCCCTGCAGCACCACCTTGCCGTCTGCATTCAGCACATCGCATACGCTGCCGTAGGCGCTGCCCGCAGCGGCGCGGCTGCCGTAGAACATGGGTCTGCCGTCGGGGTCGGTGGTCAGGTAGTTGACGTAACTGTACTTGCCCTGCAGGGCGGTCAGGTCGCTGACAAGCCCCTGCGGGCCGTACAGCCGGGTGGCGGTGGTCTCGTAGCGGTCGTTATCCTGCAATTCCAGCCAGACGTAGCCGGTGCCGCAGTTGCTCATCCGTACTCGCTGCTGGTGCTCCACCGGTTCTACGGTGGTGTCGGTCAGCAGCTTGCCGTTGTCCTTACTGTACACCCGCAGACTGCCGTCCAGCGCGTAGACGGCTACGGTGTTGTCGGTGGCGTCCACATCGTACAGCGGGGTCTTTGCGCCTGTCTCCAAATCATAGAGTTCGTAGCCATGGCCCTCGCCGCTGTGCCATGTTACCACATAGCCCGGGAAATATTGGCTGGGCTGCTCGTCAAAGGCGGCAATCAGTCCGCGGTCCTCTGTGGTCATATCCCGCAGTTCGTACCGGCCATCGCCGGTGGAAAAGCTGGCAAGACCGCCCGGGTAGACCTGCAAAAAGCCCGTGTACTGCTCGCCGGTCTGGGTGTTATACAAAATCTGGTCGGTGGTTTCCTCTCCGGTGGCAACGTCCAGCTCCACCCAGTCGCTCAGGGTATCGCTGTCGTAGAAAAGGCGGTATGCCGAGGCGGCATCGGCGCGGTAGACGGGGGTGCCGTCCTTTTCCTGCACAACTACCCAGCGGTTCTGTTGGTAATCCATATCCCAGTCGTAATCGTCCAGCCCTTCCGGGCGGGCGTAGCAGCTGAACACCAGCTTATCGCCGCATAGGGTGCAGCTGTATGCGCCCTCCGGCACCGGCAGCGCTGCGCCGGTGGCAAGGTCGATGACCTGACAGGTGCCGTAGCCGGACTCCGGGACGTAGCCGCCATCGACAAGGCGGCTCTCCTGCAGCACCAGCAGGCCGTTTTGCAGGGTAGCGTTCTGCTCGCCCTCAAAGGACATCACCTCAGTGCCGGTCTTGTCGTACAGGGCGGTGCGGCGTCCGCCCCGGCCGGTGGGGTCGGACCAGCTGCGCAGCCAGTAGTCCGCGATGCCGGTGGCACTGTCCTCCACCAGCGAGACGTTCTCGCTGCGGGCAGCCTGATGCAGCGGGGTGCTGCCGCACAGGATGGTGGTGCTGCTCCCCGCGCGGTCATAGCAGTACAATACCCGCAGACGGTCATCGTTCAGCACGGCGGGGTCGTACAGGGGCTTGCCGCTGTCGTCCGTGGGCACGGAAACGGCAGAGCTTGCAGCGCCCGGCACGCCGGTGGCGGGCGGCAGCAGGGCACAGCCGCAGCCCAAGGTAAGGGCAAGGGCTGCGCAGACCGCCCCGCAGCCGATACGCAAGACAACACGCTTCATAAAAACCACTCCTTTGCAAAAAACAGGGAGGAAAATTTTTCCGTTCACTCAGAATACGAAACAGCCGCATTTTTCATTGCAGAGCTTGCAGAAAAATGCGGCTAAAAATGGTTACAATTGCATTACAGCTGCGCCGGGGCATGGGACGCTTCTGCCTTGTCCATCTGCTCCAGCTGCCGCAGAAAGGCCAGCAAAAAGGGCAGCGAGATGAAGAAGGTGAGCGCATCCGCAATGGGCTGGCAGAGCTCCACACCCACAAGACCCAGCACCCGGGGAAGTACAAGGATCAGCGGGATAAAGCACACGCCCTGCCGGCAGCAGGCCAGAAAGGTGGCACGCCCGGCCTTGCCCACGCTCTGGAAGGTCATGTTGGTCACCACGATCACCGGCTGCAGAAGGATGGCAAAGCACTGGTAGCGGAAGGCGGGCAGCGCCACGGCAGTGACCTCTGGGTCGTCCCGGAACAGGCGGATCAGGTTTTCATCGTTCCACCAGCACACCGCGATCAGCACCACCAGCAGCGCAAAGGCGGCTTGCAGGGTAAAGACGGCGGCCTGCCGTACCCGGTGGTATTTGCGGGCGCCGTAGTTGAAGGACGCCACCGGCTGCAAGCCCTGTCCCACGCCGATGGCCACCGAGAGGATGAACATAAAAATGCGGGACACGATACTCATGCCCGCCACGGCGGCATCGCCGTAGCTGCGGGCGGCAATGTTCAGCAGCATCCCGCCGATGCTGTTCAGCCCCTGACGGCCAAAGCTGGGCGCGCCGCCTGCAAGGATCTGCAAAAACTCGCGCGGCTCCCGGGTGACGGCAGAAAGCCGGAACTGGCTGACCGTTTTGCCCCGCAGGAACATATACAGCAGAATGCCAAAGCTGATGGTCTGGCTGAGGGCAGTGGCGATACCGGCACCGGCAGTGCCCAGCCCCAGCCCGAACATGAACAGCGGGTCCAGCGCGATGTTCAGCAGTCCGCCGGTGACCAGCCCGACCATGGCAAGGTTCGCCTTGCCCTCATACCGCAGGATGTTGTTCATCACCAGACTGGAGATCATCAGCGGAGCGGCAAGCAGGATGGGCCGGGCGTAGGCACAGGCATGGGGCAGAATGGTTTCGGTGCTGCCCAGCAGCATCATAAAGTCCGGCAGGGTGGCAAGGCCGACCACCGCCAGCACTACGCCAAAGGCCAGTGCCGTAAAAAAGCTGGTGGAAGCAAAGCGGGTGGCGGCGTGGGTATCCTGACTGCCCAAGCGGCGGCTGATGATGGTGCCGGAGCCGTGCCCTAGCATAAAGCCCAGCGCCTGAATGATGGCCATCAGGCTGGAAACGACGCCCACCGCGCCGGAAGCGCTGGTGGAGATGCGCCCTACAAAAAAGGTATCGGCCAGATTGTAGATGCTGGTGATCAGCATACTCAAAATCGTGGGCGCGGCAAGGCTGAGGATCAGCCGGGGGATCGGAGTCTCGGTCATTTTATGATACTGCACCGCAGTGCGGTCCTGCTGGGTCATGGGCAAATATCCTCCTTCAAAAACGAGAAAGCCGCCCCTTCCAGAGCGGCAGATAGTCCTGATGAAAACAGTATAACGCAGTTGCGACAAAATGTCGAGAGGGAGTAAAAACGGCCTTTCGCCCCTGCGAAGGGGCGAAAAAGCAGGCGAAAACAGGATGGTTTCTATATAAAGTGCTAAAGAATTGTCGAATTGCTTGTGAAAAATCACGATATGTGGTATTCTTTATAAGAAGGAATTGGAAAAATCTGTGCATTTTATGATTGGGAGGGATTTGTACATGAAATCCGTAGCACAAACTGTGATCGAGGCCGACCGCTTTTATACCATTGCCGCTCACACCGGCAATGTCATTCAGGCAGTGGAGGGCAGCAAGGACGGCGGCACTGTCCGTCTGGGCAAGTATGACCACAAGCCCGAGCAGGAGTGGAGCTTTGTCCGCGAGGGCGATGGTGTGTACCGCATCCGCAACCGTGCCTCCGGCAAGCTGCTGGATCTGACCATGACCGGCACTGCCAACGGCACATGGCTGCACCTGTGGGAGGACGTGGGCGGCACGTCCCAGATGTGGAAGGTGGAGCACACCCCGGAGGGCACCGTGCGTCTGCGCTCTTCTTGGGCAGGCGGCAAGTGCGTGGACACCGTGGGCATTGGCGCCGAGGTGGGCGCTGTGCTGCAGATCTGGCAGGAGGTGCCCGGCGGTGGTGACCAGCTGTGGGTCATCTCTGAGGTAAAGGACCGCGTAAAGCGTGCCGCCAAGGTTGAACAAGCAGCACCCGCTGCCGAGACGAAGGCCGCACCGGCCAAGGAAGCCGCTCCCGCCAAGAAGCCCGCAGCCCGCAAGCCCCGCACCGCCAAGAAGGTGGAGGAGAAGCCCGTTGCTCCCACCGCAAAGGCTGCAGAGCCGGTCAAGGCAGAAAAGCCCGATGCAAAGAAGGCTGCTAAGGCAAAGGCTGAGCCTGCTGCTCCCGCAGTAGAGGTGAAGGCAGCTCCCGCCGTGGCAACCAAGGCCGAGCCTGTTACTAAGGCTGAACCGGCTGCCAAGGCAGCGCCCGCAGCGGAAGCCAAGACTGCCCCTGCCGCCGCAAAGCCCAAGGCAAAGCGTGCACCCTGCAAAAAGACCGTAAAGAAGTAAGAAATCATAAAACGCAAAAAATCGGACAGACCGCGGTCTGTCCGATTTTTTGCGTTTATAGAAGCTTTTTATGCAGCCGGGGCGGCAGCATCATCGCTCTGGGCAGCGGTCTGCACGAACTGCACGATGCTCTCGATGGTTTTGCGCAGCTGCACAAGGCTTTCCACGTCAGAGTCCTGCATCCGAGAGGTGGGCGCGGTCACCACGGTCTGGGAGGCAGTCACCGTGCCGGAAAGTTCTGCATGGATATGGTGGGCGGGCACGTCCAGCAGGATGTGCACCTTGGGGGACAGGGTCTTGAGCAGACCCTGCTTTTCGATGCCCAGAATCAGCTGCGGCGCGTCCTCCCCGGCGGCGAGGTTCGGCAGCTGAAGGTAGAGGTAACCTTCTTTCGCGTTGGCGGGCTGCACGGTTTTGAGCTGTTTCAAGTCCAGCTGGAAGTCGTTCACCTGCTGCAAGCCGGTGGCGGCGGGGTCTACCCCCAGCAGGGTGGCCAGCTGGTCTTGGGAGATATAGCTGCCCAGCGACCAGCCCGGCAGCAGCAGGCTTGCCAGCGGATACTCGGCCACAACCGTGCTGCGCAGCTTGTTGTACAGCTGCCCGGCGTCGTAAAGGGTCTCTTCCTCGCTGATGTACATCCGGGTCAGAGGGGCATCGTTGACGGTGCTGGTGCCCGTCGGGTACAGCGCCAGCTGCACTGCCCGGGGGGTATACTGGCCGGTCAGGCTGCCGGTGGTGCCGCCGAACTTGTCCAGCAGGGCGTAAAGGGCGGGGGGCTCGGCCTCGGTGGAGGTGATGGTGTAGTCCAGCGCAAAGCTGGCACCGCTCTGGAATGCCTTGATCTTGCGGCTGACGAAGCTGTACAGCACTGCCGCAGCCACCACGCACACCAAAACCAGACACAGCAGAACGATCAGCGCCGCCCGCAGACCAGTGCGCTTTTTGTGGGAAGATGCCATGGGAAAACCTCTCCTTCCGGTAAAACGTATTTGCTTCAGCATAACGGAACTGCACGCAAATGTCAAGCGCCGCAAACTGCGGACAAAACAAAAAACCTGAAACATTTCTGTTTCAGGTTTCTGGCGGAAAGATGGGGATTCGAACCCCAGAACGCTTTTGACACGTTACACGATTTCCAGTCGTGCGCCTTAGACCAACTCAGCCATCTTTCCACATCTTTTATTCTGCCTTTGGGCGGGTGCCCTTGGCGCTCCACTATAATACCTGAAAGCAGGCTTTTTGTCAAGGATTTTTTTGAAAAAAATCAGACTTTTTTAAAAATGACGAAAAAACGCGAGAAAGCATTCTGCCGCATGGATGGAAAGTACAAAAAGCCCTTGACGCACCTTTAAAATAGGTCTATATTGAGGGCAAAGAGCACTGCGGTGGGTCATTTTGTGCCGCAGCGGCGGGAAATATAAGGAGGATGCTTTTATGACTTATCCTGAAGTACTTGCCAATGCCCGTACCTGCATTGGTCAATACTGCAAGGCCTGCCCGGTGTGCAACGGCGTGGCCTGTAAAAACCAGATCCCCGGTCCGGGTGCCAAGGGTGTGGGCGATACCGCTATCCGCAATTATAATAAGTGGGCAGATATCCGGGTGAACATGGACACCCTGTGCCCCGGCGGTGCACCGGACACCACGCTGGAGCTGTTCGGCAAAAGCTTCCGCTATCCCTTCTTTGCGGGCCCCGTGGGCGCAGTGAACCTGCACTACTCCGATACCTACACCGACATGACCTATAACGATGTACTGGTGCGCGCCTGCGCAGAAAACGGCATTGCAGCCTTTACAGGCGACGGCACCAACCCCACCGTGATGGAGATGGCTACCCGTGCCATTGGCGCTGCGGGCGGCTGCGGCGTGCCCACCATCAAGCCGTGGAACATCGACACCATCCGCGAGAAAATGGCACAGGCCAAGGCCAGCGGCTGCTTTGCCGTGGCCATGGACGTGGACGCAGCGGGTCTGCCCTTCCTGAAGAACATGACCCCGCCCGCCGGCAGCAAGAGCGTTGCCGAGCTGGCCGAGATCGTCAAGCTGGCCGAGCGCCCCTTCATCGTCAAGGGCGTGATGACCGTTAAGGGCGCACTGAAGGCAAAGCAGGCCGGTGCCGCCGCCATCGTGGTGTCCAACCACGGCGGCCGCGTGCTGGATCAGTGCCCTGCCACCGCCGAGGTGCTGCCGGAGATCGCCGCAGCCCTCAAGGGCACCGGCGTGAAGGTGCTGGTGGACGGCGGCATCCGCACCGGTGTGGATGTGTTCAAGGCACTGGCACTGGGCGCAGACGGCGTTCTGATCTGCCGCCCCTTCGTGACCGCTGTCTACGGCGGCGGCGCAGAGGGCGTGAAGTGCTACATCGATAAGCTGGCCGGGGAACTGGCCGACACCATGCAGATGTGCGGTGCCCATACGCTGGCGGAGATCACCCCGGATATGGTGCGGGTCTGAGCGTTCTATTATAAGTAACAAAAAAAGGAGATGCCCTGCAGGGCATCTCCTTTTTTGTTACTTCAAGGTGCCGTCCAGCACCTGCTGGTAATACCACGGCTTCGGGGCGTGGAAGGTCTTGCCGCTGAGGAAGGCAAAGTCCGGCTGGGTGAAGCGGGGCATGGTCAGCTCCCATGCGCACAGCGCCTGATACTTCAGCTTCAGCTCCCGGTTGGCGCTGTTGTTGCCGTACTTGCTGTCGCCAAGGATGGGGCAGCCGATGCTTGCCATGTGGGCGCGGATCTGGTGGGTGCGGCCGGTGATCAGCTGCACCTTCAGCAGGGCCAGACGGCCGGAGACGGCGATGGTCTCGTACCGGGTCTCCACCTCCTTGGCACCGGGCTGCTTGTCCTCCACGATCTTCACGATGCCGCGGTCAGCGTCCTTCAGCAGATAGCCGCCCAAGGTGGCGTCCGGCGGCATGGGACGGCCAAAGGTGACGCAGAGGTAGGTCTTTTGCACCTCACGGTTCTTGATGGCAGAAAGGAACAGCTCCTCAGCCTCCGGGGTCTTGGCAATGATCACAAGGCCGCTGGTGCCGGTGTCCAGCCGGTGGCACAAGGCGGGGGTGTACAGGTCGTTCTCCTTGTACTCGCCCTGCTTGTTCAGGTACAGCAGCGCACGGTTCAGCAGGGTGTCGTCCTCCGGGCCGTCCACCGCAACGCCGGCAGGCTTGTTCACGATCAAGATCTGCGGGCAGTCATACACCACCTGCGCCGGGGTGCGGGCGTTCTTCCACGCGGGGCCTTCCACCCGGCGGTCGGCGTCCAGAACGTCATCCAGAATGAACAGCTTGATCTCGTCGCCTGCCATCACGCGGGTGGAAAGCGGCTGTTTTTTGCCGTTCAGCTTGATCTTGTTCTCCCGCAGCGCCTTGTTCAGACGGCCGGGGGTCAGGGCGGGGTACTGTTGGGTCAGATAATTGTCCAGCCGGGTGGGGGCAAGACATTTTACTTTTAAAATTTTCACGGGAAATTCCTCTCTATCTTAAAATCAGTTGCAATAGAATGGGTTCTTGATTCGTTTTTATTGTAGCGGAACGGAAACGTTCCGTCAAGCAAGAGAAAGAAGGTTTTCGTATGAGATGGAACCATAAAATAGTGACACTTACTGTGCTTTTGGCTATTGGAATAACAATGGTGGGCTGTGGGGCGTCCAGTTCCACGGCTGGAAGCACAGCGGCTTCCACGGCAAGCACGACATCTTCGGAGGCGCAAAAAACGGAAGTACACCCAATGCAAGGTGTTTTACTGAGTGACCCACTTTCGGATGGCACTTATCACATCAGCTTTGAAAGCGATAAAGTATGGGTCGGTGAACGCAAGAATACCATCAACAATGCTGTTGTATACGACTATGACCGGTACACAGCCGCAGATATTGAAGCATTGAGCGAAGGAGATACCATTATAACACATCTAAACGGGACAGAAGAAATTACAGCCCTAACAGTGGAAAGCGTTGAGAGAGAAAACAACTATGTGACCATCAACGGTGGAATAGAAGAAGGTGGTATTGACTTATGCAAAGAGGATGACCACTACCGGACTCTGACATGGGATGATTTTCCCGCTTATTATGAAGTTGGAGTGGCTAAGCAACTTGTTATGGCAGACGATATCGAACTATCGGACGGTGCAGCAGACTTTGAAGCCGACCCAGTGATCGTAAAGGGAGATCGGACGGTTTGTGATGCAATGAGCAATGAAGAAGATGCTTATGGGTGGAATGCAGGAAACACGACCGTGACCATCCAAAACGGCGAGATAACCCGTGCAGACCGCATCTGGGTGCCGTAAATTTTGCTCAAAACCGTTGACAAACGTTTTGCGTATGCTATAATTTAGCTGTACGCGAAGGGACGCTATGTCTGCTTTGCGGAATGTAAAATTATGACAGATGGCAATGATGGGGTCAGAAATGCACACACCACCGTCCAGAGAGAGCGCCCACGGCTGTAAGGCGCTCCGGTCGGGATCATTTCGCGCCACCCCGGAGCTTCCGGCGAATGTAAACCGGACGCTGCGCAGCGTTAATGCGCCGAAAGCGGCAAGGGACACGTTATCCTTTGCAATTTGGGTGGTACCACGGAGTTTGATGCATAAGCAGCCTTCGTCCCTTTTGGGATGAGGGCTGTTTTTTGTTTTTTCACCGTGCCGCCCCTCTGCCATAACAGCATAAAAAACGGCGCCTGAGCGCCAAAGACAATTGAGGAGAGAAAGATCTATGCAATGGACCGGTTTGAATGAACTGCGCGAAAAGTACCTGAGCTTCTTTGAAAGCAAGGGACATCTGCGTCTGGACAGCTTCCCCCTGGTACCCAAGAACGACCCCAGCCTGCTGCTGATCAACAGCGGCATGGCCCCCATGAAGAAGTGGTTCCTGGCACAGGAGGAGCCGCCCCGTCATCGCGTGACCACCTGCCAGAAGTGCATCCGCACCCCGGATATCGAGCGCGTGGGCATCACTGCCCGCCACGGCACCTTCTTTGAGATGCTGGGTAACTTCTCCTTCCAGGATTACTTCAAGGACGAGGTCATTCCTTGGGCTTGGGAGTTCCTGACCAGTGACGAGTGGATGGCTATCCCCAAGGACCGTCTGCACATCTCTGTGTACGAGGAGGACGACGAGGCCTACGATATCTGGACCAAGAAGGTCGGCATCGCCCCGGACCACATGGTGCGTCTGGGCAAGGAGGACAACTTCTGGGAGCACGGCTCCG
>OJNR01001284.1_pt1 | contig 12690 bp, 12 predicted proteins | sample 1597901 | NCBI WGS metagenome assembly OJNR01 (sample SAMN01915223, study PRJEB22387) | human gut metagenome | isolation source: stool | host: Homo sapiens | place: USA | reverse complement strand
GAACTGGTACAGAAATTATGCCGTCTGACCAGCACACATCAGGCAGAGCAGCTTCGGCAGCTCGCCAGCCTGTCCAGCCGGGTGAAACCGGACAACGAGCAAGTCTATTACATCATTGATGCCATCCAAACGGCGATCTTGGAGAAGCGACAGATCCAGTTCCAGTATTATGAATATACGCCAGAGAAAAAACGAGTTCTCAAGCATGGCGGTTACCTCTATAAACTGGACCCTTACGCTTTGGAATGGAAGAATGACCACTATTACCTGATCGGCTTTTCTCACAAACACCAGCGGATGGCCCACTTCCGAGTAGACCGCCTGTCGGGGATCAAGATACTTCCCTCCGGCTTTACACCCAATGAAGGCTTTGATGTGGCGGGCTACACCAACAAGATCGTTGATATGTTTGCTGCTGACCGCACAGTTTCTGTTGAACTGCTCTGTGAGAACAAGCTGATGAAAACCATCATAGACCATTATGGAGAAGCTGTGCCAACCCGTGCATATGACGAGGAACACTTTACTGCAAACATCGAAGTCGACCCAAGCGGCACCTTTTACGGCTGGGTCTTCAAATTTATGGGCGGGATTCAGATTATAGCACCCCAAGAGTGTGTAGAAGAAATGAAGCGGATCGCCCGCAGGTTTCTCTAAAGCAGAGGCCAGGTGTTATGGAATTTTAACACCTGGCCTTCGTTTCCTTTTTTATCCTTGTATCGAGCGGATGTACTGGCTATAATATAAACAAGATGTTCGCAAACCAGCGAAACTCTATGAAGGAGGGAGACCAGTGACCTTTGGAGCTTTCATCAGCACACGGCGCAAAGAGGCCAAATTAAACCTCCGGGATACCGCGAAACACCTCGGTATCTCCAATGGGTACCTGTGTGATATTGAGCAGGGACGCCGGCCGGCGCCAGAGGGAGCGTTTGTAGAGCGGATCTCTTCTTTTCTGGAATTGGATAAGCAGGAGCATGAAATGCTGCTGGATCTGGCCGCAGATTCCAGACAGACGGTTCCGGCCGACCTGCCTGACTATATCCGCCAGCATGACATCGTCCGCGCAGCATTGAGAGTAGCAAAGGAAGTAGATGCTACCGATGAAGAATGGAAGGCATTTATGGAAATGCTGCAGAACCGCCAGAACTAAGGGGGGATTTTCTTGTCTGTACCAAAGTATCGATTGGACGCAATTGAAACCATTGGACGGAAGATCCTGCAAGAGTATGATCCCGTTTTGTTGGACGGGCCTCCCCAGGCAGTCCCCATTGAAACTATCATAGAGACCAAATTTGATCTAACTCTGGAATATCATTGCCTACGCAAAAACGGGAGCATCCTTGGGGAAACGATTTTTGATGAAGGAGCGGCCATTTTATACGACCAAGATGAAAAACGCTACCGCCTGATCGCCGTCAAAGCCGGAACGATCTTGGTGGAGGAGCGGCTTTGTGTGGACAGGCTCCTCGGCAGGCTGCGGTTCACCTGTGCTCACGAATTGGGACACTGGGTCCTGCACCAGAAGCTGTACTCCGGCACAGGCGATGTGGCTGCCTATGAAGGAAAGACATCTTTGGATGAAAGCCACGGTCTGGTCGAACGGCAGGCGGATGCCTTGGCTACGGCTCTCCTCATGCCCCTGCCGCAAATCAAAAGAAGTTTTTACCGTTTGCGTGCAGGCAGAAGCAATGAGCAGCTGGTTGCGGAAATGGCTCAGATCTTCCAAGTCTCCAAGCAGGCCATGCGTATTCGGTTGGAAACACGCAATCTCATATAAGGTTGGTACGGCAAGCCCCCCTCCTAAAGAGAGGGGCGCAGCCGCACCAATGTTCACAGGCTTTGTTGTATGCATTTTGTTCGCAGTTTAGCGAACATGGGAGGAGGAGAATGGCATGAGAAAAGAAAGCTCCACTGTGCAGAAATGTAAAAGGCAGATGGCGACCCTTGGATTTGACAGCCAGCTGGCCTATCACCGGGTAAAGCTGATTTTGAAAATCTACCGGGATGTGGTGTGGGTCCTCAGTGAGCGGGTGGAGGAACTGCATGAGTATGCCTGGGAGCTGGGCGCTCAGGACGCTGATACCGGGCTTATCTATCTGCAAAGCTTCGCCCCGGATATGGATCTGCAGGAGTTTGAGGAACGGGTCTGCTGCGTGATAGAAAACCGGATGCTGGTGGATGTGATCGACCGTGCCCTTCTCCGCTTGAAACGATACCCTGACCGGGGTGAACTTTACTATGAGATCTTGACCAAACAATTTATCCACCGTTTTAACAGCACAGAAAAAGAACTGCTGGATGAGCTGAATATGGAGCGAAGCGTATTCTATGACCGGAAGCGCGAGGCGATCTTCTTATTGTCCCTCTGCCTTTTTGGTTATGCTGTGCCGGAACTTCAGGAAGAATTGGAGATGCCCCGACTTTATCCCGACTGATTCCCGATGAAAAACCGACGAAATCCCTACTCCCTTCCGACTTTGCCTCTGCTATACTCAGTACAGTGGCAGGTATGCGCAAAAATGAATAGGACCAGCTGACAAGGGCCGGGACGCTGTAAAGTGTCCCGGCCCTCTGTATTCCTGCCGCAATATGGCGGCGGGGATCGGCCGGGGATGCAGAAATGCGTCCCCGGCTATTTTTCTGCCCGGCACTGGGAGGGCCGGCATGGGCTGGGAGGCTTATATCGCCAAGTACCCCTGATTTCAAGATTTTGATTCGCCATCAAAATCTTGAAATTTGGAGGAAAGGCACATGGAATCAAACGGGAAGTTTACCCTTATTGTTTTTAACACCTGCACTCGGGAATATGAAGAAGTCATGGTGACAGAGGAGGTCTATCGCACTTACTGCAGAACCCGGTGGAACATCAAGGACAATGATCAGAGCTTTTTTGACCATGAGATCCAGACGAGTGGGATGATTGGAAGTCAGGATGGCACCTATGAAAATTTCCGGGAGTTTATTGACGCTATCAACACCCCGGAACACATCATCCTTGAACAAATGAAGAAAGAGGCCCTGTACCAAGCGATCTCAGCGTTGCCTGCTGCGGATCAGGCATTGGTACAGGGGTTGTTTTTTAAGGGACAAAGTGAACTTGACTATGCAAGAGAGATTGGCGTTTCACAGCCTGCAGTGCATAAGCGGAAAGTCCGTATTCTCAAGTCTTTGAAAAAACTTTTAGAAAATTGAAATTGGAGGGTTATTAAAATGCCGACATCTTCCCCTATACAAGCGAGAAGGAAATGCTTCTCACTTGTTCCTTGAAAACCGAATATCCGATTGTCTGAATACTTTCCTGACGGGGCCCCTGCTGGACAGGGGCAAGCGACGCTGGAGGATGCGCGAAAACCACCTGTAGAGGTTCTGGTACAGGCTGCAAACGAAGTCACCTATACATTTTTGTTCGGTTATGACAGCCTGCCAGATTTCCCCTCTATCAACGACGGCCAAATAAGGTGCCAAGCGGGTCCATCCGTCCAAAAAACAGCCTGTGGCAAGCTGTATCGCAATGACTCCGCCAGGGATAATGATACTTCCGTCCAGTCACAGCCCCCACCGAAATGGGGATCAAGCAATGAGGGCGGCCGACAGAGATCCTGCCGGGGGTGAGAGTCCCATGACGCGGTGAAGCCAGCCGCGGTTCAGATGGTCGCCCTACGGAGCCAGCGCCAGTGGCGCAGGCTTTTGCGCTTGGGGAAGTAGTGTCGAATACGAGCGCAGCAGAAGACAACACAAATGTGAAGTCTTAATATCAGAAGCTATGGGGATCGCTTCTGTCCAAAACCCGTTTACTGACCGGAACATGCCGTATGAGCAGCCATTCCAACCAGGTGCGGGAGATGCGGAAGCGGTCCCTATTTTTGTGGTATTAAGCAAGAAAGTCAGGAGGTGCAAGCAATGGAAACATACCGCAAAGAGGACATCCGCCGGGGCGATATTTACTATGCTGACCTTAGCCCGGTGGTCGGCTCTGAACAGGGCGGAATACGTCCTGTGGTCATTCTCCAGAACAATGTGGGCAACCGGCACAGTCCCACAGTGATCGCCGCCGCGATCACCAGCCGGAAAGGTAAGCATAAACTTCCTACCCATGTAAACCTGGATGCTCCAGTTCCAGGTCTTTACCGCGACTCTATCATCCTGCTGGAGCAGCTTCGCACCATTGATAAAAGCAGATTGAGAGGTAAGGTCGGTTCTCTTGGAGAAGACCAAATGTGCAAGCTTGATCATGCGCTGGAAGTCAGCGTGGGACTTCTCCCACTGTATAATACCATCTGATTTTACCCGCACTCAGGATACTGCCATTTAAAGAGAAACATACAATCGGGGCCGTTCATCGGCTCCGGTGGGCGGCCCCTCCATAACAGGAGGGTGCTTTTATGACTAAGACAGAACTTCAAGATAACCTTGTGTTTCTTTCAGCGCTGAAGCTGCTGGAGCAGCTCACCGAAAAGGGCCTGCTGACAGTGGATGAGGCGGAGAAGTCCCGCATTGAACTGGAGCGCAAGCTCCGGCCCACTCTGCTGTTCGCCTGAACAGGCTCTATGCGAGAATAGCTGATTGCCCAGTTTTTCCACTTCTTTTTCGTTGGTGTTGGTAATGGCTATTGCGGAAGGACTGTGGTAGTGTGTGTTGCTGAAAGGAGGTCAAAAAAGATATGACGGAAACAAACATAAGTACAGCAAGAGTTCCGCAGGTCACAGTAATCGACCCCAGAATCCCCGAAAAAGCAAAGCTGAGGGTAGCGGCCTACGCCAGAGTGAGCAGTGACTCCGAAGATCAGGTCAACTCCTACATCGCCCAGGTAGACTTCTACTCCAAGTACATCGCCGGTAAAGAGGAGTGGGAGATGGTAGACATCTATGCCGATGAAGGTATCTCCGGGCTGGAAGCCAGGAATCGGGATGATTTCAACCGGATGATGACAGACTGCCGGGAGGGAAAGATCGACCGGGTCCTCTGCAAATCTATCTCGCGCTTTGCACGCAACACACAGGAGTACATCCAGTTCGTGCGGGAACTGCTCCGGCTGGGTATTTCGATCCACTTTGAAAAGGAGAACATCGATACCGGGAAGATGACCTCGGAGCAGGTTGCCCAAATCTATGGGGCTTTCGCCCAGATGGAATCCACCAACCATTCCAGTAATATGCGCTTCAGCGTTCGTATGCGGATGGAAAAGGGATTGTTTGTCCCATCCTCCGTCCCCTATGGCTACCGGCTGGCAGGGAGGGATCTGGAGATCATACCGGAGGAGGCCGAGGTGGTCCGCCGCATCTTCTCCGCTTATCTGAGCGGCCAGGGAAAGGATGATATCGCCAGGGAGCTGAACCAGCTCGGGGTAGATCGAGGCCGAAACCGTGAGAAGTGGCATCCCAGTACGGTGGCCTACATCCTGACCAATATCTCCTACACCGGAGATATGATCTGGCAAAAAAGCTGCGCCACAGATACGATTCCATTCCGGCAGGTTCGAAACCTTGGCCAGAAGCCCCGCTACTTTGTGGAGCACAGCCACCCGGCCATCGTAAGCTGTGCGGATTTTCAGAGGGTACAGGAACTGATGTCCTCCCGCAAGGGGCAGTTCCATGGGACGCACCGTATAAGTAAGGGCAGCCTCTATGATAAACACATCTACTGCGGGGGATGCGGCTCTCTCTGCCGCAAAAAAATCACAGTGGGAAAGACTTACTGGGTCTGCCGCCGCCACGATGGAAACAAAGCAGACTGCCCTACCCCGCAGATTCCAGAACCAGAAATTACGGCGGCTGTCCTGCGGCTCTACCACAAGCTGAAACTTGGTCAGGAAACCGTCCTGCGGCCTGTCCTCAGCCAACTGCAGGAGCTTAGGGAACGGGAACTCCGCTCCAATCGCAAGATCAGTGATATTGACAACGAAATAGCCCGTATCTCAGAGCAGAATCTCGTCCTTGTTCGGCTGAAGTCGAAAGGGTATGTGGATTCTGCTCTCTATTTATCTCAGATGGATGAGATCGACCATAAACTGCGGGAACTCAGGAAGCTGCGCCGCCGTCTTCTGGAGGCAGCCGGTGAAGACCGGCAGATCCATGACACAGAGCGAATGATGGAGTATCTGGAGGATGGTCCGGAATGGCTGGATGAGGTTCCCTCGGACCTCTTTGGAGAGCTGCTCGATCGGATCATCATTATCAGCCCGGAACGGCTGAAATTCCGCCTGCTGAATGGGATGGAACTGTCAGAAAACATAGAGAGGATGGTGCGATAAATGGCTTGGCAAAGAAAAATACCTTTCGGCTATCAGGTTCAGAACGGCAGGATCAACTGCCAACCGGAGGAAGCAAAGTTTGTAAGGTCTATCTTCTCCCACTACCTGCTGGGCAGCTCCTACAGTCAGATCGCTGACGAGATGGCCCGGCAAGGTGTGCGCTATCATCAACATACTGCCCAGTGGAACAAACATATGGTCAAGCGGATTTTGGAGAACGAGCGGTATCTCGGGATGGACGGCTATCCCCGACTGGTGACAGATGAGGAATTTCTCGCTGTTCGCCTGCGGCGGAGAGAACAGAATACCTACGCTCCATGCCCAAGCGAGATCATCCCCATACGGAACAAAGCAGTCTGCGCCCTCTGTGGAGAAAAGATGGCACGGGATACCAAATCCCATGGCCGCCCACGCTGGCGGTGTAAAAATCCAGAGTGCGGCGGCAGTGTATATCTTGATGACAGCATCATTTTGGAACGAGTGATGCAGAAACTCAAAGTGCTGGCTCATTCTCCTGAGCATATCCAGCTTCCCAAAGCCGCCCCTGTTTCAACAGATGCCTTGCGCATCGAAAATGAACTGGCCCTCTGCTTTAACCGGGCCGACATCAATCCGGAATATATGAAAACATTGATCATGGCCGCCGCTGCCGAGCGGTATGCCGGCCTGAACGATCCAACGCCGGCCCACAGGCTGGCACTGCTGCGGCAGAAGCTGGAGCTGGAACCGGAGAACGAAGAAACCCTGTGGGAACTTTTTGAGTCGGCAGTAACCCATGTGTGCATCGGCAAAGGCGGAGAGATCAGCCTATCCCAAAAAGATCAAAAGGAGTGTGCCTCATGAACATACAGAAAACCGCCCCCACCCCCAAACTGGTCACTATGATTCCGGCTGACCCTCAGATGACAGAACGGGATCTTCGAAAAAAGCACCTGCGAGTTGCGCCTTACTGCCGGGTATCCACTGACAAGGAGGAGCAGCTCTCCAGCTATGAGGCCCAGATCGAATACTACACGGAAAAAATCGACGCCAATCCGGATTGGACAATGGTCCGCCTCTATGCGGATGAGGGCATCACCGGCACCTCGGCCAAAAAGCGCAAAGATTTCCTCCAAATGATCCGGGACTGTGAGCGTGGAAAAATCGACCTGGTCATCACCAAATCGGTGTCCCGGTTCTGCCGAAACACACTGGATGGCCTGAACTATGTCCGCCGCCTGAAACGGCACGGCGTGGGAGTCTACTTTGAGAAAGAGAATGTGAACACCCTCTTCATGGACAACGAGATGATCCTCACCTTTATGATGAGCCAGGCCCAGGCAGAAAGCGAATCCCTCAGCGGCAATGTGAGGTGGGGCCACCGGAAGAACTTCAAGGATGGAAAAGTCTATTACCACTGCAAGACCTTCCTCGGCTACCGCTGGGGTGCGGATGGCCAGCCGGAGATCGACCCGGAGCAGGCTGCCATTGTCCGGCGCATCTTCTCCCGGTTTCTGCTGGGACACAGCGTCCGGCAGATCACCACCGACCTGATGGCGGATGGAATCAAAACAGCCACAGGGAAAACAGTATGGCATGACAGCGTGGTTCAAAAAATGCTGTGCAATGAAAAATACATCGGTGACGCTCTCCTACAAAAAACCTACATCGCGGACCTGTTCACCAGAGAAAAGCGGGTGAATAACGGCGAACTGCCCAAATACTATGTCCATGACTGCCACCCGGCCATCATTGATCGGGAAACCTTCCAAAAGGTACAGGAGGAGATTGCCCGTCGGTCCAGTCTCAAGAAAACATCCTCCAAGGCGAAGACGCAGCTTGGGAAATACTGCGGAAAGTATGTGCTCAGCGAGTTGCTGGTCTGCGGAGAATGCGGCAGCCCTTATCGCCGGGTGATCTGGACGCAGAAAGGGGTCAAACGGGTCGTCTGGCGGTGCCAGAACCGGCTGGAGCATGGCAGGAAGATCTGTAAGCAGTCTCCCACTCTGGATGAGGGCAACATCCACGACGCCGTCATCTCCGCCATGAATGAACTGTTCCGGATGCAGGCAGCCAAGGACGCGGTGAAAGCCGGTATTGCGGCAGTCCTTGCCGGAGAAGAACAGACGATGAGCCTGCCTGCCGTGGAGTTTCAGATCCGGAACCTGCAGGAACGCCAGCTGGAGCTGTTCCAGCTGATCGTCAGTGCCGGCGCTGACTGTACCGACTATGATGAGGAGCTTCAACAGGTCAACATGGCCAAGACAAGGCTCATGGCCCAAAAAGCGGAGCTGGAAAAGGAACAGCGAGGCGCGGCGGCCTTCGAGAGCAGGCTGGCAGAACTTGACATGGCATTGGAGCAGGCCAGCGGTACCCTTACGGATTTTGATGAACTCACTGTCCGTCAGCTGGTCAGCAACATCAAGGTGTTGGACAAGGATAGCCTGCTCATCTGCTTCAAGGACGGCACAGAAATTACTCAGGCCATGCAAAGGAGGCAGACCGCATGATCTATATCACCGGTGACACCCACGGCGGCTTCCAGCGGTTCGGAAGCAAATACTTCCCCCAGCAAACGCAGATGGGCCGAAATGACTACATGATCATCTGTGGCGATTTCGGAGGGCTGTGGGACGGCGGCCAGAAAGACCAGCATTGGCTGGACTGGCTGGATGAGAAATCCTTCACCACCTTGTTTGTGGATGGAAACCATGAAAACTTTGATCTGCTGAACGCCCTGCCGGAAAAAGAATGGCACGGCGGCAGAGTACATGAGGTGAGGGAAAATATCCTCCACCTGATGAGGGGCCAGATATTCACCTTCAGCGGTCTCACATGGTTCACGATGGGAGGAGCCTCCTCCCACGACATTCAGGATGGCGTCCTTGATCCGGAGGACCCCGACTTCGAACAAAAGTATTGGCTGCTGCGCCGAATGCGGGGAATGTTCCGGGTCAAAGGACGCTCCTGGTGGGCGGAAGAAATGCCAAATGCCCGTGAATATGCAGAGGCACTGAGAAATCTGGAGCAGGTAAACTGGAAGGTAGACTGCATCCTGTCCCACTGCGGTCCCAGCAGTGCCGTGCAGAAAATCGACCCCTCCTATGGAAGTGACCAGCTCACCGATTTTCTGGAAACGGTCAATCAGCGGTGCCAGTTTACATACTGGTTCTTCGGGCATTACCACGACAACCGGATCATCGATGACAGATATATCCTCCAGTGGGAGCAGATTTCCGGATTAGAAATTTGAGTAAACGAGAAAATCATAACAGTGCCGCACAGAAATTGCTCTGTGCGGCACTGCTCACAACAATATAACCCCTTATAACCCCTTGAATGCATAAGGGAAATGGGGTATAATAGATTTAACAGAATGGAGGTGCGGTATGAAAGAAAAGATTCAGGAACTGGAGCGGCAGATCGCCGCCCTTCCCATCGGCTATATTTCCAAGAAGACGATCAACGGAAAGACACGCTACTATCATCAGTGGACAGAAAATGGGAAGAAGCACAGCCAATATCTGCGGGATGGCGAACTGGAGCCGCTGCAGGAGCAAATAGAGCAGCGCAAAGTATTGCAGGCACAACTGAAAGAACTGCAAGCCAAGATGCCCAAAGTGCGCCAGCCAAAGTTGGACTTTGAAACCAGTGTAATTGTTGGTAAAGGATTGGCCGCCATGTCGCAGGGCGTAAAGGGCTGGGGCCTCCGTGACTGCTTCGGGCAATTGGAGGATTATCTCTACAGCAATGAAAGCGACAGGGTCTGCCTGGTTTTTGGCCTGCGCAGGACCGGAAAGACTACCATGCTCCGGCAGGCCATCGCCCGAATGAGCAAAGAGGATCTCAGCCGCACGGCCTATATCAAAGCCCGCAGAAGCGATACCATGGCCATGATGAACCGGGATCTGAAAAAACTGTTCGATGCGGGCTTCCGCTATGTATTCATTGATGAGGTCACCCTGATGCGGGATTTCATCGATTCTGCGGCTCTCTTCTCCGATGTGTTTGCAGCGATGGGAATGAAGATCATCCTCTCCGGTACGGACTCCCTCGGTTTTTGGCTGGCGATGGATCAGGAACTCTATGACCGGGCAAAGCCCATCCACACCACCTTCATCCCATATCGGGAATACAGCCGCCTGCTGGGGATCGACAGCATTGATGAATATATCCGCTATGGCGGGACGCTGCGGGCCGGTGAGCTTGCCTTTGACGATGAAGATGTCAACGCCCAGGACGCCTCCTTCCGGGATGATGAGTCCACACGGCGATACATCGATACAGCGATCTGCAAAAACATTCAGCATTCCTTGGCCTGCTATGAGGCAGGCGGGCATTTCCGCCACCTGTACTCTCTGTATGAGGCCGGTGAGCTGACCAGCGCCATCAACCGGATCATCGAGGACATGAACCACCGGTTCCTGATCTCAGTTCTGACCGATGATTTCCAATCTCACGATCTACGGCTGACCGCCTCGAATCTTCGGAAAGAGCGTGACCCCGAAAAGCGTACCGAGATACTGGACAACATTGACACAGAAGCGGTCACCCAGCGCCTGATGGAGCTGCTGGATATCCGCAACAAAGAGGAACAGTCCATCGGTATCACAGATACCCATATCCGGGAGATCAAAGAGTATCTCTCCGCATTGGAACTGATCGTAAACTGTCCCATTGAAACCGCTGACCCAGGAGCAAAATCTGTGGAACACATCCTATTTACCCAGCCGGGGATGCGATACTGCCAGGCACAGGCCCTTGTCCACTCGCTGATGAAGGACGAGACCTTTTCAGCTCTCAGCGAATTGGAGAAGACCCAGACTGCGGGCAGGATCCTCGAAGAAGTACGGGGCCGGATGCTCGAGGATATCGTCCTGCTGGAAACCATGAAGTCGGCTGACAGAGAACACCGGGTGTTCAAGCTGCAGTTTGCGGTCGGCGAGTTTGACATGGTGATTTATAATGAGAAGGAAAACTGCTGCGAGATTTTCGAGATCAAGCACAGTGGCAAACAGGTCCCAGCACAATACCGGCATCTGCTCGATCAGGAAAAATGCGATAAGACCGAACAGCGGTTTGGCCCGATCCGGGGGCGATATGTCCTGTACCGCGGAGAGGATGTCACATTGGAAAATGGAGTGCATTACCGGAATGTGGAACGCTATCTGAACGATCTGCCTGAGTTGAATATTGCCCCAGCACAGGAAGCTGGCATTGAGCAGACCGGCCCTGTTTTATAAGCTGCGGTGCCTTCTGCACCAAAAACAAAAATATCGATTTTAACCGTCCTTTGCAATCAGCACGATGGTTTTGATACGAAACCATCGTGCTTTTTGACATGCGCATAATAATCTGATATGATTAATTCGACAAATCGGAAGCTGTAGAGGTGATGATAATGTTATTTCAGCCATCTAAATCTATGAAAGTAACCGTCTTGCCTGAACAGGAAAATCAATTATCGTCTAAAGATAAAATTGCCTCGGCGTGCTTAAAAGAAAATGTGCTGGCATATGATATTTATTTTCAAGATTTACTGATCGGTTTTGTGATGGTGCGGAAATTTGATGAAGGCTCATATTTCCTTTGGAATTATGCGATAGACTATAAATATCAAAATCAGAATTATGGGGCGGTTGCTCTACGTGAGTTTATTCGTTTCATGAAAGACACATATGGTATGTCAGAAATGACAACAACATATATATACGGCAACGAACACGCAAAACGCCTCTATGAAAAAATCGGATTTTCAGAAACAGATATTGTTGATGAAGTCGGTTGCCACGAAGTAAATATGGTTTATTATTGTTGATAAATTCCAGCTTGACGGCCGGATAAGCAGGGTTCCACTTCCACGGCTATGGCTTCTTTTTTGAATGAGCCAAATGAAGCCCTCTGAAACCGTATCGTTATTATCAACTGCTGCCAGTTAAAGAAAAAAGCTCGTAATCGTTGAGATTGCGGGCTTTTTTCTATCTACTTTAAGTTATCCAAATGGCTGTAATTACTGAAATTGACCACCGTTTTCGCCTGTGTCAAGTGGACATACTTTTTAACCATATCAAGCATAGTATGTCCGAGAATCTGTTGCAAACGGCATATCTTTTATTATTGCGAGACTTACTTGAAATAAATAAGCATTACAAAACTTAAACCAAGAATACGATTTAAATTTTGCGATTTTACTTGCAATTTGAAAAATTAGTGATATAATATCACACATAGAGTCTCGAACTCTATCTCCTATTTCACATGGCAGTCCCGTTCAGACGGGGCTGCTGTTTTATTGCGTCGGCAGTCGGCGAAAGTCCGTAACGCTTGCGGCGCACGAAATCTCCGCAGCTTTCGTCGGTGAACTTTGAGTTACAGAATTTTATCTTTTATTAAAAAAATATGGAAATTGTCCCCGGGATATGTTAAAATTGACAACAGAAAAAATCACAGAGGAAACA
>OJNR01001281.1_pt1 | contig 12739 bp, 8 predicted proteins | sample 1597901 | NCBI WGS metagenome assembly OJNR01 (sample SAMN01915223, study PRJEB22387) | human gut metagenome | isolation source: stool | host: Homo sapiens | place: USA | reverse complement strand
AGCTCCACCAGGCCGGGAATCCCGGTAACGAGGCGTAACGGCCCAGCGGCGAACTGCTCACCTTGACCCACGGCTTCAACTGCTTCACCTTGTCGTAGATGACCGAAACGGTAGTCGTGATATTGTCCTCGCGCCAGTTCATCAGCGAGGTGGCCCCCCGCCCCCATTTCCGATACGAATCGGCATCGGGAAACCGACGGGCATCGTCGGGGTAGCGCACATAGTCGAGGTGAATGCCATCGACATCGTATTTCGTCACAATCTCGTCGACCACCCCGACCAGATAGTCTCGCACCTCGGGATTCCCCGGGTCGAGATACCATTCGCCCGCAAGCTGCTTGCACCACGACCGGTGACGGGCTACAACCGACCGGCTGCCCTGCCGCTTCACCTGACGGTTGGAACCGACCGGAAAGGTGACCAACCACGCGTGGCACTCCATGGCCCGCTTGTGACACTCGTCGACCACCAGGGCCAACGGGTCGTAACCGGGGTTGCGACCGCCGCTCAACACGGCAGCCCACGGCTCGTACTGCGAAGAATAAAAGACCTCGCCACGGATACGTGCCTGGAAAAAGACAGTATTGATACCCAATGCCTGCAGACGGTCGAGTATCTCGACAAGCTCCTGTTGCTGCCGACGGGCATCGACCGGCGTGTGCATCGGGCGTGACGGCCAGTCCAGCCCCCAGTTTGTCGTGAGCCACACGGCTCGCATCTCGTATTTGGGAGACGAAGCCAGAAGTGTGAGACCAGCAAAGCAAACGGAGAAGAACAGTAGCAGCCGCTTTTTCATTCCAAACGATTTATGGAGACAAAGGTACACTTTTATTCTTATAAAAATTCTTCACAATACTTATTTCATGCGACAAAAACATAGAGCCGACAAAAAGCATTGAATCTCACAAAAAATAGTAACTTTGCATTCTTATAGGGAAAATGTTATGAATACGACCTTTGCCACCATACTGGAGATTGTAGGAACACTGGCCTTTGCCATCAGCGGCATCAGACTGGCCGCTGCCAAGCGTTTCGACTGGTTCGGCGCCTATGCCGTAGGATTGGTTACCGCCATCGGCGGCGGTACCACCCGCGATGTACTGCTCAATGCCACCCCCTTCTGGATGATCAACGGCAGCTACCTCACTGTCACCGCCATAGCCCTCATATTCGTGATTATTTTCAAACAGTATCTGGTGAAACTCGAGAATACTTTCTTTATTTTCGACACCATCGGGTTGGCTCTGTTTGTGGTAGTGGGCGTAGAGAAGAGCCTCATGTTCGGCTTCCCCTTCTGGGTCGCCATCGTCATGGGTACGATTACCGGCTCGGTGGGCAGCATCATACGCGACATACTCATCAACGAAGAGCCGCTCCTGTTCCGCAAGGATATTTATGCCCTGGCCTGTGTGGCGGGTGGCATTATGTTCTATCTGGGGCAGAAGATGGGTTTCAACAGTATTACCAATCAGTCGATTTGCGGTATTTCGGTCGTAGCGGTCAGACTGCTGGCGGTGAAATTCCACTGGTCTCTGCCCGCCTTGAAAGACGAAAACGACAACCCGACTAAAAAAGAATAACCTTGCTCCCATGTTGGATTCTCTGAAGAAATACGATAAAAATACCCTGTGGCAGCTCATCCGGTTCGGCATCGTCGGGGTCATCAACACGCTCATTACCCTGATTGTCATCTATGTATTGCAAGAGTTGCTGCACATCAAATATACGATTGCCAATCTGGCTGGCTATATAGCCGGCGTCATCAACAGTTTCTTTTGGAGCAAACTGTGGGTATTTAAGAAATTAAATAGTAACTTTATGCGCGAAGCCGTGCTGTTTCTCGTCAGCTTCGGGATCTGTTACGGCATACAGTTCGTAGCGCTGCTTGTTCTGGTAGAGGTGTTGCACCTGGCCGACACCTGGGCCCAACTGGTGAGCATGGTGGTATACACGCTGTGCAACTTTACTCTGAACAAGTGTATTACGTTTAAAAAATAAGAGAGATAGGCCATGAAAGTATCTGTCATCATTCCCTGCTATAACGAAGAGGAGGTACTCCCTTTGTCGCACAGGCGCTTCTCCCAGGTCATGGGCAGTATACCCTACGACTATGAGCTTATTTTCATCAACGACGGCAGCAAGGACCGCACCGAGGAGCTGTTGATGGGCTTTGCCCAGAACGACCCGCACACCAAGGTGCTGTCGTTCTCGCGCAACTTCGGCCACCAGAATGCCGTAAGTGCCGGTCTGCACAACTGCACGGGCGATGTGGCCGTCATCATCGACGTCGACCTGCAAGACCCGCCCGAGGTAATACCCCAAATGATCGAGACCCACCTGCGGGAGGGCAGCAACGTAGTCTATGCCGTGCGCAACAAGCGCGAAGGCGAAACCTTCATGAAAAAGTTTACGGCCAAGCTCTACTACCGCATGCTCAACTCGCTGTCTGACTATACCTTCCCCGTCGATACCGGCGACTTCAGGCTCGTCGACCGCAAGGTGCTCGAGGCCTTCAAGCAATTCCCCGAAAAGCACAAGTACCTGCGGGGGCTCTTCAGTTGGATGGGCTTCAAACAGACCCCCTTCTATTACGACCGCAACGAACGGGCGGCCGGAAAGACCAAATACTCGGTGCGTAAGATGTTTGCCCTCGCCTCGGCCGGTATCTTCGGCTTCTCCAAGAAACCCCTCAAACTGGCCATTTCGCTGGGTACGCTGTCGATTTTCATCGCTCTGGCCTATGCTATCTGGGTATTCGTCATGTACCTGTCGGGCAAAGAGTCGATTGTGCCCGGGTGGTCTTCGACCATCATCACCATCGTATTCCTGGGTGGCGTACAACTGTTCACGATAGGCATTCTGGGCGAATACATAGGCAATATCTTCGACGAAACCAAGAACCGCCCCGAATACATCATCGACAAAAAAATCAATTTCGACTCTTCCAACTCTCAAACGCTTTAAGACTGCTCGATTATGAACATGCCTAAGATGAGTTCACGATTCTCATTGTTCTTGTTATTGCTGATTATCAGCTCACTCACCATCGTGCCCTACCTGGGGTTGACCAACTTCCACACCAAGGGCGAACCCCGCGAAGCCATCGTGGCCGTGAGCATGCTGCAAAACGACAACTGGATATTGCCCGTCAACAACGGGAGCGACATAGCCTACAAGCCCCCCTTCTTCCACTGGTGCATTGCCGCACTCTCCCTGCCCACAGGCGAGGTGACCGAGTTTACCTCGCGGCTGCCGTCGGCTCTGGCCTTAATCGTCATGTCGGCCATGTGCTTCCTCTTCTTTGCCAAGCGCAGTCGCAACGACCTGGCCTTTCTGGCCTCGCTGCTACTGCTCTCGGGCTTCGAAGTACACCGGGCGGCCATGGCCTCGCGGGTAGACATGGTGCTCACCTGCTTTATCGTGCTGGCCCTGCTGCAACTCTACCGGTGGTGGGAACACCACTTGCGGGGTATCCCCGTTTGGGCCGTTCTCTTTATGAGCATCGCCACCCTCACCAAAGGCCCGGTGGGCATCATTCTGCCGTGCGCCGTCATCGGGGTATTCCTGTTGCTCCAAAAGGTATCGCTCTGGCGTACCATCTATAAAGTCCTGCCGCTGGCTCTGCTGGCCTGCATTCTGCCCCTGCTGTGGTACTTTGCCGCCTATCAGCAGGGAGGCGACACCTTCTTGCAACTGGTATTGGAAGAGAACTTCGGCCGATTCCTGGGCAAGATGTCGTACGAGTCGCACGAACAGCCCGTCATCTACTACTTCTACATCACCCTGGCCGGCTGGCTGCCGTGGTCGTTGCTGGTCATCATGTCGCTGTTTGTGCTGAAATACAAACGACCGCACGGTACGGTGAAAACATACTGGGAACGGTTCAAAGCGTACATCGCCCACATGGACCGCATGCGGCTCTTCAGCCTCCTGGCTATCGTCATCATCTTTGTATTCTACTGCATACCCAAGAGCAAACGGTCGGTATACATCCTGCCCATCTACCCCTTCATCGCCTACTTCCTGGCCGAGTACATGCTCTATCTGCTCAAACAGAAGCCCAAGGTGTGGCGGGTATTTTCGATATTCATCGCTTCGGTAGGAACCTTGCTGCTGATTATTCTGCTCCTTGTCAAGAGCGGAGTCGGCGACCACTATCGGGCAATATTGCCCGACGACCTTGGTTACTACATGACCGCCCTGGCCGAGTCGTGGAACATCGTGTCGATTATCTCGGGCATATTCATCGTCTTCCTCATTTACGACATCTACAAGAGTAAGCGCTACCTGACCTACAACAACCGGTATGTCTACTCGGTCGTGGCGCTCTTCTTCGGTATACAACTCATGCTCGACGCCTCTACGCTGCCGGTCATACTCAATGCCAAGTCGATGAAACCCTTTGCCGATAAAGTTGTAGCCGAAGTACCCGAGGGGAAGATATACTCTTACGTATCGGTACCCATGCTTCACTTCTTCATCATCAACTTCTACACGCAAGACCGGGTAGTCGAGTTTGAAAAAGAGAACCCCGAAGCAGGCTACCTGCTCGTGGGCGAACGCGATTTCCAGTACATACAGGAGAAATATGGCCGGCAATACGACTTCTCTCCCGTCATGCGAAGCGACCGCAAAGACAACGATGTGAAGGATTTTGTCCTGCTGCTCGATTTCCAGAAGCGCGATTCGGACGCAGATTGAAAATAGGGCTCGATTGTCACACCGTTGAAATATCTATTTCTCAATTTTGCAGCATCAAAAAAAACCGAGAACTATGACCAATTACAAGATTTTAGTTGTAGACGACGAAGAGGATTTGTGCGAAATTCTGAAATTCAACCTCGAAGTAGAAGGGTATGAAGTCGACACGGCCAACTCGGCCGAAGAGGCTCTGCAAATGAACCTGAGCGATTACAACCTGCTGCTGCTCGATGTGATGATGGGCGAAATGAACGGCTTCAAAATGGCCTCGCTACTGCGTAAGAACGAAAAGCTCAAACACATTCCCATCATCTTCCTCACGGCCAAGGATACCGAAGACGACAAACTGATGGGCTTCAATATCGGAGCCGACGACTACATATCCAAACCCTTCTCCATCCGCGAGGTCATTGCCCGTGTCAAGGCCGTGCTTCGCCGCAGCTCCGAAAAGGAGACCCCCGAAATCCTGCAATTCGAAAATCTGTATATCGACCCGACCAAAAAGCGGGCCTTCATCGACCAGAACGAGCTGCCGCTCACAAAAAAAGAGTTTGAGATCCTTTCGCTCCTGCTCTCCCACCCGGGTCAGGTCTTTTCGCGTGAAGAGATTCTTTCGAAAATCTGGACCGACGAGGTATATGTGCTCGACCGCACAATCGACGTAAACATCACCCGCCTGCGGAAAAAAATCGGAGAGTACGGGAAACACATCGTCACCCGGCTTGGATACGGATATTGTTTCGAAACTGCCTGATTTTGACCTATGACTATCGAAAAGCGTGCTCAGTTTATGACCTTCGACCGAAAACTGTTCTTTTCCATCGGGTCGCTGTTTGTCGTCTTTATTGCCATCATCCTGCTCTTCGAATACCAGCTCGAAAAGGAGAACCGGCAACAGTCGTTGAATGCCCTTTTGCAAGACTATAACGGACTCTTGTATGCCCAAATCAAAAACCAGGACATCGACCACATCTCTATCGACTCGATTATCCGCAACATGACCAGCCGCGACTTGAGGGTAACCGTCATCTCGGCCCAAAACGGCGATGTGATACTCGAGAGCCAGTCGGGAAAAGAGAGTGACACGGTTGCCGACAATCACCTGACCCGGCCCGAAATACAACAGGCCCTGAAGGGAAAAGAGGGCTATGCCATTCGATACTCGCAAACGCATAAGAAAAACTACTTCTATTCGGCCCGACGGTACGGCGACTGGGTGGTACGCTCGTCGATTCCCTTCGAGCGGGAGAGCCTCTCCATACTCAATCCCAACAAAGAGTTTATCTACTTCATGGTGGGCATATCGATTTTCGCAATCCTGTTGCTATACTATTTCTGCCGTAGTCTGGGCAAATCGATTGCCGCCCTTAGCCAACTGGCCCAACAAGCCGAACAAGAGAAGCCCATACACATCACCATCAAATCGGGTGTCGACGACATCGGCAATATTACCCAGAGTCTTACCCATATCTACGACAACCTGTTGCGTACCAAAGAGAAATTGTCGATCGAACAGGAAAAGCTGTTCAAACACCTGCAATTCTCCAAAGAGGGCCTGGCCTTCTTCTCCAAAGACAAACGGATAATCATGGCCAACAACCTCTTTATCCAGTATCTCAGCCTCATTACCGACAATACGGTGTCTCCGGCCGACTATCTGTTCAAAGAGGAAAATCTGAAAAAAATCAACGATTTCATATCGCAGAAACTCTACGAGCCCAATGTGCGCGAAGAGTTCATCTCCGAGTCGATGACCCTCGACAAAGGGAGCCGCACCTTCCTCGTCGAGTGCATCATCTTCCAGGACCACACCTTCGAAATCGCCATCAACGACATCACCCAACAGGAGCAGGAGAGCCGGTTGAAACGGCAGTTGACCCAGAATATCGCCCACGAACTGAAGACCCCGGTGAGCAGCATCAGGGGATATATGGAGACCATCCTCTCTACCCAGATGGACGAAGCGCGCAAAAAGATGTTCATGGAGCGCTGCTATGCCCAATCGAAACGGCTCACCGACCTGTTGCGCGACATCTCCATGCTCAACCGCCTCGACGAGTCGAAAGACCTCTACGACACCGACAACACCGACTTGCAGAAGATTATCACCGAAGTCATCAACGAATCGCAAGCCGCACTTACCGAGCGTAATATGACCGTAGAGATGCGAAACCTCCACGACAAGATGACGTTGAACGGCAACTACTCGCTGCTCTACTCGATATTCCGAAATCTCACCGACAACGCCATCGCGTACGCCGGACAAGGTACCCGAATCACCATCGACTGCTATCTCGAAGACGACAAGTATTACTACTTCTCCTTCTCCGACAACGGCGTGGGGGTACCCGAAGAGCATCTAAACCGCCTCTTCGAGCGTTTCTATCGGGTAGACAAAGGACGCTCCCGCAAACTCGGCGGCACCGGTCTGGGACTGGCCATCGTCAAAAACGCTGTTCTCTTCCACAAAGGTGAAATATGGGTTAAAAACGAACCCTCGGGTGGTCTGAATATCCTTTTTTCTCTGAGAAAAAACTAAGTTGCCTGCATAAATTAGCAGCATAGGTAAAACTATCTCTTTACCTATGCTGCTAATTATTATATTATAAATAAAACCTCTTACACAGAATCTATTTCAAACTACCTATATTTTCACTTTGAATACTTGTGTTCCCACTTTTACCAAATAGAGACCGGAAGTTGGCATCTCAATCATAGTATCAAATCCACAATAGACCAAATGCCCCTGCATATTATATACTTCGATTCTAACATCTTTTACACCACCAACAACAATCTGTCCATTCTGTATCACAACAGAAATATCTTTATTATCAATTTGATTTACAGCACTCAGATCTTTGCCTACAATATTTTTGAAATTCTTCCAATAGGTGGCCTCTTTATAAGCATCGACAGCTTCAGCCGGGACAGTTAAAATGGCATTTTGGGTCGTGACTGTATTGAACGTATTAAATTCTATTACAGGAGGTTGTGGATTCCAAGAATAGACTTCTGTTATATTACAATAAGCAAATGCATTATCTTCAATCGATTTCAAAGATTCTCCGAGGGTTAATTGCTGCACACCGGCTCGTTCGAAAGCAGCGAATCCAATTGTTTCCAGTTCTCCGCCAGTTTTCACCGACTTTAAGCTGGAACATTGGTTAAACGCATCATCTCCTATTACCTTCAAATTTCGAGGAAACTCCACATCTTCCAATGCTATACAATCATTAAATGCCCTTCTTCCTATCGTATCGAGTGTTACAGGGAGTACAATTCTCTTTAAACTCGAGCAATAAGAAAACACTTCATCCCCTATGGTTATAAGGTTTGGGGGTAATACAACATGCTCCAACGATTCACATCTCTGAAAAGCATTATGTCTGATATAACGCATGCTTGTAGGAAATATAACCGACTCCAAACTATCGCAACCCGAGAATGCCGAACCCGTTATTTCAGTAATTCCTTCATCAAAAGTGAGCGATTTCAAATTAGGCATAGAGAAGTAAAAAGCATCATCTATTACAGGTCTGGAACCTTTCGTGAAATGAATGGACTTTATAAACGGATAGCTTCTTAAACAGACACCTAAAATCACACCACTCGGCATCTCGACATGAGTCAAACTCGTACAACCTTCGAAAGCATCTCCACCCAACATACGCAAACTATCAGGAAGGTCTATGGCTGCTAACTTTGAGCAATTTTCAAACGCATTCGACTCTATACTAGTTATTGTATTAGGTAATGTTACTCCTACTAAACTATTACATTCCCTAAAAAGGGATCTACTGATAGTTTGTATAACCAATGAAGATAAACGAAACCCTTGAAGTTTTTCGCAATGTGCGAATGCCGATGAACCAATTTCTTCTATTTGTTCTCCCAATTCTACATGTTCTATACCACTATTCGAAAACGCAGATTGACCAATCCTGGTCAATGCTGCCGGAGCTGTAAAACCCGTGAGACTGGTACAATTTGCAAAACAATATGGATTGATTGTGGTTACTCCATTCGGCAGAGAAATGTTTCTCAACTTGATACAGCCATTAAAAGCCGATTGGCCCAATCTCTTAATAGTAGAAGGAAGTATAATTGACGTCATTAAATCATTATTCATACAAGCTCCATCTTCAATTTCAACTGGAGTATAAGACTTACCTTTGTATGAATAAGAACTTGCAATAGTTACATGATCCTGATTAGGAACAATAACGATACTACATGTATCATCCTCTTCCGAGTGAATAAAAAAAACAATACCACTTTCGTCTTTAACCGAGAAAGCATAAGTCAATTGTGTATAACAGACAAATAAAATCAAACACCACAGAGCTCTTCTTAAGATACAATTCCCCATTTTTTATGAATTAAATGTTAGCTTACAAAATTAAGCTCTTTATGTGAATAAATCAAAACTAAAAATATTTTTTTTACTTCGCGTAAAATAGTTCTTAATTTACTATTTAAAGAAGATAACAAAGTGGAAGTGATAACTTAATTATTAAGATATCATTCCCTAAAAAGTATCAATTACATAAAAAAGCTTGAACCTATTTGAGATGCTTTTTGAATCCACTTGAACAAGAGTAAATCTATATATTTTCATATCTCACTTTTTTTTGTATCTTTGTTTGTGGAAGATAGAATAAGACTTGGCAAAAGGCTGAAAAACATTCGGTTTTTCTGCTCTCGTCTTCCGCTATCTTCGTATTTATGTTCCACAATTTTTTTGATTTTATGAATTACGAGAGCTTTAATAAATACATCGAACGAGCCATTAAAGAGAACTGGGAACGCATCGCCTTGAGCGACTTCGACGGCGTCTCTTACCACTACAAAGACATTGCCCGCAAAATTGCCAAAATACACCTGCTGCTCGAGAGCGCGGGTATCGAACACGGCGACAAGGTGGCCATCTGCGGCAAGAACTCGGCACACTGGGCCGTAGCCTTCTTCGCCACCATCACCTACGGGGCTGTGCCCGTTCCTATCCTGCACGAGTTCAAGGCCGACAACATCCACCACATCGTCAACCATTCCGAAGCCAAACTGCTCTTTGTGGGCGACGGGGTGTGGGAGAACCTGAACGAGAACCTGATGAAGGATCTGCGGGGCATTCTTCTGCTCAACGACTTCTCTCTGCTGAAGTCGGAGAGCGAGCGGCTCATCGATACCCGCAACCGGCTGAACGAATACTTCGGCCGTAAGTATCCTTCGCGCTTCACTCCCGAAGCGGTGAGCTACTACGAAGATTCGCCCGAAGAACTGGCCGTCATCAACTACACCTCGGGCTCTACCGGCTTCTCCAAAGGGGTCATGCTCCCCTACCGCAGCCTGTGGTCCAATGTCGAGTTCTGCCTCGAGCACCTGCCCTTCCTCACGGCCGGCGACGGCATCGTGTGCATGCTGCCCATGGCCCACATGTATGGCATGGTCATCGAGATGATACACCCCTTTACCAAGGGGTGCCATCTGCACTTCCTCACCCGGGTGCCCTCGCCCAAGATCATTATGGATGCCTTTGCCACCGTAAAGCCCAAACTGATTATTGCCGTCCCGCTCATTATCGAGAAGATTATCAAAACCAAGGTATTCCCCTTGCTCGAAAAGCCCTTGATGAAGGTGATGCTGAAGGTGCCCTTCCTCGACAGCCAGCTGCTGGCCAAAATCAACGACCGTCTCTACGAAACCTTTGGCGGCAATCTGGTGCAGATGATTATCGGCGGGGCCGCCCTCAACCGAGAGGTCGAGCTCTTTTTGCGTCGTATCGGCTTCCCCTTCACCGTAGGCTATGGCATGACCGAGTGCGGCCCGCTCATCTCGTATGCGCCCTGGGACGAGACCCGCATAGGCTCCTGTGGACGAATTGTCGACCGCATGGAGGGTCGCGTCGACTCACCCGACCCCGAGCACACCGTGGGCGAACTGCAGGTAAAGGGAGCCAACACCATGCTCGGCTATTACAAAAACGAAGAGGCCACCCAAGCCATATTCACTCCCGATGGTTGGATGAAAACCGGCGACCTATGCACCATCGATGCCGATGGATTCGTCTACTTGAGAGGACGCAACAAGAATATGATTCTGGGCCCCTCGGGACAAAACATCTACCCCGAAGAGATTGAAGACCGCCTGAACAACATGCCCTATGTGTGCGAGTCGCTCATCGTCGAGCAGGAGGGAAAACTGGTGGCTCTCGTCTACCCCGACATCGAGAATGCCCAACGCTCCAACCTGACGGGACATGCCCTCGAAGCACAGATGGAGGAGGACATCACCTCACTCAACAAGGAGCTGCCCGCTTACAGCCAGATAAGCCGGTTGAAAATCTATTACGAGGAGTTTGAGAAGACTCCCAAACGCAGCATCAAGCGCTACCTCTACCAGAGCAACTAACAGACCGATATAGATAAACTATCTCTGAAAGCCGGCAGGCCGAACGTAAGCAAACGACCGCTTGGAACTGTCGGTTTTCAGAGTTTTGCAAGAGAGCATCGTCCCGTATCGACGACGACTTCAATTTGGAATGCTTGATATTTATCCACTTTCATCAAGAGAAATTACGGGCAGACTCGGCGCTATTTAAAAACTCTGTTTTTCATTTGCCTTTGCGCTCTCCTTTTCCTAACTTTGCAACCCCATGAGAAAGGTCGGCCTATTCATATTACTCGTGTTTTTCTGCGTACTCGCATCGGAGGGCAAGAAAAAACAGAACATACCTGCACCTTATGCCTGGAGCATCACCCAACCGTTAGGGTTGCGTTACGATGTTCCCATGGATACGCTCATGCACAATTTTTACAGCACCGACATCCCCTCGAGCTACTCGACCGCCTACGGTACGACGGGCAATCTGGGAGGTGCCGCCTTCTCCAAGATATTTTTCGACCGAGGCATTCCCTCGGAGTTTTTCTTCAAGGACCCCTTCAGCCACTGGATACAAACGGCATCGACCTGGAAATTCTACAACACGCATATCCCCTTCACCCAGCTCTCCTACCTCACCGGCGGTTCGAAGCAGACAGCTCAAGACGACTTGAAGGCCGTATTTTCGGGAAACATAAACTCTCGGTTGGCTCTGGGCGGTAGCGTGAACTACATCCTGTCGCGAGGTAATTACCAGCATCAGGCTACCAAAGATTTGGCATACAGCATCTTCGGCAGTTATCTGGGCGACCGGTACGACATCCAGTTCTTCCTCAATACCTACAACTTTGTCAATCAAGAGAATGGCGGTATTACCGACGATACCTACATACTCAATCCCGAAGAGGTGCAGGGCGGACAAGCGAGCGTCGATACCCGTACTATCCCTACCAACCTGAGCGATGCCTACAACCGCATACGAGGCAAAGAATACTATGCCACCCAACGCTACAAATTCGGATTTTACCAGGAAGAGCAGCAAGACACTACAGTCATACGCACCTTTGTCCCGGTAACCAGCATTATCCATACTATCGAATATAACGAAAACAAGCACCGGTTTGTCAACCAGTCGGCCACCGAAGATACCACGTTCTTTGCCAATACCTACATGGGACTGGGGGGTACCAACGAAGAGACCACCTACCAGTCGCTGCGAAACACGGTGGGCATATCGTTACTCGAGGGCTTCAACAAATACGCCAAGATGGGGCTGGCCGCTTACCTTACCTATGAATACCGTCACTACTCCATGCCGCGCGATACCCTCTCGGCAGGAACCGTCATCGAAGGCCTCACGCCGCGACCCGACTTCTCCATACCGCGCAATCACAGCGAGAACCTGTTGTGGGTAGGCGGAGAACTGTCGAAACAAAAGGGCGAACTGCTCACCTACAACGTAAACGGCAAATTCGGTCTGGCGGGGTCTGTCATCGGTGACATCGATGTGACGGCCGACGTACGCAGCCGATTCCGCCTGTGGAAAGACACCGTGCAGCTCCAAGCCTACGGATTCTTCAAGAACATAGAGCCCTCCTATTTTTATAAACGATATGCTTCGAACCACTTCATGTGGAACAACAGTTTCGGGAAGACC
>OJNR01001280.1_pt1 | contig 12746 bp, 12 predicted proteins | sample 1597901 | NCBI WGS metagenome assembly OJNR01 (sample SAMN01915223, study PRJEB22387) | human gut metagenome | isolation source: stool | host: Homo sapiens | place: USA | reverse complement strand
CGATTTTGTTGATAAATTAAAATTAAATGAAGAATAAAACGGATAGAATGAAAAATATGGAAGCGACTGAAATCCCCGTTGGGCAGCCGGTTGCAGAGAAGAAACTCTTTATCGAAACTTATGGTTGCCAGATGAATGTGGCCGACAGCGAGGTGGTGGCTTCGATCATGCAGATGGCTGGTTACACCTTGTGCGATAATATCGAGGATGCCGATGCCATTTTCGTCAATACCTGCTCCATTCGCGACAATGCCGAGCAGAAGGTGCTCTCGCGTCTGGCCTACTTCCAGTCGTTGCGCAAGCATCACAAGCATTTGGTGGTAGGGGTGTTGGGCTGCATGGCCGAGCGGGTGCGCGAGCAACTCATTGCCGAGAACGGCGTCGATTTGGTGGCTGGTCCCGATTCGTACCTCGACTTGCCCAATCTGGTAGGGGCTGCCGAGCATGGCGAGAAGGCGGTGAACGTAGAGCTCTCGACTACCGAGACCTATCGCGAGGTGATTCCCTCGCGCATCGGGTTGAACCGCATTTCGGGTTTTATCTCCATCATGCGGGGGTGCAACAACTTTTGCTCCTATTGTATTGTGCCCTATACCCGCGGGCGGGAGCGCAGCCGTGAGCCCGAGAGCATTCTGGGCGAACTGGCCGACCTCAAGGCCAAGGGCTTCAAGGAGGTGACGCTGCTGGGGCAGAATGTCAACTCGTATCGCTACGAGCGGGCCGACGGCACGGTGGTCGATTTTCCCGCCCTGCTGGCTCTGGTGGCCCAGGCTGCCGGCGAGATGCGGGTACGCTTCACCACGTCGCACCCCAAGGACATGAGCGACGAGACCCTCCACGTCATCGCTGCCTGGCCTAACCTGTGCCACCACATACACCTGCCGGTACAGTCGGGCAGTAACCGTATTCTGAAACTGATGAACCGCAAGTATACCCGCGAATGGTATCTCGACCGCATTGCCGCCATCCGTCGCATCTTGCCCGATTGCGGCATCACGACCGACATGTTCAGCGGCTTCCACTCCGAAACCGAAGAGGATTTCGAAGAGACCCTCTCGCTCATGCGTGAGGTAGGATTCGACTCGTCGTTCCTCTTCAAATACTCCGAGCGTCCCGGTACGTATGCCTCGAAGCATCTGCCCGACGATGTACCCGAGGAGGTGAAGATTGCCCGCCTGCAACGCATGATCGACTTGCAGAACGAGCTCTCGCTCGAGAGCAACCGCCGCGACATCGGCCACGAGTTCGAAGTGCTGGTCGAGGGTTTCTCGAAGCGTTCGCGCGAACAGCTCTTCGGCCGCACCTCGCAAAACAAGGTGGTGGTCTTCGACAAGGGCAACCACCGTATCGGCCAGTTGGTACGGGTACGGGTGACCGACGCCTCGTCGGCTACCCTGCTGGGCGAAGCGTTGGACTAAACTCCCGAGTGTCTTATGGAAAAAGTGGTTAAAGATAAACTGTGGACACCCAGCTTCTGTGTGGTGGTGGCCGGGAACTTCCTGCTCTTTTTTGCCTTCTACCTGCTGTTGCCGGTATTGCCCATGTATTTGAGCGAGGCCTTTGCCGCCAGCCGTTCCACGGCCGGTTTCATACTCTCGTCTTATACCATCACTGCCCTGATGATACGCCCCTTTGCCGGGTATATGGTCGACACCTTTCCCCGCAAGCCGCTGCTGCTCATCTGCTATTTTGTCTTTTTGCTCTTCTTCGGCGGCTATCTGCTGGCCGGCACGCTGCTCCTGTTTGCCATCATTCGGGCCGGGCACGGGGTAGCATTCGGCCTGCTCACCGTCTCGAACAGTACGGTGGCCATCGATGTGATGCCCTCGTCGCGACGGGGCGAAGGCATAGGCTACTACGGGGTGAGCAACAATCTGGCCATGGCTGTCGGACCCACACTTTCACTTTATATACACGATGCCTATGCCAACTTCGACTATATCTTTTTGCTCTCGATGGTATCGGCTACTATCGGACTGATTGCCGTTTCGACCATCAAGATGCCCTACCGGCGCGACCCGGTACCCGAGAAGCCGCCCATCTCGCTCGACCGGTTTCTGCTGCTGAGGGGTATGCCCGAAGCGGTTACGCTCATCTTCTATTCGTTCAGCTACGGGGTGCTGTCGACCTATCTGGCTGTCTATGGCAAGGAGGAGCTGGATATCGAGTCGGGGGCCGGGTTTTTCTTCATTCTGCTGGCTATCGGCCTTATCCTGTCGAGGCTCGCCTCGGGGCAATGGCTCAATCGCGGTTTCGTTACCCGCAACATCTTCGTGGGCATGTTGCTGTCGCTGCTCGGTTACCTCATCTTCGTAGGGGTGCGTAACGAGTGGGGTTATTACGGTGCGGCGGTGGTGCTGGGTTTGGGTTACGGCTGCATCTGTCCGGCTTATCAGACGATGTTTATCAATCTGGCTCCCAATAATCAGCGGGGTACAGCCAACTCGACCTACCTCACAGCCTGGGACTTGGGGGTAGGGCTGGGGGTCCTTATCGGCGGACAGATTGCCGACCTCACCAATTATGCTACGGTCTATGCTACCGCTTGTGTGCTCTGCACGATAGGATACCTGCTCTTCCGGTTCAAGACGGCAGCTCATTTCGAAAAATATAAGTTGCGATAGAAAATATTAAAATATGTGAACAAAAAGAGCGATTTCGCTCAGATAGACTTTATTTTGCATAAAATTTGGGCTAATAATATCCTTTTGTTTTCTGGTTCGTTAAAAGAAAGGGGTAGGAACGTCGAAATAGGTGTCTAACAGAGGCGTAAAATCCTCACAGAACAAAAGGCTTGATTTGGTAAAAAAGAGAGATATGAACAACAAGGCTTCTTTCAGCAAACGGATTTCTTTTCTGAATGCTCGAATGACTTCGACATTAAGCGTGTCGCTGGTCCTTTTCATCTTGGGGATTATGGTCTTGATGGGCTTTTTGGCCAACAATCTCTCCCGTCATGTCAAGGAGAATATAGGCTTCTCGATTGTCCTCAACGAGTCGGCCGGCGAACAACAGGTGCACCAGTTGCAACGCATGCTCGAGCGGGCCGACTATGTGAAGGCTGCTCAGTACATCTCGAAAGAGGATGCCCTGAAGGAGGTGATGATCGAGTTGGGCGAAAATCCCGAAGATGTGTTGGGGGTCAATCCCTTGCAATCGTCGATCGAGGTCAAGCTCAAAGCCGACTATGCCAACACCGACAGTCTCTCGGTTATCGAGAAAGGTCTTCGCGACCAGGTAATCGTGAGCGACATCCTCTATCAGAAAGACCTCATTCAGTCGGTCAACGACAACATGAGCCGCATCGGCCTCATCTTGCTGGCGTTGGCCATTGTGCTGATGATTATATCGTTTGCGCTGATTAGCAATACCATCCGGTTGGGTGCCTACTCCAAGCGATTCCTCATTCACACGATGAAGCTGGTAGGTGCTACCCCGGCCTTCATACGGAGGCCATTTATTGTCTCCAATGTCATCAACGGCATTGTGGCCTCGGTCATTGCCATGTTGCTCCTCTCGGGGTGTGTCTATTACCTCATGTCCGAGATGGAAAACTTCACGACGCTTGTGTCGGTACCCATGATGCTGCTGGTATTTCTCACCGTGCTGGTGCTGGGTATTATCCTGTCGGCCGTCTCGGCCTATTGGGCCGTGAACCGTTATATCCGCATGGATAGAGACGACTTGTATTATGTGTGATAAAAAAACAGTATAACCATATGAAATCTCAAGAAAAGAAATCGGCACCGGTGCTTTCCGACACGGAGCAAAAGGCCTCGTTTGCTCTGGGAAAAGCCAATATAAAACTCATTGCCATATCGTTTGCCGTGATTGTAGTCGGCTTCCTGCTGATGCTGGGGCCCGGTACTACCCCCGAGGCATATAACCCCGACATCTTCAGTTTTCGTCGCATTGTGCTGGCCCCCGGCATAGCCTTCGTGGGGTTTGTCTTCATGGTCTATGCAATCATGCACAACTCTAAAAAGAGACAATAAGGCAGTTTGATATTTCTGTTTAAATTTTCAAGAAAGTGGATTTTTTAGAAACGATTATTATCGCCATTGTAGAGGGACTGACCGAGTTTTTACCCGTTTCCTCTACGGGGCACATGATTATTACACAGAGTGTTCTGGGTGTAGAAAGTACTCCCTTTGTAAGGGCATTTACGGTCATTATACAGTTCGGTGCTATCTTGTCGGTGGTATGTCTCTATTGGAAACGGTTTTTCCGGCTCAATCGCACTCCGCTCCCGGGCAATCCCTCGGCCTTGCGGCGTTTCCTGCACACCTACGATTTTTACTGGAAGTTGCTGGTGGCATTCATCCCCGCTGCCATATTCGGTTTGCTCTTGGGCGACTGGATTGATGCCCTGCTCGAAAACGTGGTAGTCGTTGCCGTCATGCTGGTTATTGGCGGTATCTTCATGCTCTTCTGCGACCGGATATTCAACAAGGGCAGCGACAACACCGAGCTTACCGAGAAACGAGCATTTTACATAGGATTGTTCCAATGTATCGCCATGATACCGGGTGTATCGCGTTCGATGGCGACCATCGTGGGCGGTATGGCACAGAAACTTTCGCGCAAGGCGGCAGCCGAGTTCTCGTTCTTTCTGGCTGTTCCCACCATGTTTGCGGCAATGGCATACAAGATGCTGAAGCTGTTTTCAGAACCTGAAGGAGCCGATTTGATTATGAACAACATGGGTACTTTGTTGTTGGGCAACGTAGTTGCCTTTGTGGTAGCCTTGCTGGCCATCAAGTTTTTCATCGGTTTCGTTACCCGCTATGGATTCAAGGCCTTCGGGTGGTATCGTATAATAGTGGGTGGTGTGATTCTCGTCATGTTGTTGACGGGACATAACTTAACGATTATGTAATGGATTTTAACGAAGGCGAAATCATATATATCGACAAACCGCTGCATTGGACCTCGTTCGATGTCGTCAAGCGAATCCGTTTGCGAATCTTGCGCAGGCTCAAGCAGAAGAAACTGAAAGTGGGTCATGCCGGTACACTCGACCCCCTGGCTACGGGAGTGATGATTGTCTGCACCGGGCGGGCCACGAAACGCATCGAGGAGTTTCAGTATCATACCAAAGAGTATATCGCCACCTTGCAGTTGGGTGCGACTACCCCCTCGTTCGACCTGGAGACCGAAATCGATGCACACTACCCGCACGAGCACATCACCCGCGAGAGCGTAGAGCGAACATTACCGCGTTTTGTCGGTTCCATTATGCAGGTGCCTCCCTCCTATTCGGCTTGTAAAATCGAGGGTCGCCGTGCCTACGACATGGCGCGCAAGGGGCAGGAGGTAGAGCTTAAACCCAAGGAGCTGGTGATCGACGAGATCGAGCTGCTCTCCTGCGAATTGCCCATTATCCGGATACGGGTCGTTTGCAGCAAAGGGACTTACATACGGGCTTTGGCCCGTGACATCGGGGTGGCCCTCGGCAGTGGTGCCCATCTGGTGGGGCTCGTGCGTACACGGGTGGGCGATGTGACGCTTGCCGACTGCCTCTCGGTCGACGAGGTGGCCCGGATGATTGACGAGGCCCCCTGACGACCTCCGAAGAAGATAAAAACGAAGAAAGTAATAACGAACAAATATGAAACTGTCCCAATTCAAATTCAAATTGCCCGAAGCGCAAATCGCTCAATACCCGGCAAAAAACCGGGACGAGTCCCGGTTGATGGTCATCGACCGGAAAACGGGAAAGATTGAACACCGCATCTTCAAAGAGATTATCGACTATTTCGAAGAGAAAGATGTGTTTGTATTCAACGACACCAAAGTCTTTCCCGCCCGCCTCTATGGCAATAAAGAAAAGACCGGTGCCAAAATCGAGGTATTCCTTCTGCGCGAGCTCAACGAAGAGAATCGCCTGTGGGACGTTCTGGTAGAGCCGGCCCGTAAGATACGTATCGGCAACAAACTCTATTTCGGCGACGACGACTCGATGGTGGCCGAGGTAATCGACAATACCACCTCGCGCGGCCGTACGTTGCGATTTCTCTACGACGGCTCGCACGACGAGTTCAAAGAGGCCCTCTACAAGCTGGGCGAGATGCCTTTGCCGGCCTATATCACCCGCCCGGTCGAGGAGCTCGATGCCGAGCGTTATCAAAATATCTTTGCTCGCCACGAAGGGGCTGTGGTTACTCCCGCTGCCGGGCTCCACTTCAGCCGTGAGCTGTTGAAGCGCATGGAGATCAAGGGCATCGACTACGGTTTCCTCACCCTTCACTCGGGTCTGGGTAACTTCCGTGAAATCGATGTCGAAGACCTCACCAAGCACAAAATGGACTCGGAGCAACTGATTGTAACTCCCGAGTTGGTCGAGCTCGTCAACCACGCCAAGGATGGCGGCCACAAGGTGTGCGCCGTGGGTACCTCGGTGATGCGGGGTATCGAGAGTGCGGTCAGCACCGGCGGCCACATGAAGACCTACGACGGCTGGACCAACAAGTTCATCTTCCCGCCCTACGACTTTACGGTAGCCACCAGTCTGGTGACCAACTTCCACATGCCGCTTTCGACCATGTTGATGATGGTAGCGGCATTCGGCGGATATGAAATTGTCCTCGAGGCCTACGATGCTGCCCTCAAGGAGGGGTATCGTTTCGGTGCCTATGGCGACGCCATGCTCATTCTGTAATTGGTAAGATATCAGGGACGCTCTTGTCCCGGAAGATACAGAGAACCTTGTTGCACCTTGGGGACAAACGGTGCGGCAAGGTTCTCTCTCTTATAGAGAGATTACTATCTCGCCTTTTTTATTATGTTGCTGGAATAGATAACAATTTGGTTGATTCGATTGGATATCCGATTGAACAATGGAATAGATGCCTTTTTTGCTGTTTTATAGCAGTATAGTTTCCATATGGGAGTTGGCATGGGCCTCTATTTGTTGCTGGTTTCAGGAAACTTTTTTCTATTCTGGTTTTCAAAAGTTTCCCGAAAAAGGAAACTTTTGTCTCGAAATTTGTTGTTTGGTTATCGCGAATTTGTGTAACTTTGTACCCGCATTCCGGTTCGGCCCCGTTGTACGATGGTGTCGATAAAAAGGGAATCGGGTGAGAATCCCGAGCAGTCCCGCTGCTGTAATTCCTGTGAAAGTCCCGTGACACGAGCCACTGACGAGAATCTGTTTCTGTAATGTCGGGAAGGCGTCATCGGGGCAGGGAAGAGCCAGAAGACCTGCCGGAGTGAGAGAGAAGCAAAAGGACGTTCGAGGAGACGTCCGCAGTATCCAACCCTAAACAACTTATCAACATGGATTATGCAGGCATTACCATTGCCAAGCGCGATGGTGCCCAAGAGAGTTTCTCGATTGCCAAAATCGAGCGGGCTATTGCCAAGGCCTATCGGGCCGATGGTATCGACGACGAAACTGCGGTGAAACAGATTGCCGGCGAGGTGGCCGCCGCCATCGACAAGAGCGAGATTTCGGTCGAGGAGATTCAAGATCTGGTCGAGCGCCATCTGATGCGGCGCAACCCTTCGGTGGCCAAGCGCTTCATCATCTATCGCGAGTGGCGCACCAAGGAGCGCGAGAAACGCACCTCGATGAAGCAGGTGATGGACGGCATCGTGGCTGTCGAGAAGAACGACGTGAACCTGAGCAACGCCAACATGTCGTCGCATACGCCGGCCGGGCAGATGATGACCTTCGCCTCGGAGGTGACCAAGGATTACGCCTATAAGTATCTGGTGGGGGTGCGCTACGGGCGGGCGCACCGCGAGGGCGACATTCACATCCACGACCTCGACTACTATCCCACCAAGACGACCACCTGCGTGCAGTACGACCTGGAGGATATTTTCAACCGCGGTTTCCATACCAAAAACGGAACCGTGCGCACGCCTCAGTCGATACAGAGCTACGCCACGCTGGCCACTATCGTGTTCCAGACCAACCAGAACGAGCAGCACGGCGGGCAGGCCATCCCGGCTTTCGACCACTTCATGGCACCGGGGGTGCTGAAGAGTTTCCGCAAACATCTCGAGACGGCCATCGACTTCATCTTGCGCCTGCATGGCGAGAGCGACCATCCGTCGCTGCGAGAGGCGATAGCCGACTCGGTCGCCTCGATAGCCGATACGGAGGTGCAACAGGCTGCACTGGCCGACCGCCTGCAGACTCTGGGCCTGACTCTCTCGGCCAATGAGTTGCGCACCGCCTGGACACAAAGCTACGAGACTACCCGCAAGGATACCCACCAAGCCATGGAGGGGTTGGTGCACAACCTCAACACCATGCACTCGCGGGGTGGCAACCAGGTGGTTTTCAGTTCGATAAACTACGGTACCGATACCTCGCCCGAGGGGCGCATGGTCATACGCGAGCTGCTCTCGGCTACAACCGAGGGGTTGGGCCACGGCGAGGTGCCGGTCTTCCCGATACAGATTTTCAAGGTGAAGGATGGGGTATCGTACAGCGACGAGGATTATGCTGCGGCGATGGCCGACTTCGAGGGGGCGATGGCGGGACGTATCCCGTTCAAGGCGCCCAACTTCGACCTGCTGCTCGAGTCGTGCCGCACCACGGCCACTTCGCTCTTTCCCAATTTCGTATTTCTCGATACCGACTACAACCGGAACGAACTTTGGCGGGCCGACGACCCCGACCGCTTCCGCTACGAGGTGGCCACGATGGGCTGCCGTACCCGGGTGTTTGAAAACCTGCACGGTGCGAAGAGTTCGTGGGGGCGGGGCAACCTCTCCTTTACCTCGATGAATATGCCGCGCCTGGCCATCGAGGCGCGTCGCGAGGCCGAAGAGCTGCACCCCGACGGCGACAAGCACGCCATCCGCCGCGAGGCCCGTATCCTCTTTCTCGAGAAGGTGCGCACCACCGCCTCGATGATTGCCGAGCAGTTGCACGAGCGGTACGAGTATCAGCGCAAGGCTCTCGCCCGTCAGTTCCCTTTCATGATGGGTAACGACGTGTGGAAGGGTGGCGGACGGCTGAATCCCGACGATGAGGTGGGCGACGTAATCAATAGCGGTACGCTGGGCATCGGCTTTATCGGCGGACACAATGCCATGTGTGCCATCTACGGCGAGGGGCATGCCCGCAACGAGGAGGCCTGGCAGACGCTCTACGATGCCGTGATGGTGATGAACAACGTGGTCGAGGAGTACAAGAGCCGCTATGGGCTCAACTACTCGGTACTGGCCACGCCGGCCGAGGGTCTCTCGGGTCGCTTCACCCGTCTGGACCGCAAGTGCTACGGGGTTATCCCCGGCGTGACCGACCGCGACTACTACGTCAACTCGTTCCACATCGACGTGAAGGAGCCGGTGACCATCGTCGAGAAGATCCGTAAGGAGGCCCCCTTCCACGCCATTACGCGGGGGGGACACATCACCTATGTCGAGCTCGACGGCGAGGCGAAGAAGAATGTATCGGTCATCTTGAAAATCGTGAAGGTGATGCACGACGAGGGCATCGGTTACGGTTCGATAAACCACCCGGTCGACACCTGTCGTGCGTGCGGCTACCGGGGTGTCATCTATACGCAATGCCCGGTGTGCAAGAGCGAGAACATCTCGCGCATGCGTCGCATTACCGGCTACCTCACCGGCAGCCTCGAGTCGTGGAACTCGGCCAAGCAGGCCGAAGAGCGCGACCGGGTAAAACACAAGTAAATGGAAACACTGCACCTGATCAATGTCTACCCCGAGACCATCTCCGACGGTTTCGGGGTACGCTATTCCATCTATCTGGCCGGCTGTACGCACCATTGCCGGGGGTGCCACAATGCCGGCAGCTGGAATCCCCGGGCGGGCGAGCCGCTCACCGAGGCTTTGCTCAATCGCATCATCGCCGAAATCAGGTCCAATCCGTTGCTCGACGGCATTACCCTCTCGGGGGGCGACCCCTTTTACAATCCGCCGGCCCTGCTGGCTCTGTTGCGGCGCCTCAAGGCCGAGACGGGTTTGAATATCTGGTGTTATACGGGCTATACCTACGAGGTGCTGTTGGACGATGAGGCCCGGCGACCTTGCCTCGAGTATATCGACACGCTGGTCGACGGCCCCTTCGTGCAGTCGCTCTTCGATCCCACGCTACCCTTCAGGGGCAGCAGCAACCAGCGCATTCTGCACCTGTCGCAGGGGCAGAAAACAGAATGAGGCAATTCAGTGTTTACACGGCCCGGTAGTAATCCTGCAGGAGGCAGCGGGCTATGAAATCCCAATTATCGGCCACGAGCTGCGGGTTGCCGTCGGCAAAGCAGGCATCGGGCAGCAAGCCGTGCGAGCAGAGGTAGAGCAGCAGGTCTACGGGGCAACGTCCCGGCACGGTGAGCAGCGATATGGCCCCTTTGCGGGCCTCCTCGGGGTTGTACCAGGGGTTGGCCGGGTCGGCTATGTATTGGGCAATATCCGAGGCCACCAGCATCCCTTTATAGGGAGTTACGTAGAGGACGAAATTCTTTTTGTGAGCCAGGTGCGACAGGTGTCCGCCTTCGGTCTCGCCCCATTGCATCCCTTCGGTGAGGAAGCGGTCGAGCTCGGCATACGAGCCGATATACTTCACGGGGCTGCCGCCCGTCGATTGGGTGAACTGCTGGTAATAGGGGTGCAGCTCTTTCTGCTCTTCGAGCTCTTCGGGCAGGGTGTGTTGCCACAACAGCGACACCCATTCGTGAGCAAAGAGGGCCAGCGGTCCGGCCGGCAGGGTGTAGAGCGACTCGCGGCGCAGTTTTTCGAGTCGGTTCAGTTTCTCTTTGTCGGTGTGATTCGGTTTGCTGTGCACCTCGTGCAGCAGTTGGCGGGCCAGTGAGCGGTTCGACGGTCCCAGCAGGAACGATTCCCAAAAGAGCCATTCGGCAAAGCGGTACCGCGCCTCGGGGTCGGAGGTATCGTTCAGTTCGGGTTGGCAAAACTCTTGCAGCAGCGGCGAGTCGGGTGCCGTTTCGTATTCGCTCTCAAGCAGGTTGTAGATGGGGTCGGCCGTGGCGATGAGGTCGGCATCGAGAGGCGACAGCACCTCGTGTTCGTTGCCGTAGGCAGCCGACAGATACCACAGCAGCACCCGCACGTCGTCGCGGTTCACCTCGCCTTCGTAGTAGGCTTCGGGGGTAAAGAAGGGCAGTGTACGCCCGTAGAAAGTCTGGTGCTGGGCCACGAATGCCGCCCACAGCCCGGTGCCCGACAGGATGTCGGCAAAGTAGCCCACGAGGTCGCAGCAGATTGATTTTACCGCGTCGTCGCTCCAGCGCGTCTTCAGCGGCGATTGTTTTATCTTGTCGTACAGCCGGTTGGCCAGTCGCGTGTAGTAGCGGTCGCTGTCAGTGGTGGGGGTATAGGGCTGCCGCGCCAGCCATTGTTGCAGGGTGATGTTCATGTGGTCGTCTTTTAGAGGGTGATACAAAGGCAGGCAGACCGGGTAGCGGCCCGCCTGCAAGTCGATTAAGCCTCGCCGCCGGGAGCCATGAAGGGAGGCATGCCTCCGCCCCGTTGTTGCGGGTCGTTCATCTGGATGGGACCGAACTGGGATTCATATTTGCGGATGTTGTCCTGCAGGGCGAAGAGCAGCCGTTTGGCATGCTCGGCCGTGAGGATGATGCGCGATTTCACCGGTGCTTTGGGAGCGCCCGGAGTTACCCGGATAAAGTCGATGACAAACTCCGACGGAGCGTGCGAAATGATGGCCAGGTTGGAGTAGGTACCTTCGGCTACGGCAGCCGACAACTCTATTTGAATCTCTTTTTTCTCTTCCATGATGTCAGTTTAGTTTGAAATAATAATATTTATAATTGAAATTTACTTGGTTCACATATACTTGCAGCGTGGTGTAGGGGCGGTTGCGATACCCCTCGATGTTGAACGACGAGTAGAGGTTGCTCCAGTGTCCCTCGGGGTCGTCGTTGCGGCTGTGGCGCAGCTCCACCTTGAGGGTATCGCCCTCGAGGGTCGATTCGTCGGCTACGAGCATGATGCTGTGCGGCTGGCTGTGGTAGTCGATACGGTAGCGCAGGTTGAGGAAATCGCCCGTTTTCCAGATGCTTTGCAGGTAGAGGGTATCGTCGGGCAACTCGGTCATCCGCTCGTGCGAGACCAGCCGCAGGGTATCGAAGTGGATGGCCGAGAGGGCCTGCACCTCTATCCGTTTGCGGGTCGTGCTCAACTCCTCGACGGGGCGGTATTGCAGCAGCACGCGCACCCCTTCGGCCGTGCGGCTCTCGTCTACCGCGCCGATGGGGCAGAGGGTATCCATCGGGGACGAGTCGGTGGCCTGGCAGGTGAAGTAGGTCCCTTCGTTGCCCCGGTGGCAAGTGACGATGTCGGCATAGAAGATGCCGTAGAGATCCTCCTCCTTCTCGCAGGCCGTCAACAGCAGCAACGGCACGGCGAGCAGCCACCAGCGACGGGCGACGTGTCGTTTCATACCTCGGCCTCCTCCTTCCCGGCCGGTTCCACGATAGAGCCGTCTTTCATAAAGAGGATGCGGTCGGTCATTTGGGCCAGTGTCTCGTCGTGGGTGACGATGACGAAGGTCTGCTTGAACTCGTCGCGCAGGTCGAAGAAGAGTTTGTGCAGCTCGATTTTGTTTTTCGAGTCGAGGCTGCCCGAGGGTTCGTCGGCCAGAATTACCGAGGGACGGTTGATGAGGGCCCGGGCCACGGCCACCCGCTGCTTCTCGCCGCCCGAGAGACTCTGCGGGTGGCGTTCCGCGAGCGGAGCCAGACGCAGCGTCGTGAGGAGCTCCGTGACCCACGCTTCCTCTTCAG
>OJNR01001267.1_pt1 | contig 12873 bp, 9 predicted proteins | sample 1597901 | NCBI WGS metagenome assembly OJNR01 (sample SAMN01915223, study PRJEB22387) | human gut metagenome | isolation source: stool | host: Homo sapiens | place: USA | reverse complement strand
ATCCTCCTGTTGCAGAAATATCTCCCGTTACGGAGCAGGCGGTAATGGTGCCGTAGTTGGACATCGCTATGCCACCGGCCACACCGTTTTGCCGCACATCGTAGTCCACATCCACCAGTTGCAGGTTCTTCACCTCGCCGTTGCCGCCGATACCGCCGAACAACGCAGCACTCTCACCGCTCGGATTGTCCGTAGTGATGGCCAGCCCCGTGATGCGGTGTCCCTGTCCGTCGAAGGTGCCTTGGTAACCGTATTCAGAAGTGACGCCATCACCTATCGGCGTCCACTTCTTGCCCGTCAGGTCGATGTCGGCAGTCAGGGTGCAGCCGATGGTGAGGTCGTTCTGTGCGGCTTCCGCCCATACGAGCAGACCGTCTGCGTTATAGACCGTGTAGGTGTTGGTGGTGTTGTCGTAGATGTAGCCCAAATCCTCGGCTGCGCCGCTCTCGCCGCCGCCGTCGCTCCATTTGCCGATTTCACAGCCTGCCAGCGTCAGGCCGGTGGCGTTCACCTTGACGGTATATTTATAGCGGTTGCCCGCCTCTAATACGACGTCGTTCTGCGGGCGGAAGTAGAAGTTGCCGCCGCCAAGTTCCACGCGGATGAACGGCTCGCCTGCCGTAACAGTCTGCGGGGTGGTCAGTGCCTCGTAGCTGTTACCGCTTGCGTGGTAGGTCTTAATGGCGGTCGGATTTTCGTTATCGGTGGACAGGCTCACGAGGCTCACCGTGGCACCGTCCACGCTCGTGAATCCAGTGCCGGGCTTCAGTTCGATGGCCACGCGTGCCGTGCGGTGGTCAAAGGCTAGCTTCGGTTCGTTAAATTCCACCGTCCGGTCGATGGCGGAGATAAAGTCGCTGCCTTGGAACGCGGCCAGCGTGCTCTGGTCTTCGGCCACCTTCACGGCAGGCATCCGTGTGATGTCTGTATCGTCGAGGGGCCACCATGCCGATACGGTAATCGGGTCGCGGCTGGTCCAATAGTGCGGGGCGTCCGTGCGTGAGAGCGTGGCTTTCGTATTGTCAGCGGAGTTAGCCGTTACGGTGTATTCCTTTACCGCGTCGCCCATCTTGAGTGCCACGGTCTGTACGCCCTGCCAGTCGCCGTCCACGGTGGCACGGGTGGATGGGGCTGCCTGCGGAGTTGCCTCTACGGACAGTCCGGTGGCACGGATGACTACGGGGTATTCACCTTCGGGCAGACGGTTATCGTCAGCCAGTTCGTCCTGCGTGCAGGCGGTGAGGGCTATCAGCAGCGCGGTGGCTGCGGGGATAAATAATCTATGTCTCATAATTCTTCATTCTTCATTCTTCATTCTTCATTCCCTTACAGGTCAGCACCCACTTCTCCGCCGTCTACGTCGTTCCACTTTGCAATGGTGGCTTCGCTGACTTCAATGCCTTTGTTGCGTACCTTGACGGTATAGGTATAGTTGTTGCCCGCCTGCAGTGCGCCTTCGGGCACGGTGAGCGTGGCGTAGTAGGTCTGCCCGTTATAGGTTACCTTGAGGGGCAGGGTGTTTGCTTCCTGCGGGATGAGGATGAGCGACGACCGGACGGCACCGTCGAGCGTGATGGTGAGATCCTTGGCCTGAGCCTGGTCGCCGACAGTCGCGGTGCCGCTCGCCGTGTCGAACGAACCTTCGAGTTTCAGGCCGGAGAGCGTGTATCCGACGGGCTTGACCAAATCGAAGTTCACGCCCGAGCCCTCCTCGAAGGCAAGAGTGATCTGGCTCATGCAGTGGTGGAAGGAGTGGTCTTCACCGCCTTTATCGGTTTTGTCGGTGAACTCCACATCCGGGCTGCTGGTGCTGCCCGTGGCTCCCGAAGCGAAGAGCAGATCGATGGCGGGCTGGTTCTCCTGTGCGTCGGCATCGGTCGTGACCGGGAACGGCCCTCCCGTCGGGCTGTAAGGATAGTAGGCACGGAAAACAACCTCTTCGGTCGTCTGGAAATAGATGACGGTTCCTTCCGCCTCGAACGTCCCGTTCTTCAGGATGTAGGGCACGTTGTCATAGACGGTACCGATGCCGGTGATGCCGATACGGTCTCCGGCGTCCCAGGTGGTTCCGCTGGCGCGGGTGACGGGGGTAATGCCGGCAGCAAACTTGGCGGCCACGGGGCCGTCATTGTTCAGAATCTCGTTGTCGTTATTGCAGGCTGCCAGTGCGAGGGCGAGCGCCGCAAGTGCAAAAAATCTTGTCTTCATTATATCTGTCATTTTATTTGTTAAATTCCATTTCAATAATTACTGCACCTCAGCATAATCAAAGCCAGCTTTGCTTCTGCGTTCGGTTTGCTAATTATTTACAAATCGGCATTTACATCATCACCTTTCACTTCTTCCCAGCCGGTAATTCCGGCTCCGTCCACTTCCATGCCTTCGGGAGTCTCAACCAGCGTTCCGCCGAGGGTCAGCGATTCGCCCTTTCCGGTGTTGAACTCCTTGAGAGCTTCCGTAAGGTCGCTTTTCAACGTGGTGGGGGTCGGGTTGCCGTCAGCATAGCGGATTTCGCCCGTCAGCAACTGTTCCGTGCCGGTCACACCCAGCAGCCGCACCGTGGCTTTCCACTTGCCGGCATCATCACCTTCGGTTATCTTGGTGAAGGGCAGCACGACGTTCGAAGCGGCTCCGTAGGTATCGGTTGCGAAGTCGAGTGTTCCGGCTGCACCCGTCAGATGGGCAATAATCTCCGTGATGCGTCCGGCGGCATCACCCGTCGGTTCGACGACAAGCGTCAGCTCGCGTACCTGCTGCTTCATTGCGGCGGTCAGCGGATAGTCCTTGTCTTTCTCGATGCTCAACTGTTCCGTATAGGTGAAGAACCATCCCGGAGTATTGTTCACAAAGGCATCCGTGCCTGCCCGGTTTCCCGTGGCTGCGGCAACGGTGGCGGTGGTGCCGCTTACCGTGATTCCTTCAGCTGGGTTCCACACCGCAAGGGTGTAGCTGCCCGGAGCAAACAGATGGTCGGGTGTATGGGTGGCGGAAGTCTCCGTACCCGTATAGTCGCCCATGTTGACCGTCCATGTGGCAGGTATGTCGATGCCCTCACCGCGGGTCGACCAGTCGGCTGTCACCGCAATCTTCCCGTAGTCGGGATGCGGCGTGTCATAAAGCGTGTCCTTCACGCAGGAAGAGAGCAGCACGGCGGCTGCCATTCCCATCATATTTATATATTGTCTTGCTTTCATATTCGATTCCTCCACGGTTAAAAGATTTCCCAAACCAGCGTGACACCGGCGTTGATAGGTCCCCACCACTCCTTTGTCTCGTTGCCGCGACGCACCCGTACGCCGTCGATGGTGATGTATTTCTCATAGTCGGCATTGAGGTAGCCCAAGCCGAGGTTGAAGTCGAGCGACAGGGCCCGGTTGAGCCGCAGCTGGTAGCCGCCGGTGATGCCGCCACCCATGAGGTCGCCCTGGCGGCCGGTGCCGCAGAGCTTGTAGTTGAACTGCCCGACTTTGTAGAGGAGGCCCAGGTAGCCGCGCTTCTGCTTGCCCAGATACCAGCGGAGCTCGGGCGAGACCTCCCAGAGGGCATAGCGGCGGGCGTTGTTGTCCCAGGTCCACGAGGTCCACGAGCCGTTGACCATCAGGCCCCAGGCGGGAGCGATGCGCCATTCGATACCCAGGTCGGGGGTGAGGGTAGCCCAGCGCAGCAGGTTGGCCCGCAGGGCGAGGTGGTAGGAGTCGTGCTCCGGGTGCCCGGCCTCGGCCCGCTGCCGTTCGGCCTCCAGGCGTTGCTTCTCTGCCTCCAGACGTTGCTTCTCTGCTTCCAGGCGTTGCTTCTCTGCCTCCAGCCGGGCTCGTTGTGCTTCAGCTTCGGCCCGCTGTTGCTCGGCCTCCAGGCGTTGTTGTTCAGCTTTCAGGCGTTGCTGTTCAGCCTCCAGCCGTTCGGCCTCGGCCTGTTGCTCCGGCCCGCTCTCGGAGGTCTGGGCGGGGATGGCGATTCGCACCGTTACATAGTCGCCGCCGGAGGTGTGGTTGCGGGTGGTGAAGCAGGCTTCGGTGAGCCCCTCGCGAGTGATGAGTTCGCTCTTCACTCGGTTGGACCGGATGCGGGCGATGGCCCGGGCGGCCGCTTCGTCGTGGAGCGAGCTGCAGTAGCCGTCGACCAGGATGGGGATGGTGCCGGCGAGTATCGCCTCTTTGTTCTGTACTACGCACGAGAGCAGACGGGTCAGCTCGATGCCGTTGTTTCGGTAAGCGGTATAGAGGCCGTCGTTCCCCGGCTCGAACCGAAAGTGGTAGATGGTGTCGCCCTGTGTCTGTGCCACGAGCGGGTATACAACAGTCCATAGCACGAGGGTCATCAACAATTTTTTGAACATGTCGTTATATAGGATTTGGTATTATCGGGAAGGATTGTATTTCAAAGATAATATTCGGAGGAGAAATATGCAAATGGTGATTGTTAAAGGATTTAACAATCGAGGCGTTGCACTGTTAAAATTTAACTAAAATTGTTGATAGAGCAAAGAAATTGTTGATAGAGCAAATTTTTCGGCCCTGATTTTTAACATTTGGAGCCGGAAAAGATTGCATTTTTGTGCGGGTCGACGAGCTTTTGCCCCGCTTTTTGCCTCGCTTTCGGGGGGTGGAGAAAGGGGAGGGCGGGGTGGTTGTGAGGGCTCCCCGGCATTCTGGGAGAGAAGCGGGCGGCGTATGGGCCGGGCGGGGTGCGTTGTATGGAGGAGGCAGGGTGCATGGAGGGGGCCGGCATGTGGTAGAGGGGGGGGCACGGCATCTGCCCCGGGCGGGAAAAGCACAGGGGGCCGTGCCGAAGCACAGCCCCCTGTGTGGAGTGGAGTATCGTTCTTTCCGCCTCCCCCCGGACTTAGAACTCGGAGGTGAAGTGGAACTTGATTTTGGGGAAATCGGTCTGGGCCATTTGCAGCACATAGCTCGAGTCGGCCATGAAGACGTCGCGCCCGTCGCGGTCGACACTCATGAACTGGTGCTTGCGTTTCTTGAAGGCCTCGAGGGCCTCGGGGTCGTCGCTTTCGATCCAGCAGGCCTTGTAGAGGCTGATGGGCTCCCAGCGGCACTGGGCGCCATACTCGTGGAGCAGTCGGTACTGAATGACCTCGAACTGCAGCTGCCCCACGGTGCCGATGATCTTGCGGCCGTTGAACTGGCTGATGAAGAGCTGGGCCACGCCCTCGTCCATGAGCTGGTCGATGCCCTTGTTGAGCTGTTTCGACTTCATGGGGTCGTCGTTTTCGATATACTTGAACATCTCGGGCGAGAAGCTGGGGAGCCCCTTGAAGTGGAGCTCTTCGCCGCAGGTGAGGGTGTCGCCGATCTTGAAGTTGCCGGTATCGGGCAGACCCACGATGTCGCCGGGGTAGGCTTCGTCGACGACCGATTTCTTCTGGGCCATGAAGGCGGTGGGGCTCGAGAATCGCATCATCTTGTTGTTGCGCACGTGCTTGTAGTTGGCGTTGCGCTCGAACTTGCCCGAGCATACCTTGACGAAGGCGATGCAGCTGCGGTGGTTGGGGTCCATGTTGGCGTGAATCTTGAAGACGAAACCGGTGAAGTTCTCCTCCTCGGGACGCACCAGCCGCTCCACGGCCTGGACGGGGCGGGGCGAGGGGGCAATCTTCACGAAGCAGTCGAGCAACTCCTTGACACCGAACATGTTGAGGGCCGAGCCGAAGAAGACGGGCGCCGTGCGGGCGGCCAGGTAGTCGTCGACGTTGAACTCGGGGTATACCCCCTCGATGAGCTCGAGGTCGGCCCGCAGCTTCTCGGCATCCTGCTCGCCGATGTAGGCTTCGAGTTCGGGGCTGTTCACGTCGTCGAGCTCGATGCGCTCGGTCACCACCTGCTTGTTGGGGGTGAAGAGGTTGAGGTTCTGCTCGTAGATGTTGTAGACGCCCTTGAACTTCTGGCCGATGTTGATGGGCCAGCTGAGCGGGCGGACGTTGATTTTGAGCTCCGACTCCAGCTCGTCGAGGATGTCGAAGGGGTCGCGCCCCTCGCGGTCGAGCTTGTTGACAAAGACGATAACGGGCGTGTTGCGCATGCGGCACACCTCCATGAGCTTGCGGGTCTGGGTCTCCACGCCCTTGGCCACGTCGACGACGATGATGACGCTGTCGACCGCCGTGAGGGTGCGGTAGGTGTCCTCGGCAAAATCCTGGTGGCCGGGGGTGTCGAGAATGTTTATCTTGTAGTCGCCGTAGTTGAAGCCCATGACCGAGGTGGCTACCGAGATGCCACGCTGTTTCTCGATCTCCATCCAGTCGGATGTAGCGGTCTTTTTGATTTTGTTCGACTTGACCGCCCCGGCAATGTGGATGGCACCGCCGAAAAGCAGCAGCTTTTCGGTGAGGGTGGTTTTACCGGCATCGGGGTGGCTGATGATGGCGAATGTTCTGCGTTTACTGATTTCCTCTGTAAGTGTACTCACGATGTTAACGGGTTTCTTGTAAAATTTCTATGCAATGCGACAGGCTCTCGTACCAGTGGGGGATGGTGATGCCGTAGGTCTGTTTGATTTTGCTCTTGTCGAGCACGCTGTAGAAGGGGCGGTGTGCCCGGCTGGGATACTCGTCGCTGCGGATGGGTTTCACCCGGCAGGTGATGCCGGCCAGACGGTGGATGGCGACGGTGAAGTCGTACCAGCTGCAGGCCCCTTCGTCGGAGAAGTGGTAGATGCCCGGCACGAAGGTCTCGGCCGTGAGCACGGCGAGGATGGCGCGGGCCAGGTCGGCGGCACAGGTGGGGGTGCCTATCTGGTCGGCTACGACCGAGAGCTCGTCGCGCTCGGTGCCCAGCCGCATCATGGTCTTCACGAAGTTGTTGCCGTAGGGCGAGTAGAGCCAGGCGGTGCGGATGATGGCGCTCTGGGGGCAGAGGCGCATCAGGGCCTGTTCGCCCTCGAGTTTGGTGGAGCCGTAGACCGATTGGGGGTCGGGCGTCATATCCTCGGTGTAGGGGCGGTATCCCCGTCCGTTGAATACGTAGTCGGTCGAGACGTGTATCATGCGGGCCCCGCAGGCTGCGGCGGCACGGGCCAGGTTCTCGACGGCCGTGGCGTTGATTTTGCGGCATAGCTCCACGTTGTCTTCGGCCTTGTCGACCTGGGTATAGGCGGCACAGTTCACGATGTAGTCCACGCGGTTGTCGGCGACAGCCCGGTTCACGGCTTCGGCATCGCAGATGTCGAGTTCGGCTACGTCGGTGAAGATGGCTTCGAAGCGGTCGTCGCCATCCAGTACGTTGTGCATCTCGTGGCCCAGTTGGCCGTTTGCGCCGGTAATAAGAACTCTTTTTGTCATGGTTCGTATCTGTTTTTTAATCGTTTTCGAGTTTCAGTTCGCCCGCCTTGTCCTGCTTGTATTTTTCGGCCAGGAGCGAGAGGAACGACGATATTTGCTGGATGGCCTTCAAGGTGTCGGGCTTGATCTCCTTCTTCTGCAGCCGCAGCAGCAACACGCCGTAGAGGGCGTTGAAGCAGGTCTCCAGCTCGCCGGCCTTCTCGTCGCCCGACTTGGCCCGCAGCTCGACGATGTAGGGGAGGGTCTTGAAGAAGGCCGCGCCGTAGAAGGGCTCGCGAGGCGACTTGAGCAGCCGCAGGTGCAGGTCGGTGAGGTCGATGAGCACGTTTTTGTTCAGTTGCAGGTGCCCCTTCTGTTCCACCCCCTCGGCGTGCATCATGTCGATGAGCGACTCGTACCACTCGCGCATCGCCTTCTTCTGTTCGGGCGAGATGTCGTAGGGGTCGATAATCTGTTGCTGTATGCGGTCTATGTCTAGCCCGTAAGCCCGTATGAGGTCTTCGATCTGCCACATGTACAACAGATATTCGGCGATATTCTCTTTTTTCTTTTGGCTGGCGATAATCATGTTGTTGCCTTTCTTTGCAAGTTGACCCTTCGGGGGGGGTGAGCGGCAGCCCCGCGGCAATGGCCGGAGAGTCGTCCCCGAAATTGGCTGCAAAGTTAATACAAATCGTTTGCTGTCGCAATGTTACCGGGTAAAAATAAACGATAGTCCGCTCGCCGGCGCGTGCACGCGAGCGCGAGGGTGGGGTATGCGAAAAAAAAGAAAACCGCCGTTGAACAAAAATGTACAGCGGCGGTTTTTGATTATTGACGAATAAGTTTTGTCAAATGTTCCGGATTCGGGTCTTTGGCGATGATAACACCCTCGGGCGAAATCAGATAACTGGCGAATCCTTTGCTCAGACGGTAATTGTCGAATATATCCGACCGTGAGCCGTCTTTGTCATAGAATTGGGTAGCTGCGTTCAAGCCGTCTCGTTTGATGGTCTCTTCGAAGACCTTGCGGTTGGTATCGAACGATACCGACACGAGGCTGATGTTTTCGAGTCCGCTCTTGTCGATTTCCCGGGCGTAGCGTATGTTCTCCATACGCGAGGGGGCGTCGTAGCCTGCCCAGAAGTTCAACAGTACGTACCGGCCTTTCAACGATTGGAGCGAGACGCTGTCATCGGCGTTTTGCAGGCTCAGCTGCGGGGCTCGCTCACCCTCTTTCAGACCCGTTTTGTTCGGGTTGAAGGCCGAAGAAAACAACAAAATCAACGCCAGCATACCAATAACTGACTTGGTTTTCTTCATACTGAAGTGTTATGGTTCATACTAAATCTGACGTTGGGGGCATCACACCGAAACGGCAGACCCCGCTGATTTTCAGCGGTTAGTTCCTCTTGCTCGGGACGCTTCCTTTGCTGACGGGAACCCATAAATTCGACGGCAAAGTTGAAGGTTTTTAGGGAATTAACCAAATATTCTCGGGTATTTAACATAGTATAATTCGTAGTGTATTGATATACAGTGTTGTATGGGCTGTTAACAACACTCGCTCGTGCTTGAAAAATCTCTTTTTTGAACTTCGTTTTTCTTCAGGGAACATCTGGCTGCACCGATTGGTCGGTCGAGGGGGATGGGAGGGAGCTGTTCCGTTTTTCTTCAGGGGTGGTAAAAGATGGGTTGTCGCCGCGAAGTCTGGGAGAAAACTCTTTGTTTCTGCCGCCGATTGCATTATCTTTGTGGCTTGGATTGATAGTCGGCAGTGCGGTCCCGAGTAGCCCGTTGGTCGGGCTTCGGTTTTTGCGGAGGGGACTGCTCTGCTTAATCTAAACAGATGTAGTAAAAAAGATGATGAAACCAAAGGCAGAAATTATTCTTATCAACATATCGGGCGATGACAAGCCGGGTGTAACCACGGCATTGACCGAAGTATTGGCGCGTTACGACGCATTCATCCTGGACATCGGCCAAGCCGATATTCACCACACCCTCTCGCTGGGTATCCTCTTCAAGACCGACGAGACCAAGTCGGGCGACATTCTCAAAGACCTCTTGTTCAAGGCTTATGAACTCGACGTGAATATCCGCTTCTCGCCCATCAGCGAGGAGGAGTACAACAGCTGGGTAGGGCTGCAGGGCAAGAACCGCTACATTATTACCATCCTGGGGCGTTGCATCACGGCCCGCCAGATAGGCGAGGTGACCTGCATCGTGGCCGAGCAGGGGTTGAACATCGACGCCATCCAGCGGCTTACGGGGCGTATCCCCCTCGACGAGAATGTGCGGCCGCCCAAGTCGTGTATCGAGTTGTCGGTGCGGGGAACTCCCAAGGATAAGGTGGGCATGCAGTCGTCGTTCATGCAGCTCTCGTCGCAGCTGGGCATCGACATCTCGCTGCAGGAAGACAGCATCTACCGCCGCTGCCGCCGCTTGATATGCTTCGATATGGATTCGACCCTGATCGAGACCGAGGTAATCGACGAGCTGGCCATGCGCGCCGGGGTAGGCGACGAGGTGAAGGCGATTACCGAGTCGGCTATGCGGGGCGAGATAGACTTCTGCGAGAGCTTTACCCGCCGGGTGAGCCTGCTCAAGGGGCTGGACGAGTCGGTGATGAAAGAGATCGCCGAGTCGCTGCCGGTGACCGAGGGGGTAGACCGCCTGATGCAGGTGCTGAAACGGGCCGGATTCAAGATTGCCATCCTCTCGGGTGGATTCACCTACTTCGGCAACTACCTGAAACAACGCTATGGCATCGACTATGTCTATGCCAACGAGCTGGAGATTGTCGACGGGAAACTGACCGGCCGCTACGTGGGCGATATTGTCGACGGCCGCCGCAAGGCCGAGCTGCTGAAACTCATCGCTCAGGTCGAGCATGTAGATATTGCCCAGACCATAGCCGTGGGCGACGGTGCCAACGACCTGCCCATGCTCAGCACCGCCGGACTGGGCATTGCCTATCATGCCAAACCCAAGGTGAAAGAGAATGCCAGCCAGTCGATTTCGACCATCGGGCTCGACGGTGTGCTCTACTTTATCGGATTTAAGGATTCGTTTATCTCCGAAACGAAATAACGTATAATATTGTCGCATCTCGAAATTGTTGCGATTGGCTATGAAACGAATTTGGTTGCTACTGTTAGTCTCGTTGTATGTCTGGGTGCATGTGCCGGCCCAGACGGTTGGTTTGGTGTTGAGTGGTGGCGGAGCCAAGGGTATAGCGCATATCGGTATCATCAAGGCGCTCGAAGAGAACAATGTGCCTATCGACTATGTAGCCGGTACGTCGATGGGGGCTATCGTGGGTGCCTGGTATGCCATGGGCTACACGCCCGACGATATGCTGAACCTGATTCTCTCCGACGACTTCAACCTGTGGTCGCGGGGTATCTTCGACGAGCGCTATGTCTACTACTTCAAGAAACCCGACCCGACGCCCGAAATCGTTACGTTCAACGTCGCTTTGCAAGACTCCACCAAGTTCGAGCCGCATTTCCTGCCCAACAGCCTCATCAATCCGTTCCCCATGAACTACGCCTTTATGAGCCTGTTTGCCCCCTATTCGGCCCAGTGCGACGGGAATTTCGACAACCTTTTCGTACCTTTCCGGGCTGTGGCTTCCGACGTCTATCACAAGCGCGAGCTGGTGCTGCGCGATGGCGATTTGGGCGATGCCGTGCGGGCTTCGATGAGTTTTCCCTTCGTTTTCAAGCCCATCGAGATTGACAGTGTGCTGGTTTACGACGGGGGTATCTACAACAATTTCCCGGTCGATGTGATGAAGTCGGACTTCAACCCCGATATTATTATCGGCAGCATCGTAGCCTCTAAAATAGATAAACCCAAGGAAGACGACCTCATCAACCAAATCGAGAATATGGTTATGCAGAAGAGCGACTATACACTCGATCCCGAGGATGGTATTCTGATGCGGTTCAATCTGAGTGATGTGGGACTGCTCGATTTTCCCAAAGCCCGGCAGATTGCCAAAATCGGGTATGACTATGCCATGGAGCTGATGGACTCGATCAAGAGTCGTATTCCCCGAGAGTTGTCGCAGGAGACCCGGCAGTTGCAGCGCATGGTATTCAAGAGCAAGACTCCCGACCTGGTGTTCGACAGCGTCTCGGTCGAGGGGGGAAATCACCAGCAGAAGGAGTATATCAGGCGGCAATTCGAGACCGGCAATCGTTTTACCGACGAGGATGCCAAGGCGGCTTACTACAAGACTATCTCCGACGGGAAAATATCCGACCTCATACCCCACGCTCGCTACGACAAGGCGAGCGGCCTCTTCAATCTCGACCTCAAGGCCAAGGTGCACGACCAGTTGTCGGTGGGGATGGGAGGCTTTATCTCGTCGACCAGTTCGAACCAGATTTGCATCGGAGCCCATTACCGCACCGTGAGCCTCAACTCGCTCGATGTCGACCTCACGGGGCAGATAGGTCAGTCGTATACGTCGGGGATACTCTCGGCCCGGTTCGACCTGAAGACCGCCATTCCCATGTACCTCAAGATGCAGGCCGTCGCTTCGAAACAGAAGTTCTACCAGAACGAGACCCTTTTCTACTCCGACCGCATGCCCTCGTTTGTCACGCAGTCCGAGCAGTACGTGAAGCTGCGTTTGGGGTTGCCCTTCCTCACCAGTTCCAAAGCCGTCGTATCGGTAGGCTATGGCTCGATGACCGACAAGTATTACCAGTCCAATACCGTAGACTTCTCGACCAACGAGCAGGACCGCAGCCTCTACAATCTGTTTGTGGCCTCGATGAAGTTCGACCGCAACAACCTCGACAGCTACATGTATCCCACGGCCGGCACCGACTGTTCGGTGCTGGGGCTGCTCGCCTATGGCAAAGAGCGGTTCCGCCCCTACGACACCACTTTGCAGTCCAACTCGACACAAACCCTCTCGTGGCTGCAGCTCGAGGGCAACATACACACCTATCTCCCGATAAGCAATAAATTCGTGCTGGGCCTTCGCGGTAAGGCTGTCGTCTCGAGCAAGGGGCTCCTGAGCAACTATACCTCGACCATAGCCCAAGCTCCGGCCTTTACCCCTACGCCGCACAGCCAGACCATCTTCAACCCGGCCTTCCGCTCCACGCAATATCTGGCCGCAGGTGTCATTCCCATCTGGAAGATTATGAACAACCTGCAATTCCGCAACGAGTTCTACCTTTTTGCTCCTTTCCGACAGATATACGAAGGGGCCAATTACGAGCCCTATTACGGGCGGGCTTTCTCCAAATATCACTTTATGGGCGAGAGCTCGGTGGTGCTGAATCTCTCGTTTGCCTCGATAGCTCTCTATGCCAACTACTACGATTATCCTGCTCGCAACTGGAATTTCGGTATCAATATAGGTTTGTTGGTATTCAGTCCCAAGTTCCTCGAGTAAAAAAATGGAGTTCTATGCGCCTGAAAATAGGACCGATAGCAGTTTCTGCAAAAAAAAGCGATAAAAAAACTCGAAAAAAAGATACACGCGAATAAAATTATACTTATCTTTGCATCCGCAAACGGCTCCATAGCTTAACTGAATAGAGCATCTGACTACGGATCAGAAGGTTACAGGT
>OJNR01001258.1_pt1 | contig 12932 bp, 14 predicted proteins | sample 1597901 | NCBI WGS metagenome assembly OJNR01 (sample SAMN01915223, study PRJEB22387) | human gut metagenome | isolation source: stool | host: Homo sapiens | place: USA | reverse complement strand
TCCGCTCTCCTTTTTACTATCTTTTCAGAAGATAGGATGCGGTTCGGGATAAAAAATATCTGAAAACAAGTTTCGATATTTTATTCTCCGCTCTCCTTTCACTATCTTTGTAGGGGATAGCAGGCAACGAGACGCCAACCCACTCCGTGAAACAGGAGCGGGAGAACGTGTCGTCTCCGCGCTATCTCGACCCTAAAAGATTCAGCAGTTATGATTCCCGCAGACGTACAGCAAACCAAACAGCGGTTCGGTATCATCGGTAATGCCCCCGGTCTGATACGGGCCATCACCCGGGCGCTGCAAATTGCACCCATCGACCTGGCCGTGCTCATCACCGGCGAGAGCGGTGCCGGCAAAGAGTTCTTCCCGCAGATAATCCATGCCAACAGTTCCCGCAAACACGGCAAATACATAGCCGTCAACTGCGGTGCCATACCCGAAGGTACCATCGACTCCGAGCTCTTCGGTCACGAAAAGGGAGCCTTCACCGGTGCCCTCTCGGCCCGCAAGGGATATTTCGAGGAGGCCGACGGCGGCACCATCTTCCTCGACGAGGTGGGCGAACTGCCCCTCACCACACAGGCCCGCCTGCTGCGTGTACTCGAGAGCGGCGAGTTTCTCAAGGTGGGTTCGTCGACCGTACTGAAGACCAACGTGCGCATCGTGGCTGCCACCAACCTCGACATGGTCAAGGCCGTATCCGAGGGGAAATTCCGCGAAGACCTCTACTACCGGCTCAGCACCATACACATCGAGATTCCCCCCTTGCGCGAACGGGCCGACGACATCCTGCTGCTCTTCCGCAAATTCTCGACCGACTTCGCCGAGCGGTACCGCATGCCGGTCATCCAGCTCACCGACGACGCCCGCAACGTGCTGCTCAACTACCGCTGGCCGGGCAACGTGCGCCAGCTGAAGAACATCACCGAGCAGATCTCCATCTTCGAGACCAACCGCGAAGTCGACGGCGCCACCCTGCAGGGCTATCTGCCGCAATACAACATCGAGAAACTGCCCGCCCGCCAGACAGCCACTCCCGGCGAGCAAGACCACACCTTCTTCGAGAAGGAGCGCAAGATGCTCTACAAGACGCTGTTCGAGATGCAGAAGGAGCTGGCCGACCTGCACGCCAAGGTCGAAGAGCTCACCAAGGCCGCTCAGGGACAGGCGCACTTCACCCCCTCGCCCCAATCGGTGACCGTGGCCCGCTCCATGGCTCTCGCTCCCATTACCACGGCCGTACCGGTACACGTCCCGGCCTCCAAGGGCAAAACCATCGACGAGACCGAGGGCGAAGTTATCCCCAACGAAGCCGAGTATGTGGAGGAACAGCCCACCACCCTCGAGGATACCGAGCGCGAGACTATCCGCAAGGCGCTCATGCGCAACCACGGAAAACGGAAAAAGACGGCCGAGGAGCTGAAAATCTCGGAACGGACCCTCTACCGCAAAATCAAGGAATACAATCTGGAATAGTATATACATGCCTATGAAACGCTTCATCGCCATACTGCTCGTGGCCCTCACCTCTTGCAGCATCTCCTACAAGTTCAACGGGGCCTCGATCAACTACGACACCACCAAGACCATCTCGATTGCCAACTTCCCCATCAAGGCAGCGCTGGTCTATCCCCCTCTCGAGGAGCTCTTCACCAACTCGCTGAAGAACGCCTACACGCGCCAGACCCGGCTGCAGATTGTCAGCAGCGGCGGCGACCTGCAGCTCGAGGGCGAAATCACCAACTACGACCTCACCCCGCAGGCCGTAACCGAAAACGCCTACGCCTCGCAAACGCGGCTCACCATTGCCGTGCGGGTGCGCTTCACCAACACCAAAGATCCGCAATTCAACATCGACAACCAGACCTTCTCGGGGTACAAGGACTTCTCGAGTACCCAGATGCTGACCGATGTTCAGGACGAACTGATACAACAAATCACCGACGAACTGGTGGACCAGATTTTCAACGCCACCGTAGCCAACTGGTAATGCCATGATCACCCGCGAACAAATACGCAATCTGCTGAATGGCGTGTGCGACCAACCCATCGCCCGGGCCGACGCCGACCAAATGGCCGCCGACTACCCCTACTTTGCCATTCCACAACTGCTCTACCTCAAATACACGCCCGGCGCCATGCCCGACGAGCGACGCATACAACAGGCTCTGCTTCACGCCAGCCCGGGCGAACACCTCGAGAGTGTGCTCGGCATCGAGGGCGAGTCGTTTGCCGACCTCTACTCCAAAGCCCCGCGCACCGACACCACCATGCAGGCCATCGACCTCTTCCTGGGTACCTACCAGAAAGGGGGTAAACTCCCTACCGAAGAGAGCCTCGACCGCCTCATCTCGGGCAACATCATCGCCCAGACCGACTACATGAGGCTGTTGCAGCAAGACGACCCGCAACCCGCCGTACAATCGGCTCAACCGATACAACCCACCGTCGAGGTACCCAAGCCTTCCCCGGAGCACAAGAGCGAACCGGCTCCCGCCCCGGCGCCTGCCCGCAAGAGCCCGGCCGAACGCGAGAATACCCCGCAAACCGCCTCCTCTGAACCGGCTGCCGACGACACCTTCTTCACCGAAAGCCTGGCCAAAATCTACATCAAACAGCGGCGATATGAAAAAGCATTGCAAATAATTAAAAAATTAAGTTTGAAATATCCAGAAAAAAATATTTACTTTGCAGACCAAATAAGATTTTTGGAAAAATTGATTATTAACATAAAAACAGAATAACAGAAAATGTCAGTAGTATTAACCGTCTTTATCATCTTGGCATCGGTGCTGATGATAGGCATTGTATTGGTACAGAAATCAAAAGGAGGGGGTCTTGCCTCTAATTTCGCATCATCAAACCAGATTATGGGTGTTCGCAAAACAACCGACTTCGTAGAGAAAGCCACTTGGACTCTCGCCGTGGTAATCATGGTTTTAAGCATTGCCACTGTATTTGTTTCGCACAATAGCCAAACCACTTCCGGTTCGGAAATCAAAGACATCGTAAACACCGAAGCCCCTGCTGCTCTCCCCGGTTTCGAGACTCCGGCTGCCGGCGACAACACCGCTGCTCCCGCTCAACAGGCCCCGGCCGAACAAGCTCCTGCTCAGGAAACTCCGGCGAAATAATCCAGAGATTTATAACACACTTTCATATCGATGCCCGAACCTACTATGTGTAAGTTCGGGCATTTGTGTCTTATCGTATAACCCGTATCTTCACCATGGACGACACCAAAAACTTCTGGCAACGCCTCTTCAAGCGCAACCGCAACGACTCCCCTCAATCGGAGGCCGAAAAAGAACACTCCCTGAGGGAGCAACTCGAGTCTCTGGCCTGCAACGGCATCTTCTTCGATTTCGATAAAACAAGTCAGGTATCGCCGTGTCAATCCAAATTCGGAGGCCGTCCCGCCCTGCCGCCGAAATGGAAATGGCCTCACTACACCGATGAATACGGCAACGAGACAGCTTTGCCCTTCCTCCTGCAAATCAACTGCGAAGAGCTGGCTCCCTACGACACCGACAACCGGCTGCCGCACGAGGGCATGTTCTACCTCTTCTACGACCTCATCAACCAGCCGTGGCTCAACAGCAAAGGGGCCAAACTGCTCTACACCCCCACCCCGGCGGCCGAGCTCACCCCGACCGAATATCCCGACCAACTGGCCGTGGCTCAACGCCTCTACGAGATGGGGCTCCGGTTCGGCAATCAACCTTCGGCTCCCGGCTGGGACGACTATTACAGCCTCATGGGATACGACCAAAACACCTATGCCTACACCGATTGGGACCTCATCGAGAAGCGGCTTGAGAGCTGGGGTTACACCCACCCCGAATCGGCCGGCCAGATGCTGGGCTATGCCCAACTCATCCAGAACGGCATCGCCGAGGTGTGCGAGTCGAGAGCCCGGGGCGACAAGCCCGAGAGCTATACGACCGAGTCGGCTCGCGAATGGGTACTGCTGCTGCAACTCAACTGTATCGAAGAGCCCGAGGTCGACATCTCCTTCGGCGACTGCGGCAGCCTCTACTTCTACATCAGACGGCACAATCTGGAACGCGGCGACTTCGGCCAGATTCAGTTCGAGATGCAATGCTATTGACCATCCGCCCCCTATACTAAACGAGGAGCGAGCCCGGGTGACATCCCCCCGACTCGCTCCTCGCTTCTATTCGTTCCAATTCGTCCCTGCCTACTTGGCCGGCTTCAATGCCTCCATGATGGCGGCTTCGAGCTCGTCGGCCAGTTCGGGATTGTCTTCTACACACTTCTTGGCGGCATCGCGGCCCTGACCCAGTTTGGTATCTCCGTAGCTGAACCACGAACCGCTCTTCTTGATGATACCCTTGTCGACACCCAGGTCGATAATTTCGCCCGAGCGCGAGATACCCTCGCCGAACATGATGTCGAACTCGGCTTTGCGGAAGGGAGGTGCCACCTTGTTCTTCACCACCTTCACACGAGTCTGGTTACCGATTACCTCGTCGCCATCCTTCAGCTGGCTGATGCGGCGAATATCGAGGCGCACCGAGGCGTAGAACTTCAGGGCGTTACCACCCGTCGTCGTCTCGGGGTTGCCAAACATCACCCCGATCTTGTCGCGCAACTGGTTGATGAAGATACAGGTCGTGTTGGTCTTGCTGATGGTGGCCGTGAGCTTACGCAGGGCCTGCGACATCAGGCGGGCCTGCAGACCCATCTTCGAGTCGCCCATATCGCCCTCGAGTTCGGCCTTCGGTGTCAGAGCTGCTACCGAGTCGATGACCACAATATCGACCGCCGACGAACGTATCAGCTGGTCGGCAATCTCGAGAGCCTGCTCACCGCTATCGGGCTGCGAAATCCACAGGTTCTCCACATCCACACCCAGCTTCTCGGCATAGAAGCGGTCGAAAGCGTGCTCGGCATCGATAATGGCGGCAATACCACCCGCCTTCTGGGCCTCGGCAATGGCGTGGATGGCCAGCGTGGTTTTACCCGACGACTCGGGACCGTAAATCTCGATGACACGTCCGCGCGGATAACCGCCCACACCCAGCGCCGCATTCAGCGCAATAGAGCCGGTGGGAATCACGGCCACCTCTTCGACCGAGTCGTCGCCCAGTTTCATGATGGCACCGCGACCGTAACTCTTCTCGATTTTATCCATGGCCGCTTGCAGAGCCTTCAGTTTCTCCGAAGGCACCGGCACCCGCTTCTTGGCACCGGCAGCAGCTTGAGCTTGTTGTTGTTCTTCCATAATCTTCCTATTTTTTATTTACTTTTTCAAAATCTGGGCGGCGTGATTCTTCGTGTCTACCTTCTCGATAACATCGGCTATCACGCCATTCTCGTCGATGATAAAGGTGGTGCGCACGGTACCCATGTAGGAACGGCCGGCCATCTTCTTCTCGCGCCACACCCCGAAGGCCTCGTTCAACTTCAACTCCGTGTCGGCAATCAGCGGAAAGGGCAACGACTGTTTCTCGATAAACTTCACATGCGAAGCCTCGCTGTCCTTGCTCACGCCCACCACGGCATAACCGGCCGACTGAAGGTCGGCATAGTTGTCGCGCAGGTTGCACGCCTCGGCCGTACAGCCGGGGGTGTTGTCCTTGGGATAAAAATACAGTACCAACTTGCGACCGGCGAAGTCGCTCAAACGTATCTCTTTGCCCGATTGGTCCACGCCCAATACTTCGGGGGCTTTATCTCCTGGTTTCAGTGCCATAATCTTTTCTATTTAATTCGTTACACAAAGATAACTATTTTTCCCCTCCGTCAAAAACCGATACCGAAATATCCGTTTCCGCTTCGGATATGACAAAGATAGCAACGCACCTGCGCATAAGAGATACACAGGTGCGTTAATATACGTTTATTATCTAAGAAAAGAGATACCGCTGGAACAACCGGTCACCCCACCTCCCCTCACGACTGCTTCTTGTAGGTGAGGGCCGCCACGGCGTTGAAGAGCCCGGCATAGCCCACCAGGGCGAGGTACTGCGGCCACAGCTCCACAATCGAAGCCCCCTTGAGATAGACGGCCCGCATCACCTCTACAAAGTAGCGGGGCGGCAACAGGTAGGTGATGGCCCGCGCCCAGGCGGGCATCGACTCGATGGGGGTGAGCAGTCCGCTCATCAGCACAAAAATCATGATGAAGAAAAACATCACAAACATGGTCTGCTGCATGGTCGACGAGCGGTTGGCGATAATGATACCCAACCCCGACATGGTGAGGATGAAAAAGAAGGCGGCCAGATAGACCGAACCGACAGAACCGGCCGGAACGAGACCATAGACCCACCAGGCCAGCAGCATGGCGAGGGTGAGCACCACGAAACCGATTATCCAGTAGGGGATGAGTTTGGCCAACGTGAAGAGGAAGCGGCTCACCGGGGTGACATTTATCTGCTCGATGGTGCCGAACTCCTTTTCGCTCACCAGATTGATGCCGGGCAAGAAACCGCAGATAAGCACCAGCAGGATAATCATCAGCGCCGGCACCATGAAGTGCTGATAGTCGAGTGTGGGGTTGTAGCGATTCTGCACGACAAAGAGGTCGGTCGCCACCACGGGCATCTGCTCCTGCTGCAACTCGGCCAGGGCCTGCCGCACAATCTGCACCATGTATTGCGAGCCCAGAGCCCCCTTCAGCGCATTGGTACCGTTCACATCGATGCCGATGCGCCGGGGCGAACTCCCGGCCAGAGAGCGCTCGAAGTGCTCGGGAATGGAGAGTATCACATCGGCATCGCCCTCCTCGAGCGAAGCATAGGCCGCCTCGTAGCTCTCGGTCACACTTTTGAGGCTGAAGTAGTCCGACGACCGTATCTTCTCGACAATCCGGCGGGAGGCCTCGGAGTGGTCGTTATCGACAATCGACACCCCCACATGGCGCACATCCATCGTCGCCACCCACGGGATGACCAGCATCACCAGCAGGGGGAACACAATCACCATCTTGGGCATGAAGGCATTCCGCATGAACTGGCGGAACTCCTTTTCCAGCAAAACGAGCAAGGTCCTTCTCATCACGATTCGAGTTTATCGTTAAACTTCTTCAAGGCCACAACCACCAGCACCACCGTCATGGCCAGCAGGATGGCACTCTCCTGCCACACGGCCACAAACGGCTGCCCGCCAATCATCAGCTTGCGCACCGCCTCGATGTACCACCGGGCCGGAATTACACACGAGAGTGCCCGCAGGATACCGGGCATATTCTCGACCGGGAAGAGCATACCCGAGAGCATGATGACCGGCAGCATGAGCAGCATACCCGAGATGAGTATTGCCACCACCTGCGTGTGCGAGACGGTCGAGATAAAGAGTCCCAACGCCAGCGAGAGCACCAGATAGAGCAGCGAAAGCCCCACCAGCCCCACCATCGAACCCGACATGGGTACCCCCAGCACGTAGTGTGCCAGCAGCAGAATGGTCGCCAGCGCCAGACACGACAGCAAAAAGTAGGGAATCATCTTGGCCGAGATAATCCAGATAGACCGCACCGGCGACACCAGGAGCACCTCCATCGTGCCGCTCTCCTTCTCGCGCACAATCGAGACCGAAGTCATCATGGCACAAATGAGGATAAAGATAAGCCCCATGATACCGGGCACGAAATTGTACGAGCTCTTCATCTGCGGGTTGTAGAGGATACGCACCGCCGGGGCCGAACCGGCCGCCACCGAACCGTCGCCCAGGAAAGCCTGTTGCAGGTAAATGAGGTCGGTACCGGCATTGTTGGGATTCGAGGCATCGACGACAAACTGCACCGCCGCCTCGTCGATGGCTCCGACGGCAGCCCCTTCGACCAGACGGTCATAGTCATCGGCAAAGACCACCACGGCAGCCGCCTGCCCGCTGCGCAGCACCCGGTCGATGCGCTTCTGGTCGATATACCCCTTGAACGAAAAGTAGGGGTTGGCATTCATGCGCTCGATCTGCTGCCGCACCGCCTCGGTACGGTGGGGTGCCACGGCAAAGAACTCGATGTTGTTCACCTCGGTCGAGATGGCAAACCCGAAGAGAAGCACCTGCACCACCGGCATGAGCAGCACGATGAGCATCGTGCGCCGGTCGCGCAGAATATGCAGGGTCTCTTTCTTGACAAAATGTAAAAATCCGCTCATACTACTCACTCCGTTTTGCTCCTCGGGCCAGAATCCTGAACACTTCGTCCATCGACTCGGCCCCAAACTCTCTCTTCAACTCGGCCGGTGCACCCAGGGCTTCTATCTTGCCGTCGACCATAATCGACACCCGCGAGCAATACTCGGCCTCATCCATATAGTGCGTGGTGACAAATACCGTCGTACCGCCTGCCGCCGCCTCGTAAATCATCTCCCAGAACTGCCGCCGGGTCACCGGGTCGACCCCACCCGTGGGCTCGTCGAGAAAAACCACCTCGGGCCGGTGCAGCGTAGCCACCGAGAAGGCCAGCTTCTGCTTCCACCCCAGCGGCAGCGAACCCACCAGCGTATCGGCCTCGCTCCTGAAGTGCAGCCGGTTGAGCACCGATACCGTGCGGCGCAACGTCTCGTAACGTCCCAAGCCGTAGATGCCGGCATAGAGGCGTATGTTCTCGCGCACCGTGAGGTCGTCGTAGAGCGAAAAACGCTGGCTCATATAGCCGATGTGCCGCTTGATCTGCTCACCCTGCGTCATCACGTCGAAGCCTGCCACCCGGCCGCTGCCCGAGGTAGGGTAACTCAACCCGCACAACATGCGCATGGCGGTCGTCTTGCCGGCGCCATTGGCTCCCAGGAAACCGAAAATCTCGCCCCTCCGCACCTCGAAGGTGATGTGGTCGACGGCCGTAAAGTCGCCGAAGCACTTGCACAAATCCTGTACCGATATGATTACGTCGTTCATCGTTGCATCAGTTTCATAAATACATCTTCAATCCCGGCCTGCACCGGCTCTACCGTCACCGCCTTGAACCCTCGCTGCCGCAACTGCCGCTCGAAGGCCTCGGCATCGAACCCCTCGGCCACCACCAGATGATGGCTCGCCCCGAAGGGATAGCACTCCTTCACCCCGTCGGCCCGGCGCGCCTCGAGCAGCAGCCCGTACATGTCGCTGCCCGAGAGGGCATAGAGCGGATCGTCAAACTGTGCCACGATACCGGCCGGGGTGTCGATACCCAACAGATGCCCGTTGTCGCACAGGGCAATGCGGTCGCAACGGCACGCCTCGTCCATGTAGGGGGTAGAGACCAGTATCGAGATACCCTGCCGCTTCAGGTCGAAAAGCATGTCCCAGAACTCCCCGCGCGACACGGCGTCGACCCCCGTGGTAGGCTCGTCGAGAAAGAGTACCGAGGGGCGGTGTATGAGGGCACAGCAGAGGGCCAGCTTCTGTTTCATACCTCCCGACAGCTTCCCGGCCCGTCGTTTGCGGAAGGGCTCGATTTGCCGGTAGATGGGGGCTATCAGGTCGTAATTCGCTTCCACTTTCACGCCGAACAGGGCGGCGAAAAACTCGAGATTCTCGGCCACCGACAGGTCGGGATAGAGCGAAAAGCGCCCCGGCATATACCCCACCCGCTTGCGTATCTCGCGATATTGGGTCACGATGTCGAGCCCGTCGACCGTCGCACGGCCCTCGTCGGGGTCGAGCAGCGTGGTGAGCAGGCGGAAGAGCGTAGTCTTGCCGGCACCGTCGGGCCCGATGAGACCGAACAGCTCGCCCCGCCACACCTCGAAGGGGATGTGGTCGATGGCCGTCAGCGAGCCGTACCGCTTGGTGAGCCCCGCTATCTCTATGGCATTGGGTGTAGTCATCGCTGTGAGATTAAGGATATGAGATTAAGATAATGGATTATTCGGGGAGACGTACCTCGCCATAAAGCCCGATTTTCAACCAGCCGTCGTTCTCGACCGCAATCTTCACGGCATAGACCAGATTGGCCCGGGTGTCGCGCGTCTGAATGGTCTTGGGGGTAAACTCGCTCTCCGAGGCTATCCAGGTGATGCGCCCGGGATATTCGCGCTGCTGGTCGTCGCCGAAGTCGGCCACCACCGTCACCTCCTGCCCCACCTTCAGACGGGCCAGTTGGTCCGAAGTAAAGTAGGCCCGCAGATAGAGGTGGCTCATGTCGGCCACCTTCATGAGCGGACGCCCGGCGGCGGCCAGTTCGCCCGCCTCGCCATACTTCACCAGCACCGACCCGTCGATGGGCGAAGCGATGCGGCACTTGGCCAGACGGTCCTCGACCTGAGCTATCTGCAGATCGATGGCCGAGGCATTGGCATCGAGCGACGAGGTATTGTTCCTGAGACTGGAGAGCAGAGCCTCCAGCTGTCCGTTCAACACCCGTATCGAAGCGGTGATGTCGTCGAGCTGCTTCGTCGTAGCCGCCCCGTCTTTCAACAGGTTTTCGACCCGGCTGCGCTCCCGCTCCTGCTGGGCTATCTGGCTGCGCAGGGCCGCAGCCTGCTTGGCGATGTCGGGCCGGTTGCTGTGAATCGAGGCCCGCTGCTGCTCGAGTTGCAGCTTCTGCAAATACAACTGCACGGTATCTATCGCCCCCACCTGACGACCGGCCGTGAGGGTGTCGCCCTCCTCGACGTCGAAATAGAGAATACGACCCGTCGCTTCGGCCGAGACCACCACCTCGGTAGCCTCGAAAGTTCCCGTCGCATCGAAATCGTTGCGGTTGCCACACGAGACAAGGAGCAGCGCCAACGCGCTGTAAACTGCAATCTGTTTCATCTTGTTCAGGATTTATCGGTTTATCGTATGTTTCAGTTCATAAAGCGTCTTCAGCAGTTCGATTTCGCGCATGCTGCGGGCCATCGAGGCGTTGGCCTCGTCGGTAATCTTCAGCAGCAGGTCGTGGGTATCGATTACCCCGTTGCGCAGTTTCGACTCGGCCGCCTCGCGCACCGACCGCCGCAGGGCCACGATGCGGTCGTCGTCGGCCAGAGCCCGGCGCAGGCGGGCCACGTTGCCATTCTCCTGCGTACTCTGCAACTGGGTATTAAAGAGGAATATGTCGCGTTGCACCTCGACCTGCAGACGTGAGTTGCGCAACTTGTCGAGGTTGTTCTTCTGGGTATAGTAGGCCCCGAAGTTCCACGAGAGCTTCACCCCCAGCAGGGCGTTCCAGCTCCAATTGTCGTTCATCATGCCCTGCATGAAGTCGAGCCCGGGGTAGCCGTAATAGCCTTGAGCAAAGAGTCCCAACCGGGGCATCGAAGCCGACTTCACCAGCCGCTCCTGAGCCGCAAGCCGGTCTATCCGGGCGGCAAACAGCGAGAGTTCGGGCCGCTCGTTACCCCCCATCGGCGGCTCCACGACGGCAGGCCGCAACAACGTACGGTCGCCCAATGCCTCGCCGATAAAGAGCCCCAGCATGCTGCGATAGCTCTCGCGCGACGCCTCGAACTGCCCCAACTGCTGCCCCACCGTGAGCAGCTCGGCCTCGAGCACATCGGCATCGCTCTGCATGGCCACGCCGTTGCGCTGCAACGCCTCGACCTTGGCCAGGTTGCTGCGCAGCAAATCCTGCGTGAGGCGGGTCTGGGCAATGCGCTCGTCGAGCAGCAGGATACCGAAATAGAGTTCGTCGATACGACCCTCGAGCGTATACATCTCGACATCGGCCGTCGAGCGCTGTTCGGCCGCTTCGGCCCGCGCCATACTGCGGTCGGCGGCCGACTTGCCGCCGTCCCAGATAGTCTGGTTCAGCTCCAGCCCCACCTTGTACTGGTCTTTCTGCAAGCCGGGAATCTCCAGCCCCTGCCGGGCCAGCATGCCGGTGAGCACATCGGGGAAGGTGGGCACATCGGTCTGCCAGGTAGCCTGAGCCGAGAGAGCCACCTGCGGAATCCACGCCCGGGCGGCATTGGAGAGGTTGTACGACTCGGTCTGACGTATCAAATCGTATTGCCGTATCTCGGGATAGTGCTCCCGAGCCATCTGCCGGCAATCGTCGAGCGTAAGTTGGGCCTGAGCCCCCACGAGGCCGCACCACAGCCCCAGGCATAAAACAACGACACGTTTCTTCATGGCTCTATTTTTTTATTCGACGCATAATTACTTCTATATTCTCGGCCTTGCGCATCTCGAAAAACTGGCTTCGGTCGGCGGCGACAGGGCCGAATACGGGTTCGATCAAAGGATAGGCGACAAAGGGGAAGACGTTGAGACAAACAATGTCGAGCAACAGATGGCGCACATCGATGGCCACGACCTCGCCCCGCCCGACCAACACGTCCATCTCCCGCTGCAGTTGCTGCATGAGCCCGTCGGCTATGCGCGAGATATTCTCGCGCATCACTTCATATCGCTCGGGACGCGAGAAGACCTCGTTCACGATGAACCGGGGCAAATCGGGATTCTCCATGAGAAAATCGAAATGACTGCCTATCCCCCTCTTCAACCGCTCTAGCACCGGGAGGTCGGGCGTGCCAAAAGAGGCAAGTACCGACCGCCCCATCAGGCTCAGCTTGTCGGTGAGAATGCGGTCGAAAAGCTGCTCCTTGGTCCTGAAATAGTAGTGGAGCATGGCATGCGTCACCCCGGCCGCCCGGGCTATCGACGCAGTCTTGGCTCCGTCGAATCCCTTGAGCATGAACTCCTGCTCCGCGGCCCGTAGTATCTCACCCTCAGTATCTTTTGTTTTCATTCCCATACAAACAAAACGGTTTAACAAAATCATCTAACAAAATTGTTAGCTCAAATATACACATATTCCCATATAAATATCCTACGACCTCTTTCTTTTTTATTTTTTTAAGAATATTTACTGAACACCCCTGAACCGGATAGAAATGAAAAATAACCGGGCGTATAGTTTTGAATCATTAAAACACAATTCTTTATCAACAAAAGAATAACAGGCGGCAAAGTGCCCAATAGCCTACACGCCCCAAATAGCCTGAACAATAGTTTTTAATCGGTTAAACAGTAATTTATATTTTTTTATAGTT
>OJNR01001252.1_pt1 | contig 12958 bp, 9 predicted proteins | sample 1597901 | NCBI WGS metagenome assembly OJNR01 (sample SAMN01915223, study PRJEB22387) | human gut metagenome | isolation source: stool | host: Homo sapiens | place: USA | reverse complement strand
CGGGGATATCAAGACCCTCACGAAGCAGGTTTATGCCGACGAGCACATCAAATTCTCCGAGACGCAGGTCGCGTATAATCTCCATGCGCTCTATCGTGTCAACATCGTGGTGCATATAGCGGACTTTTATGCCGAGATCTTCAAGATAATCCGTCAAATCCTCGGCCATCTTTTTAGTCAGAGTTGTGAGCAGTACACGCTCTTTGCGCTCCACTCGGATATTTATTTCTGATATTATGTCGTCTATCTGCCCCTCGGTGGGTCTGACGGAGATTGACGGGTCGACAAGTCCCGTGGGACGGATCAACTGCTCGGCAACTCTCGCGCTCGTCTCGCGCTCAAATTCGCCCGGCGTTGCGCTGACAAATATCTTCTGGCCTAATCTCTCGTAGAACTCGTCAAAAGTCAACGGTCTGTTGTCATATGCGGACGGCAGACGGAACCCGAATTCGACAAGCGACTCCTTTCTCGAGCGGTCGCCGCCGTACATTCCTCGTACCTGCGGCAGCGTCACATGGGATTCGTCGACAAAAAGCAGAAAATCCTTCGGGAAGTAATCGAGCAGCGTAAAGGGCGGCGAGCCCGGTTCACGCCCCGACATGACTCTTGAATAGTTTTCTATTCCCTTGCAAAAACCCGTCTCGCGCAGCATCTCGATATCATATTCCGTGCGCTGCTTTATGCGCTGAGCCTCGAGCAGCTTGCCCTGACTCTCAAACTGCGCAACGCGCTCGGTCATCTCCTCATATATCTCTTTTATGGAGCGCTCCATCTTTTCCTGCGAGACAACATAGTGCGACGCGGGATATATCGCAACATGGGACAGCACGCCCTTGACCTCGCCTGTCAGGGCGTTTATCTCGGATATGCGGTCAACCTCATCGCCGAAAAACTCAACTCTTATTGCGTTTTCGCTCGACTGCGCCGGGAATATCTCAACCACGTCGCCGCGAACTCTGAACTTGTTTCTGATGAAGTTTATGTCGTTGCGCTCATATTGGATTTCAACAAGCTTGTTTATAACCTCGTCGCGGCTCTTTTCCATGCCGGGTCTTAAGGAAATAACCATGCTGCGGTAGTCGATAGGATCGCCGAGGCTGTATATACACGAGACGCTTGCGACAATTATGACATCTCGCCGCTCGGACAGCGCCGAGGTAGCGGAGTGGCGGAGCTTGTCTATCTCGTCGTTTATAGCGGAATCCTTTTCGATATAGGTATCCGTGGACGGAATATAGGCTTCCGGCTGATAGTAGTCATAGTACGAGACGAAATATTCTACCGCGTTTTCCGGGAAAAACTCTCTGAACTCGGAACAGAGCTGCGCCGCGAGAGTCTTGTTGTGGGCGAGAACAAGAGTCGGACGGTTGAGATTGGCGATTACATTCGCCATTGTAAAGGTTTTGCCGGATCCCGTTACGCCGAGCAGGGTCTGTTCGGCAAAGCCACTGTTGACTCCGTCGGTCAGCTCGGCTATCGCCTGCGGCTGATCTCCCGTGGGTTTATATTGAGAATGTAAAATGAATTTATCCATACGATTGTCCTTTATATAAACAGCGGTGCAAATTTCTTTATCTGCGCCATTGAAAAGATATCCTCATCAGTATATATAAGGTGGTCAAGCAGGTGGACGTTTACACCTTGAAAGAAATCGCCGACCGCCTTTGTGGTGTTCAAATCGTCGCGCGAGGGCACGGGTATTCCGTTTACATGATTGTGAATAAGCACCACGGAACGCGCCTTGTTGCGAAAAGCCGTTTCAAGCACAAAGCGTTTGTCTATATTCGCGGCCGAAAACGTGCCGTGAGCTATCTTGTTAACGGCAAGAATGTTGTCGTCAAAATCAAGAGACAGCATAAAAACCATCTCCTCGCGGGCGCCGAGATATTTTGACATAAGAAGCTCCTTGACCGAGTCGGGGCCGTCATATTTCTTCAGCTTCTTGTCGGAGGCATTCTTCAGATATTTCTTTGTCAGCTGAAAAGTGAGCGTTATAAGCGTTGCGGAGGTCTCGCCTATTCCGTTGACCTGCATCAAATCCTCGGCTGAGGCCTCGAGCACGCAGTTGAGCGAACCGAAATGGTCTATAAGCTCATGAGCCAAAGCGTTGGTGTCTTTGCGCGGTATTGAAAAGAACAGGAGCAGCTCGAGCACCTCGTGGTCGGGCATATTTTCTATCCCGTCCTTGAGAAAACGCTCCTTTACTCTTTTTCTGTGATCCTCGTGCATAAAAAAACGCCTCTTTTTCACTATGAACAAATGTTTATCTTACTAATATTAGCACATTTACGAGAGTTATTCAATTACTTTTTTAAAAGTCTGAGTCTATATAGCTAAAAAGATGCCCTCCCGAAGGAGAGCATCTCGATTGCCGAACTTTTATTATTTCTTTGCAAAAACGCGGTCTGCGGGGCAAACCTTAACGTTCTTGAAGACATCCTCGAATCTCTCAAGAGCACCGTCGATAATCTCGTCGGTATCTGCCATCGAGGTATAGAGACGGCTGCCGGCAAGGGTAACAATACCGTTTGCCATGTAAGCGGCGCCCATCTCCTCCATCGCGGACTTTCTGCGAAGCATCTCGGGCTTGGTCTTGAGCATGGGAATAGCGGACTTGAGTATGTTCATCGAGCTGAAGTCGTAGCTCATTGCACCGGTGCACTCGAGGTGGACGATGGAGCCCTGATTGTAGACAACATAGGGAAGACCGTACTTGTTGATAAGATCCTTAAGGCCTGCGGCAAGTCTGTCGCCCGCTCTGCCTGCGACCTCGCAAGCGTTGGTTCTTGCAATCTCCTGGATAGCGCAGTAGCCTGCATAGGACGAAAGCGGGTTAGCTGCGAGAGTACCGCCGACATAAGCGCGCTTCATCATGGTGCCGACACCTGCGGCCATGCCGCTGACGAACTCCTTCTTACCGCCGACGCCGCCCGCTGACGGATAACCGCCCGCAACGACCTTGCCGAAAATGGTCAGATCGGGCACGACATCGAAGTAGCCCTGAGCACCGCCGAGGCCTACGCGGAAGCCGGTAACAACCTCATCGAAGATGAACAGGCAGCCGTACTTGTCGCAGAGCTTTCTGACTTCCTTGTTGTAGTTGAAGTCAACCGGTCTTGTGCCGCTCTCGGGGCCGACAGGCTCAACGATAACAGCAGCTGTGCCGCCGCGCATCTTATTGAGCTTGAGCATCTTCTCGAGCATATTGAGGTCGTTGGGTCTGACTTCGTCGGTAGTGCCGTAGCAGCTGTGCGGGATACCGTGGGACTCAAGGAAGAATCTGGAGCCCGGAATCTTCAGACCGTAAACCATCTGATCGGACCAGCCGTGATATGCGCCGCCGACCTTGATGATGCGCTTTGCCTTTGTGGCGCAGCGTGCGACACGGATAGCAGCCATAACGGACTCTGTGCCCGAACCGAGCATACGGAACATCTCAACATTGGGCATATGCTTATTGATTTCCTTGGCGAGCAGAAGCTCACCCTCATGGAACAGGCCGGTTACGGGGCCGCACTCGTTAAGAAGCGCGATGACCTTTTCTCTTACGGGAGCATAGTTGCTGCCGAGGATTGTCGGACCGCCTGCCTGCAGGAAATCGTAGTACTTGTTGCCGTCAAGGTCATAGAGGAACGCGCCCTCAGCCTTTGTTACGCAGATCGGGAAGGGATAGTTGAAGGCGAGGTTGTGCTGAACGCCGCCGGGGATGTACTGCTTCGCCTCGGTGGTGATTGCCTTCGACTTTGCGCACTTTGTCTCGAAATAATCGAGAACATCCTTGAGTGCGTCTTCGGTAACGCAATAGATCGGCTTAGAGGTGAGCTCGTGAAGCTCGCTGTAAATGGTCTTTGCGTCTTCCCAGTTGCTGATTCCATATCCGTTGCTCATGATAATTCCTCCTGGTTTTGAAGATATTTTATAAATTTCTGGATAGTTACGCTTGTTTCGTCGGGGTTGGTGAAGCTCTCGTCGTTTATCATCTTCTGAAAAATGAGTCCGAAGAAAGCTCCGAGGATGAGCGCCGAAAGCTCTTTTGACGAAAACTCCTCAAGAGTGTTCGCATAGCTCTTGTCGGTCACTATCTCCTTGCGGAGGAAACGATCGACCTGCGCAAAATTCGACTCGCCCTTAGAGAGAATGCCTCGCATGAGCACTTCGCAGGAAAGATAGGGATAAGGATAGGTGTCGTCGTTGAGCTGCTTCAAAAGCGCGCTGACGGTGAGCTTGCCGTCGCCCTTTTCGGCTGCATCAAAGACATCGTTTATCTCCTCGTTTGAGATCTCTTTTAAAAGGTCGTCAACGGAAGCAAAGTGCGAAAAGAACGTGGAACGCGAAACATCGGCACTCTCGCTTATCTGCTCGATGGTGACATTGCCTATGCCCTCTTTTTCAAAGAGCACCTTCGCCTGATGCAGAATAGCTTTGTGTGTGTTCTGCTTTTTTCTCGAACGTCTGGAGGGCTCGGCCTCCGCAGGGTTCTTCTGATCTTTTTCTTTGTGTTCTCTTTCTTTCAGCTCTTTTTCTTTCTTATCTTTTTTATCCGACATTGAAAGCTCCTAACCAAAGGCATAACGCCTTTTTCTGTATTATAACACGAAAAAATCGCGTTGTAAACACTTTTTTGTACTCGAGTTCAAAAATATATCAAAGGACAGCTAAACAGGAAATAACCGAAAGATTTATCTGTTCGAGTACATTTTCTCGTAATAATTTCGGTATTCTCCGTTAATTATATCCTCCCACCATTGTTTATTGTCCATGTACCAGTCCACTGTTTTCTTTATGCCCTCGTCAAACGTGGTTTCCGGACTCCAGCCGAGCTCATTGTGAATCTTCGTGGGATCGATGGCATAGCGCAGGTCGTGACCCGCTCTGTCCTTGACATGGGTAATGAGCGTTTCGGGCTTGCCCATGATGCGAAGTATGGTTTTCACAACATCTATATTGCGTTTTTCGTTGTGTCCGCCGACATTGTAGACCTCGCCTACCCTGCCTTTATGGATAATGAGGTCGATAGCGCGGCAGTGATCCTCAACATAGAGCCAGTCGCGGACGTTGAGTCCTTCGCCGTAAACGGGCAGGCTTTCGTTGTTGTACGCTCTGGATATCATCAGCGGAATGAGCTTCTCGGGAAAGTGATACGGGCCGTAGTTATTGGAGCATCTCGAAATCGTCACGGGCAGTCCGTAGGTTCTGTAGTATGCCAAGACGAGAAGATCTGCCGAAGCTTTGGACGCCGAATACGGGCTTGAGGTGTGTATGGGTGTCTCCTCGGTAAAGAAGAGATCGGTTCTCTCGAGCGGCAAGTCTCCGTAGACCTCGTCGGTCGAAACCTGATGATAGCGCTTTACGCCTGTTTTTCTCGCGGCGTCCATAAGAGCCGCAGTGCCCATAATGTTTGTCCTGAGGAATACCTCGGGATTTTCTATTGAGCGGTCAACATGGCTTTCGGCTGCAAAGTTTACGACAATGTCGAATTTTTCGTCCTCGAAAAGTCTGTCAACAAACGGGCGGTCGGCAATATCTCCCTTGACGAACTTGAAATGGCTGTTTTTCATCGCCCCGTCAAGTGTTTTAAGATTGCCGGCATAAGTCAGAAGGTCGAGGCAGACTATATCATAATCGGGATGCTCGCGGAGCATATGATAGATAAAGTTGCTGCCGATAAAGCCGGCACCTCCCGTAACGAGAATCTTCATGCTTTTGTCCTCCATATCAAATGATTGTCCGATAAAACGGATATGTATTGCATAAGGCGTGCCTTTCCTCGCCTTACCGAATCCTTAATAAAGTTTAAAGCCTTATCTTCGCTTTCTTCCACTTGTCGCTCTGAACGAATATGATTCCGATGAAGAGCGAGACAATGGGTGCAAAGCCCATGGCGATTCCTATTCCGTTAAAGCCGAGGTCAAACACGCGAACGAGCAGATAAGCGAGCGGGACTCTTATAATTATCGAGCTGGAAATCGCATTGAGAAGAGCGACGTTTGTGTATCCCGCGCCTATTGCGAGGCCGTTCATGCAGAATACGGGGGTGACTATCATATATTCTGCCGCCGCAAGTCTCAAAAAGGTTATTCCGGTTTCTACAACATCTGTCTCGCTTGTAAAAAGCGTCAAAAGCTCACGCGGGAATATTTCGACTATGAGAAACACGAGCGCCGAAATTCCCAGGGCTATCATAAGACCCGTTGTCATAGTCTTTTTGGCGCGCTTCAACTCGCCCGCTCCGATATTTTGACCCGCCATTGACGATATTGCGCTACTCATCGCAAGGCCGGGCAATATCGCAAACGAGTTTATCTTGCCGACGATGCCCTGACAGGCGGACGCCGCAGCCGCATTGGGCAGAGAGTTGACGAGTGCGGTAAGGGTCAGGAAAGAGAAAGAGACTACAACCTGCTGAACCGACGATGGAAGCCCTATTTTTATTATGCTCATAGCTTTCTGACGGTCTATTTTGAAGTCCTTTATTTCATAGTCCGAAAAGAAGCCGCTGCGAAACAGGTATATCAGTGAGAGAATAACGCTTATCCCCTGCGAGCCGATAGTTGCTATTGCCGCTCCCGCTGCGCCCATTTTAAGAGGTCCTACGAGGACGATATCACCGACAACATTCACCGCGGCGGCGATTGCGACGAAGTAGAGCGGGCGCTTCGAGTCTCCCATACCGCGCAGTATTGCACTTATGGCGTTATACAGGAACATAAACACCGTGCCGAGCATACAGATAGTAAGATACCTGACTGCTTCCTCGAATGCGTTATCCGGTGTTTTCAGCAGACGCAGTATCGGCTTCGTCAGCAGAACCATAACGACCGTAAGCACTGCGCTGAGAATAATGTAGAGCGTGGTCATTGTGCCTATTGTGCTCTTTTGATCGTCGTATTTTTTCGCGCCGCCGTACTGTGCTATAAGCACCGTTCCGCCGATAGCGAGACCGAGCGCCGCGCCGGTGACGAGAAGATTTATCTGTCCGCCTATCGAGACGCCGGTTATTCCCGACTTCCCGCAGAACTGACCGACTATCACCATGTCGGCGACGGAATAAAGCGCCTGCAAAAGATTTGAAAGCAGGAAGGGCACCGAAAATTTGAGCAGCTGTTTAGTGACACTCCCCTGCGTGAGGTCTTTTCTGAATTTTTCCGACAAGATTATTGCTCCTTGACTTTATCAATATTGTTGCGTTTCATGGTCAGCGATATGCGGTTTTTCTTCACATCGACTGCCAAAACCCACACGGTAACTATGTCTCCGACCTTCAGCACCTCGGACGGGTGCTTGATATATTTATCGGTTATCTGCGAAATGTGAACGAGGCCGTCCTGATGCACGCCGATATCGACAAATGCGCCGAAATCAATGACGTTGCGAATGGTGCCTTTCATCTCCATGCCGGGCTTTAAGTCGTTGATATCCATGACATCCGTGCGCAGAAGCGGAGGCGGCAGCTCGTCTCGCGGGTCGCGTCCGGGCTTTTGAAGCTCCTTGACTATATCCTGAAGAGTAGGCAGACCTATTCCCAGCTTTTCCGCGACCTTTTTATCGCCGCCGAGCAGCTCAACGGTCGCCTTGAGAGCGCCGGTATTTCCCTTTGCGGCGTCTTTTACCGTCAGCCCGCACAGCTCAAGCAGCTCTTTTGCGGCGGTATAGCTCTCCGGGTGAACGCCCGTGTTGTCAAGAACGTTTTTGCTCTCGGGAACTCTGACGAATCCGGCGCACTGCTCATAGGCCTTTGCGCCGAGCTTCGGCACTTTCTTGAGCTGGGCGCGTGAGGTGAACGCACCGTTCTCCTCTCTGTATGCAACTATGTTTTTTGCAACGCCGGAATTAATTCCCGCTATATGCGAAAGCAGCGACGGGGACGCGGTGTTTACATCCGCACCGACGGAGTTGACGCAGTATTCAACCGCGCCGTCGAGCGTTTCGCCGAGCTCTTTTTTGGGCATATCGTGCTGATACTGACCGACGCCGAGCGCTTTCGGGTCGATTTTTACAAGCTCCGCGAGCGGATCCTGAAGTCTGCGGGCTATGGAGACCGCGCTTCTGAGCGAAACATCAAACTGCGGGAACTCCTCTGCCGCAAGCTTTGAAGCGGAATATACGGATGCACCCGCCTCGCTGACCATCATATAGGACACCTTGCGGTCGAGTTCTTTTATAAGGTCGGCCGCAAATATCTCCGTCTCCTTTGACGCTGTGCCGTTGCCTATGGCTATTACCTCAACGCCGTGCTTTTCTATAAGACGCTTCACGGTCTGCTTAGCCTTGAGCTTCTGTTCCTCGGAATGAGTGACGTATATTACGCCCGTGTCAAGCACCTTTCCCGTTTCGTCAACGACTGCCACCTTGCATCCCGTTCTGTAGCCCGGGTCGAGACCGAGCGCACGCTTGCCCTTTACGGGCGGCTGGAGCAGGAGCTCGCGGAGATTGACATAGAATACCTTGAGAGCGGATTCAACAGCGTTGTCGGTCATCATGTTGCGTATTTCGCGCTCTACCGACGGGAATATCAGCCTGTCATAGGCATCTGCAGCGGCGTCACGCACGGTATCGGTGCAGGCGGAGCCGCTGTCGCTCAAAACGCAGGCATTGATTATATTCAGAGCTTTTATGCGGTCAACCTCTATGCCGACCTTCAAAAAGCCCTCGTTTTCTCCCCTGTTGACGGCAAGAACGCGGTGTCCCGCTATTTTGTTTATCGGCTCGTCATATTCGTAATACATCGTATAGACGCTCTCTTTTTCGCTGTCCGCGGCGCGCGATTGGAGCACACCCGCAACAGTAAACAGCGAGCGCAGACGGCGGCGAATATCCGCGTCATCCGATATGTTTTCGGCGATTATATCCATCGCTCCGCCTATCGCGTCCTCGAGCGTCTCGACGCCCTTTTCGGCGTCTATATAGTCCGCCGCAAGCTCTGACGGCGAGGCCGAATCCGCAGTCTGAGCGAAAATCGCATCGGTTCGAGCCCCTTTTCCTTTGCTATTGAGGCGCGCGTTCTGCGCTTGGGTCTGAACGGGCGGTAAATATCCTCGATTTCGGCGAGAGTCGAAGCCTTTTCGAGCGCGGCTTCAATCTCCGGAGTCATCTTCTCCTGCGCTGTTATCAATGCGCTGATTTCCTCTCTGCGCTTGTCCAAATTACGCAGATATTCGAGCTTTTCGGAGAGCTCGCGCAGCACCTGATCGTCAAGCGTGCCGTGAGCTTCCTTTCTGTATCGGGCGATAAACGGTATCGTGTTGCCCTCATCTATAAGATTTACGGTATTTTCGACCTGCCAACGCTGAAGGCCGAACATTTTTGTCAAGCTGCTTATAATGTCCATATGGGGCTTATTACTCCTGTTCAGTATTTTTTATCTGTCTGATATCTTTCCCGCAAAAATAGAGCGATATATAGTTGCCGATTATTCTTGAGGTTATCCTCTGAGTATACTTCTGCTCAAGCCCGTCCGGCGTAAGATTCGTGCTGATTATTACCGGCAGTCTGCTCATAATACGGGTGTTTATTATATTATAAAGCTCCGCAACTGTGAACTGAGTTGAAAACTCCGCGCCGAGGTCGTCGATGATAAGAAGATCGCACTCGAGCAGTGCCTGCTCGCTCCCCTCATATTCGCTGTTTCGCCCGCTTGAAAAATGTTCCTTTTCAAGGCGCGACATAAGATTCTGAGCCGAGCCGTATATGACTCCGTAGCCTTTTTTGACGGCCTCCGAGGCTATCGCAAGAGAGAGATGCGTCTTTCCGAGTCCCGTTGCGCCGTAGAGCAAAAGGCTCGGGGAATCCGTTGCGAAATCGGCGGCATAGTCTCTGCAAAAATCAAGGATCTCTTTCATTCTGCTGCGCGGATTTATTCCCGTCGCCGGGTCAACGGTGTCGGGATAATAGTTTATATTAAAGCTCTCGAAGGTCGAGCGTGCGCTCGGCGAAAGCTCGTTGAGCTCGGCGAGTGCGGTGTCGCGCAGAAGCGCCTTGTAGCAGTCGCACATAACTCCGCCGATAAAGCCCGTATCGCGGCACTTTTTGCAGGTGTACTCCGCGTCAAGATAGTCCTCGGGATAGCCGTTTTCTTTGAGTATATCTTTGCGGCGCTGCTGAGAGGCGAGATTTTTCTTTGCAAGCTCTTCGATAAATTGCTGAGCATTTTCGCCCATGCCTATGGCGCGTATGACCTCTGCGCCGGCGGAGGCTATTTCGCGGTCTATGTATATCAGCTCAGGTATCTTTGCATATACCTCTGCGCGGCGCATACTCTGCGTGCGTTCGGCTTTATCGCGGCGGCGTTCAAGCTCCGAGGCGGCTCTTGCATATACTTTGCGGCTGTAGCTCATTTGCTGTTCCCCTCTCAATCTTTGTTTTTCTTCTTATACACTATCGGATTTTTCATGGCTTTGCGGTTAAACTCATCTAAATCATATGATGAGGAATGTCCGTTATCGACTCGACCCTTTCTCTGTGAAGAAACGGGTGCGCTGCTCTGCTTGGCGGCGTTGGCCTTTTCGACATCGGACAAAGTCTTTATCCCGTTGGTGTGCCACGATTCGAGTATCTTGTTCATATACGGGAAGCTCATCTTTTGGCAGTGCTCCGCCATCTGCTCATACGCCGCAAAAATCATCTCGGGAGAGAAGCCCCATTCGCGGTTCCATGTGAAAATATATTTCGTCTGCGCCTGAGTCGGACGCGAGTTAGAGAGTCCCGCCATTGCGGCAAACGAAGCCCATACGCGGTTGGCGGAGTCGAGGCGGCTTATCTGCTCGTCCGCCTTTTCAATAGTGTCTATTTCACGTTCGCCCCAATCTTTTCCTATGGCGGCTATGTAGTGAAAGCTCGACTTCCTTATCGAAACGGCATATTCGATTATCATCAGAATGACCTCGACCGGTATTCCGTAAGTGTCGTGCATCATCAAAAGCGTACACTGTCCGTCGTAGCCTATAGTTCTGCCGAGCTTGTTCTGTGTCTCGAGAAGCAGGAATTTTATATCCGCCGATTCCTCTGCCCTCTGCGCTATCTCCGCCGCAGTCGGTCTCGACGGCTCAATGTCCGGCAGCTCTTTCTTCGCTTTGGGAGGCTCTGCATTTTTCTCCGACACAACGGGCGCAAATGCCGAATCCGCCGTGCCGTCGGACACGAGTATCCCCGTCTCGACCCAATATTGGAGATAATCCTGCGCGTCGGGGACTGAAAAATTGAGATCCCTGCACAGCTTTTCCATATCAAAGCCCTCGCCCGCATGGCGCAGCGTCCAAAGCAGAACCTTGAGCTGCTGCCCGCCGGCAAGCTTAATATGCTTATCGACTATCTGCGACGGCACCATAAACACCGCCGAAAGAGAGTCCGGATTGACCTTATAGTTCATTATATATCCCCGTTCCGTTAAGAGCTGCACTCTTCACATAATAAATCAGTTTATATTATACACGCTTCCGAGGCAAAATGAAATATATTATTTCAAAATAAGCCGTTTTTTTGCGCGGCGGTGTAATAATGTCTCATTTATTCAGTTGACATATATAATTTTTAGCCTAAAGATGTTGCTTTTTACTTATAAAAAGTTTATAATACCTATAGTATTTTGTACATATTGTGCAAGAAAGACTTTCAGGTTTTCGGAGGTGATAAGTCATGAGTGCTTTGGGGACGATAGGCAAGATTGTGCGAAGCTCGCTGTCTCGCGGCGGCGCAATGAAGTCAAAGAAAAGCCCTGCGCCCGAGCTCGAAAAAGGCACGTTTGATTATATCCGCGATCCGAAAAGCGATTGCTTCAGCGTAGGCTTTGCAAAGACGGACGTCATGCCCGACGATATGGATAAAACCGCCTACTATGTTGCGGGATACAGGATGAACAACCCCGCCAAGGGTGTGCTTGACCCGATGACCGCGAGCGCCGTATGGATAGACGATTTGTCCGGCAGAGGCGGAGTCGTTTTTGTGTCGATCGACGATATAGGACTTACAAATTACGATGTAGGTATAATCAGAGACTTACTTGCGGATTTCAAAAAAGAGAGCGGCTGCCGCTCGATAAACATAATGAGTATACATAACCACGCGAGCATAGACACCGTGGGCTTGTGGGGTCCCCTCCCGAGAAGCGGACGCAACAAAAAATATATGAAGCTGCTAGCTCAAAAGGTAAAGCAGGTTGTGTTCGACGCCTACAACGACCGCAGAGACGGCGACCTCTATTACGGCAAAAAGGAAGCGGAGGCTATTCAGCGTGACTCCCGACTGCCGGAGGTATACTCGAAAGATGTTCACAGGTTTCGCTTTGTTCCAAAGGACGGAAGCCGCGAGGTTTGGATAATTAACTTCGCCTCCCACACCGAGTCGCTGCTCGGCAAAAACTCCTATGTCAGCGCGGATTTCGCAGGATATATCAGAAAAGAGATACTCGAAAAGGCCGGCGCCGAAACAATATATTTTGTCGGCGCTATCGGCGGACTTATCCGCCTCAAAGAGCTCGACGAGGACAATATAAAGTCTACTGTGCTTGGCGGACAGTCGATAGCCCGCACGGCAATGGCTGTTGAAAACGAAATAAAGCTTCATCCCGTGCTGAACCTTATACGTCAGGAATACTATTCGCAGTGTGACAACTATGTTCTTGCGCTTGCTCAAAAAGTCGGAATACTGAAATCAAACGCGGCTAATACCGGCAAAGGTTCGCTCAATCTGTCGATACATACCGAGATGAGCTATTTCGAGCTTGGCGGGCTCAAGCTTCTGTTTCTCCCCTGCGAGCTGTTCCCCGAGCTTGCATACGGCGGATATCTCGACGCAGACTGCTCTGCCGAGGGCAAGTCGCCGGACATCAATCCGGCTCCTCTGCTCCGAATCGCAGAAGATGACAATATGCTGATTTTCTGCCTCGCCAATGACTTTACGGGCTATGTCGTTCCGCCGAACGACTTCTATCTGAACCCCAAGGAGCCGTATATCAACGGCGGGC
>OJNR01001236.1_pt1 | contig 13157 bp, 10 predicted proteins | sample 1597901 | NCBI WGS metagenome assembly OJNR01 (sample SAMN01915223, study PRJEB22387) | human gut metagenome | isolation source: stool | host: Homo sapiens | place: USA | reverse complement strand
TCGAAAACTAAATGCAATTATTTCGTTGCAAAATTACCCTTTTTGACAAACATACTTACAGATTGAAAGTATAAATATTGCATAAATACATTTATATATTATAAAAACAGCAACACATTTAACTACCCTCCCGTACAGCCGATGCACAGTTCGAAAATTTATTTTTACAATCTGGCGGTAAAACCTGCGGAATAGGGATTTTTTTCCTATCTTTGCATGGTTTTCACGATAGAAATCCACCCTACTTACTTAAGCTAATTACTAATACATATATAATTCTATCGTAATGCAAACAACAAAAAAGGCTTCTCTAATCCTGGATGATGGTACCGTATTCGTCGGGAAATCATTTGGCTACGAAAAACCTGTTGCCGGCGAGGTCGTCTTCAACACCGCAATGATGGGCTATCCCGAAAGCCTGACCGACCCCTCCTACTCCGGACAAATCTTAGTGACCACCTACCCGCTTATCGGAAATTACGGAGTGCCTCGACGTGAAGAGGTAAATGGATTGTCACGATTCTACGAATCGGAAAAAATCCACGTCGAAGCACTGGTCATATCGGACTACTCGTTTGAATACAGCCACTGGAATGCCGCCAAGAGTTTGGCCGACTGGCTGAAGGAAGAAGAGATTGTGGGTATCTACGACATCGACACCCGCGAGTTGACCAAGCGATTGAGAGAGCACGGCTCCATGAAAGGCAAAATCGTAATCGAAGGCGGCGACGACATCGAGTTCGTAGACCCCAACCTTACCAATCTGGTAGCCAAGGTGAGCTGCAAAGAGGTGATTCGCTATGGAAACGGCGATAAGAAAGTGGTGCTGGTCGACTGCGGCGTGAAGCACAACATCATCCGCTGCCTGCTCAAGCGCAACGTGACCGTCATTCGCGTGCCCTGGGACTACGACTTCAACACGCTCGAGTACGACGGCCTGTTCATCTCGAACGGCCCGGGCGACCCCGACATGTGCGGCATTACCGTAGACCACATACGCCAGGCCATGAACGGCACGAAACCCATTTTCGGCATCTGCATGGGCAACCAACTGCTGTCGAAAGCCGGAGGGGCCCGCACCTACAAACTCAAATACGGACACCGCAGCCACAACCAACCGGTGCGCCAGGTGGGCACAAACCGCTGCTTCATTACCTCGCAGAACCATGGCTTTGCCGTAGACAACTCGACTCTGGGAGCCGACTGGGAACCGCTCTTCATCAACATGAACGACGGCACCAACGAAGGGATACGTCACAAATCGAAACCCTACTTCTCGGCCCAGTTCCACCCCGAGGCTGCCAGCGGTCCTACCGACACCGAGTTCTTGTTCGACGAATTTGTAAAACTGTTGTAAACCCGGAAATACCATACCTATGAACCAAGAAGAGATTAAAAAAATAAAGAAAGTATTGCTGTTAGGCTCCGGAGCCTTGAAAATAGGTGAAGCCGGTGAATTTGACTATTCCGGGTCGCAGGCCTTGAAAGCCCTCAAAGAGGAAGGCATCACGACGGTTTTGATCAACCCCAACATCGCCACGGTACAAACCTCGGAGGGCGTGGCCGACAAGATTTACTTCCTGCCGGTTACCCCCTACTTCGTCGAGCGGGTTATCCAAAAGGAGCAACCCGACGGCATCCTGCTGGCCTTCGGCGGACAAACGGCTCTCAACTGCGGTGTGCAGCTCTATCAGGCCGGCACGCTCGAGAAATATAACGTGAAGGTACTGGGTACGCCGGTACAGGCCATCATGGATACCGAAGACCGCGAACTCTTCGTCAAGAAACTCGACGAAATCGATGTCAAGACCATTAAGAGCGAAGCCGTCAACTCGATAGAAGATGCCGTTCAGGCTGCCGCCGAACTGGGCTACCCCATCATCATCCGGGCTGCCTATGCGCTGGGCGGATTGGGCAGCGGTTTCTGCGACAACGAAGAGGAGCTGCGGTTGAAAGCCGAAAAGGCGCTGTCGTTCTCGCCCCAGATTCTGGTAGAGAAATCGCTCAAAGGCTGGAAAGAGATTGAATACGAGGTGGTGCGCGACCGCTACGACAACTGCATCACGGTATGTAACATGGAGAACTTCGACCCGCTGGGTATCCACACGGGCGAAAGTATCGTGGTGGCTCCGTCGCAAACACTCACCAACAGCGAATATCACAAATTGCGCGAACTGGCTATCCGCATTATCCGCCACATCGGCATCGTGGGCGAGTGTAACGTGCAGTATGCCTTCGACCCCAAGTCGGAAGACTACCGGGTAATCGAGGTGAATGCCCGTCTGAGCCGCTCGTCGGCCCTCGCCTCGAAAGCTACGGGTTATCCGTTGGCCTTCGTGGCTGCCAAACTGGGTTTGGGCTATGGCCTGTTCGACCTGAAAAACTCGGTCACCAAAGAGACCAGCGCCTTCTTCGAGCCGGCTCTCGACTACATTGTCTGCAAAATACCCCGTTGGGACCTGGGCAAATTCCAGGGCGTAGACCGCGAGCTGGGCTCCAGCATGAAATCGGTCGGCGAGGTAATGGCCATCGGCCGCACCTTCGAGGAGGCTATCCAGAAAGGTCTGCGCATGATTGGTCAGGGCATGCACGGCTTCGTGGAGAACAAGGAACTGGTTATTCCCAATATCGACAAGTCGCTGCACGAGCCTACCGACAAACGTATCTTTGTCATCAGCAAGGCTATGCGCGCCGGTTATACGGTAGACCAGATACACGAACTGACCAAAATAGACTGCTGGTTCCTGCAAAAACTGATGAATATCGTACGCACGGCTCACGACTTGGAAGAGCTCGACGAGTCGATTACCCGCGCCGAGAATCCCCAGGAATACTACGACCTCATGCGTCGGGCCAAGATACAGGGCTTCTCCGATTTCCAGATAGCCCGCGCCATCTGGAAAGAGAAGATGGAAGACTGCCACATGCAGTGGGTGCGCCAGTTCCGTAAATCGCTCGGCATCGTCCCCGTGGTGAAACAGATCGACACGCTGGCCGCCGAGTATCCGGCACAGACCAACTATCTGTACCTGACCTACAGTGGCATCGCCAACGATGTGAAATATCTGGGCGACCACAAGTCGATTGTGGTACTGGGTTCGGGTGCTTACCGCATAGGCTCTTCGGTTGAGTTCGACTGGTGCGGCGTACAGGCCCTGAATACCATTCGCAAAGAGGGCTACCGCAGTGTAATGATCAACTACAACCCCGAAACGGTATCGACCGACTACGACATGTGCGACCGCCTCTACTTCGACGAGCTGACCTTCGAGAGGGTGATGGATATTCTCGAACTCGAGAATCCTCACGGCGTAATTCTCTCGACTGGCGGACAGATACCCAACAACCTGGCCACGCGCCTCGACGAGCAGCACGTGAGCATATTGGGCACGACGGCCGACAGCATAGACCACGCCGAAGACCGACACAAATTCTCGTCGATGCTCGACTCGCTGGGTATCGACCAGCCGCGCTGGCGCGAGCTGACCTCGCTGGCCGACATCTACGACTTCGTGAAAGAGGTGGGTTACCCCGTGCTGGTTCGGCCCTCGTATGTGCTCTCGGGTGCTGCGATGAACGTCTGCTCGAACAACGCCGAGCTGGAACAGTTTCTGCAACTGGCCGCCAACGTATCGAAGAAACACCCGGTCGTAGTGAGCGAGTTTATCCAGCACGCCAAAGAGATCGAGATGGATGCCGTGGCCCGCAATGGCGAAATCATCATCTACGCCATCTCGGAGCACATCGAGTTTGCCGGTGTACACTCGGGCGACGCCACCATACAGTTCCCGCCGCAAAAGCTCTATGTCGAGACCGTGCGACGCATCAAGAAGGTGGCCGGGCAGATAGCCCAGGCGCTCAATATATCGGGTCCCTTCAACATCCAGTTCCTGGCCAAGAACAACGACATCAAGGTAATCGAGTGTAACCTGCGAGCCTCGCGCAGCTTCCCGTTCGTTTCGAAGGTTTTGAAAATCAACTTTATCGAACTGGCCACGAAGGTGATGATGGGGTTGCCGGTAGAGAAACCGGGCAAAAACGAGTTCGACCTCGACTACGTGGGCATCAAGGCTTCGCAGTTCTCCTTCTCCCGTCTGCAGAAAGCCGACCCCGTACTGGGTGTCGACATGGCATCGACCGGCGAGGTAGGCTGTCTGGGACTCGATACCAGCGAAGCCATCTTGAAAGCCATGCTCTCGGTCGGTTACCAGATTCCGAAGAAGAACATCCTGCTCTCGACCGGTAGCGCCAAACAAAAAGCCGACATGCTCGAGGCGGCCCAACTCTTGCACGAGAAGGGATACAGCCTCTTTGCCACGGGCGGAACCCATCAGTTCCTCACCGACAACGGTATTCCGGCCGTGAAGGTATACTGGCCCAGCGAGAGCGACCACGAGCCGCAGGCCCTGGAGATGCTGCACAACAAGCAGATAGACCTGGTAGTGAACATTCCCAAGAACCTGACGCAGAAAGAGCTCGACAACGGCTACAAGATACGCCGTGCCGCCATCGACTTCAACATCCCGCTCATCACCAATGCCCGGTTGGCTTCGGCCTTTATCGAAGCCTTCTGCAGCCTGAATATCGACGATATTCAAATCAAGAGCTGGGACGAATACAAGTAATATAAGAAAACTCTGAACCGCATAAAAGCGTGGCCTTCGATCGGGAAGGCCACGCTTTTTTATTATCCCTTTTTTTGTATAAAACGAATAAATTCTTATCTTTATGCTCATGATTCAGAGGAATCGTTTCACACGATTCCTTGAAGAGTCAATACCTTAATCAAATACAACACGGTAACAAAATGAGAAAGTTTATTTATGCCGCGACACTGTTGCTCGCCTTCGTAACAGTCAAGGTGAATGCACAAGATTTCATGGACCGGGTGCACTTCGAATTCTCTGCCGGAACAGGAATGGAGAATAAAGGGATAAGGCCTGTTGACTTTTCCTTCAAATCTCAGGTAGAGTTTGTCTCTATCGCCTATCTCTTCGTTACCGCAGAAGACAACATTTCCCTGTATAAACATGGAGGGGTAAAAACCTATTATAATGGAGTCGGCATAGGCGGTGGCCTGGGTGTAAAACTGCTTGACAGCGTGAAAAGCATCCATGCCCTCGATATACGGGCCAAGGCATTGAGCAGTGTGGGCTGCCCCTCGTGGAAACGCTCGAGCTACGATGTATCGTTGGCCTGGTATCTCAAGTCGTACAGGTTCTCGCCTGTCGTCGAGTTGGGTTACCGGTTTATCGATTCGCACACTTCGGGGCTTGATAATTGCGGGAACCTCTTCCTCTCCATCGGATTCAGATACTGATAACGATTATCTGCGGGTCTTGTACGAGAGGATATGCCACGACAGGGCCACGGCCAGCAGCACGAAGAGCAAAGCGAGCCACCACACCCGGGCCACAAACAGGGCACAGTAGAGCAGCGTAATCCACACCAGCGATACCGAGATGACCTTCACCCGCAGCGGTATGGCCTTGTGCTCGAGGAAGTCGCTGATATAGGGTCCCAGCCGCTTGTGATTCAAAAGCCATTGGTACAACCGAGGCGAACTGCGCAGCCACAGGGCGGCCGACAGCAACAGAAAGGGCGTGGTAGGCAACAGTGGCAGGAATATACCGGCTACACCCAAGCCGAGAGATAGTCCGCCTAAAAAGATATAGATAGCTTTCACGGTGCAAAAATACAACAAAACCCGGAGCCGAGAAGAATAGCCGAGAGAAAACCTGCACGAACCGATAACCGATTGCTCGGGGTGCAGCGTTCCTCAAAACGGGATACCCCTCTCCTGCTCCACAACCTTATAAACAAGCAAGAGGGAGAATCTGTTGGCTCCATTGTCCTCAGACTCTCCCCCACCTTCATCGGTTTTCAGTCGTATCAATTTCTGTTCAAGATTCCGGAATCCTTATCCCAGTTCTGCATTTTCAATTTCACGCCCGATTCAGACTGGCCAAATGAGAAGTTATAAACGAGATTGACATATACCATATTGGCATTGTTGATGATTCTTTCGGTCTCCGTCCGTCGCAGAAGCGATGTTCCAGATACGGATGTGACCTGTTTCCAAGAGTCATAGAACGGGTATCTTATACCACCGGTGAGGGTCAGGTTTTTAATGGGTTTATAAGAGAACTCTACCGATGCCATACTGGGTATATTTCTCGTCGTCTGTCCGATAAGGGATTTCTTCTGAGTTTGATAGAACACCTGCAATCCCCATTGACGATAGGCAAGATATACCGAGGGTATGATGGAATAGCCCGTATGGTCCCATTTCGAGGCGCCCCATTTATTTATCTGATGGAACACTTCGGAGTAGAGTCTCAACCTGAGCATATTGTTGGCGAATGGATACCACTGTAAAAAAAGGCTGACTTTCATGTTCTGTGCATCATCCAGATTCCCGAATGTTTCGATGATGTTTGTATGATCCGATTGGAAAATCGGGGCGATAGCATCTTTTGTATATGAATACCCCACTTCTGCATTGATTACCAACTTCTTGAACCCTTTGAAATAGGAGACTGAAAAATCGTGGTTGTTGCTTGGTGTCAAACGGGGGTTCCCGACAAAGATGTAATTGGGATCTTTATAATATGGATTATAAGTCAACGAAGAGACTGACGGGTTTTCGGTATTTATTTCATAATTGAACATCAGGTCGGAGCTCGGGTCTATGAAATATCCCAATTTCACCTGAGGACGGAAATAGGTGAAGTTGTAGGTCTTGTTTTCGATGGTGGTAAATATGTTGTTGTTTACACCAGCGCTGATGCTGTAATTGAATCTGTCGCCCCACATGCCGGTTATTCCCAGATAGGAATAGATCTCATGGGCCGTTATCTTGTTGTTCGACGGTAAGTTGTTCTGAATGCTGTTGTTGTACATGTATCGGGCCCCTGCATACAGATTCGCCGTTTTCATTTTGTAGGTATACAACACTTCTCCAATAACCGAATACTTGTCGGTATGTATTACCGTCGCCGTTTCAAAATCGGGTTCTGCTTCCTGTAATTCCTGATACTCATAATCATAGTCCGATTTGTAGTATGTACCGACGAGATTCACAATAAGCTCGTGTTTGGAACCGAACGATTTACTGAAATACATATCCATGACCGGACTGATGTATTTGTCTTTATCCTGACTCTCCCCTGTTTTATGGGATTCCTTGCCGTCCACGCTTGACAGAATGTCCTGCACCGATGACCGTCTGCGATTCAATGAGTTGAAGGAGAGTTTTGCACTGAACAGATAGTTGTCTGCTTTTGCATTGTTGAAGCTGATTTCGGCCATCTGCTGCTCATAAGCATACGGGCTGTTGCGCCCGCTCTTTCTCTTTTCAAAGTCTGTTCCGCCGACGGAATAGGCCATTTCTTCGTCCAGCACCCTTTTGTTATAGTTTCTGTAATTGATATTGTATGTCACACCAATCTGCGAATGGCCCCAGTTGTATTTGAAGTTGACGACATTGTTGCCAAATCCTGTGGTCACGGCATTCTGAGTATTGACACCGACCGACCCTCCATTCTGTTTTTCCCGGGTCACCACATTGATTACAGCCCCCAGCCCCATGTTGGAGTATTGGACGGGCGGTTGGGTGTAATAGTCGATTTTGGCAATATCCTCAGGCGATATGACAGACAAGTCTATCGGCGTTGATGGTATGCCATTGATCAGAATCTTCACGGCCTTGCCATCTACCGACGAAACACTTTGGTCAAGAACTTGAATCTTGGGCAAGAACTCCAACGCCGACAATACACTGCTGTATCGACTCTTTTCGGCTGAGGTCAGTCTATACTCCTTCTTATCGGCAAACCGTTTTACCAGGCTGGCAGACACGACTACCTCGTCCAAATCGAGGGGCCGTTCTTTCAGGATAATAAGCCCGACACCTGTATTCCCGGCTACCGCGATTTCCGTAGAGTAATCTTCATAACCTAAAAAAGAGATGTTCAATATATATTTACCATCGGCTATCTTCTCCAGTTCGAATTGCCCGTTCCGATTGGTTGTGCCCCCTTTACGGCTTGATGTATCATGCTCCTGATACAGCCTCACCGAGGCGCCTGCAACAGGACTGTTCACCGAATCTACGACCACACCTCTTACCCAACCTTGTGCCCAAGCCGATACCGAAAACAGTATTCCTAAAAGAGTCGCAACGATTGTTCTCTCCTTCTTCATAATTTGCCGTTTTTTGCTGACAAATATATGAGCAAGGCGATAAAAGGCCGTTATAAAAGAGCTGACATTTGGCTGACATTTAGCCAACAATATGCTGATAATCAGCTCTTATCCGTTTTGAGCGCATAAAAATGCCCCTTTTCTGCCTCAATCTTCACATTACATGCTTTTCCCAAAACCGGCTTTATCCGGCGAACCAATGTATAAAGAGTATCGCGAGCATCTTCTTTCCCGGGCCAAAGCGTGTGACATATCTCTTCCACCGACAATCGATGACCGTCTGCCGCTATAAACATCTGCATCAACCGATGCTGCATTGGAGTGAAATATATCTCCTGCCTCTTCTCATCCCAAAAACGATTTGAAGATTTGGAAAAATGCAATGTCCCTACGGTTATTGTTTCCGGCTCAACCGAATAACAGTCAAGCGATTTCGTTCTCAAATACATCAGTGAGAATGCGCCCCATATCAAACTGAGGAGAAACAGGATAGAGGGAATCTTTTGTCCCGACATGCCAAATATCGCGGCCTTCGAACAGTTAGGATAGGCTCGGATATACAACCGCTCGTCACCCACCTTGTAACTCATCGTATCGCTGCAAAAGGTTACATTGCTGGGGGCCTCTGTACAAATCGACAGATAAGAGGTCTCTCTCAACTCGTCTATTTTCAATTTAGACCTGAAAACCCTCAATGTATCGACCGTAATGTGGTCGGCGTTTTTATCTAAAATAGTTTGTGCCAAAGCCTGATTTACATCTGCTATAATATTCTCTTTGGTGGTTGCATAATTTCCAAAGCCTAACACGAGAGACGGAAGCATCAATGAGAAAAAAACTACAATGGCTGTTATCGGTTTCATATTGTCCTTTTTCATGGGTATTAGCATTTACAAATATAGGAAAAGTCGAAAGTAGAAAAACAAGCTCGCTTGATTTTTTATGCTGAGACGCCCCCTATATTCTACAAATATAGAGAATATCGTCATCAAATACCTGCATGCCACGAGCAATTTTATGGACTTGTCGGCACAAAAAAAAGGGGAGCACTCACTTGGAGTACTCCCTGTTATAGGATGTCGGAAGAATTGCGGGATTACATCATGCCGCCCATTCCACCCATACCAGCAGCCGGCATGGCAGGAGCAGGATTCTCTTCCTTCTTATCGGCGATTACACATTCGGTAGTCAAGAACATACCGGCGATAGAAGCGGCGTTCTCAAGAGCTACACGAGTTACTTTGGCAGGGTCGATTACACCGGCTGCGAAGAAGTTTTCGTAAGAATCGGTGCGGGCATTGTAACCGAAGTCGCCTTTACCGTCTTTTACGCGTTGTACCACTACGGCACCTTCTACACCGGCATTAGCGGTGATTTGACGCAACGGCTCTTCGATGGCGCGTTTTACGATTTCGATACCGGTAGTCTCGTCTTCGTTGGCACCTTTCAAGCCATCCAAGGCGGGAATACAACGGATGTAGGCAACACCACCACCCGGTACGATACCTTCGGCGATAGCGGCTCTCGTTGCGCTCAAGGCATCGTCTACACGGTCTTTCTTCTCTTTCATTTCTACTTCAGAAGCGGCACCGATATAGAGAACGGCAACACCACCAGCCAATTTGGCCAGACGCTCTTGCAGTTTCTCACGATCGTAGTCGGAGGTAGTCGTTTCGATTTGAGCCTTGATTTGAGCTACACGAGCGGCGATAGACTCTTTGCTGCCCATACCATTGACGATAGTCGTGTTCTCTTTGTTTACGGTAACCTTCTCGGCACGACCCAACATTTCGATAGTGGTCGATTCGAGTTTCAAACCTTTCTCTTCGGAGATAACGACACCACCGGTCAATACGGCAATATCTTCGAGCATCTCTTTACGACGATCGCCAAAGCCAGGAGCCTTCACGGCACATACCTTGAGCGAACCACGCAAGCGGTTTACAACCAGCGTAGCCAGAGCCTCGCTGTCTACATCCTCGGCAATGATGAGCAGAGGACGACCCGTCTGTGCAGTAGCTTCGAGTACGGGAAGCATATCTTTCAGAACCGAAATCTTCTTGTCGTAAATCAAGATGTAAGGCGTATCCATTTCGCACTCCATCTTCTCGGTGTTGGTTACGAAATAGGGCGAAATGTAACCGCGGTCGAACTGCATGCCTTCTACAATATCGACAGTCGTATCGGTACCTTTGGCCTCTTCGACGGTGATGACACCCTCTTTCTTAACCTTCTTCATGGCCTCGGCGATGAGTTGGCCTATTTCGCTATCGTTGTTGGCCGAGATGCGGGCAACCGATTCGATTTTCTCGAAGTCGTCGCCAACCTCTTGAGCCTGCTCTCTGATGCCTTCTACCACTTTGGCCACGGCTTTGTCGATACCACGTTTCAAATCCATGGGGTTGGCACCGGCAGCCACGTTCTTAAGACCTACGTTTACGATAGCCTGAGCCAATACGGTAGCCGTAGTCGTACCGTCGCCGGCATCGTCGCCCGTCTTCGAGGCAACCTCTTTAACCAACTGGGCACCCATGTTCTGGAACGGGTCTTCCAGTTCAACCTCTTTGGCAACCGTCACACCATCTTTCGTGATGTGGGGAGCACCGAATTTTTTCTCGATGATGACGTTACGACCTTTAGGACCCAGGGTGACTTTAACGGCATTAGCCAACTCGTCTACACCTTTTTTCAGTTCTTCACGAGCCTGAATATTGAATTTAATTTCTTTAGCCATAGTTCTTTTTCCTTCTAAAAATTAAACATGAAACGCATTAAAGGATAGCCAAAATATCCGACTGTCTCATAATCAGATATTTCTCGCCGTCCAGTTCGATTTCGGTGCCCGCATATTTGCCGTACAAAACGGTATCACCGGGTTTAACTACCATTTCCTCGTCTTTGGTACCATTGCCGATGGCTATTACTTCACCTTTGAGGGGTTTTTCTTTGGCCGAATCAGGGATAATAATACCGCCGATTGTTTTCTCTTCTGCAGGAGCTGGAAGCACCAATACTCTGTCTGCTAACGGTTTAATTGTCATGGTTATTTATTTTAGTTATACTTTTATTTTTGTATTTTTATCTGTACAAGAAGTGCAGACACTGGTGATACAGCCAATTTCATGCCAAACGATATATTGGCTCGAAATATGACAAAACGTCACCTTTGCGTATAACTCGAAGTGAATGAAAACTGACAAAGATTCCTGTCGGCCCGGAGTACCTCGAGGCTACAACCCGAATCAAGAGGGTATGGCGATAAGCGGAGTATCGGTGTGGAACAGCATCTTATGGGCGATGCTGGGGTTGAAGAGGCGGGCAAAGATGTTGCGCTTGCGGTTGGGCACCACCATGACATCGATCGATGCCTCCTGGAACAGGCGCTCTACGTTGTCGAGGAAATTCTCCTCGCCGAGTATCTTGTAGTCGATTTCCCGACCGGGATAATGCGACTGACAGTAGTCGCGTATGCCGGCCAGCTTTATCTCGGTCCAGGCATCGCTTTTCTCGGTCAAATGGAAGAACCGTATCCCGAACGAATAGTTCTGGAACAGGCGCATGAAGGTGTCGAGCGAGATTAAATCCTGCTGGTCGAAGTTGGTAAAGAAGGCCACATTCTTAATATCGCTCACATGGGTATGCGTGAATCCCTCGGGTATGGCAAACACCGGGAAATTGCCGTTGTCTACCACTTCGGCCGTAACGCTTCCTATCAGGTCTATCTCCTTTCGGGTCTTTCCCCTTGACCCCATAACAATGAGCGACGGGTTCAACTCTTTTGCCATCAGGATGATCGTATCTTCAGGCACCCCTTCACATACCCTATATATAAAGGGGACCTGAGGGATGGCGCCCTCGACCATCAACTGGTGCAACTTTTCACAAAAGGATGTCATCTCACGATTGGCCTTTGCAAATAATAGTTTATGTTCTTCACTTTCTTTCAATTCATGACTGATCGTCTCGGCCAACGAGAGAGACCCCATGGAGAAAGGAGACAAGAAGGTATGAAGCAATACGACTTCGGCCTGATGGGCCTCCGCAAAATCGAATCCCAGCCGACAGGCCAACAACGAATAGTCGGAGAAATCGATCGGGATAAGGATTCGGTTTTTCTGCGGTTTTTCCGAGACTTCCGATTTACCGAAAACCGGATCGGTCTCTAAAATCTCGAGGGCGTGAGGCAAATCTTTTTCGTGGATTCGCACTCGCACCCCCGGAGAAATGACTGGTTTCAACAGATTGACATTCTGAATGGCGACGGCTATACCCTGGCTCTCCAAAATGCCCTTTAAGATGAGAGCCTTCGGATAGGTGTGAATGGCCAGTGTGATTAAGCGGTCTTTCTTCATGGTCGATCTGTTTATTTAACTATGATTTATTTCTTATTGTTTTCTTCTTCCAAAATACGAATAGCCATATCGTAGATTTGTGTATTGTCGAGCACAACGATACCGCCGTCGGGTCCCGGTTCGATATGAAGACCACAATTTTTCCCAAATGAATAATTGGTTCCTCCAAAATAGTTACGCACGGTTTGGGTGGTAACATTCAACTCGTCGGCTATTCTATGCATGGAACCATCGGGCAAACTGTCTTTGATGCGACGAAGTTCGTTAAATGTGATTGTCTTAGTCATAAGGGTAATGGTTTTTTATGGTTAATTATTCGGTTAATTGTACTCTTTTGAATACGCAATAAATTTAAGTTCTATTTTCTTTATTTCCAAATTTTGCAGCCAAAATTTTGCGGGCTTTCAAAAATAGATTGCGACGAGTGCATAGACCGAGATAGCTACCACGCTCAAATAGATGACCGTAGTCGCAATCGCAATACCGGGGTCTTTACAGTAAGGCGACTGCCGTTGTGGCAAGCGGTGCCGCTGCCACAGCATGTAGCGGACTCTCTTCCACATTATGGGGACTTCTATAAATTAAATCCCTGATTATAAG
>OJNR01001235.1_pt1 | contig 13180 bp, 8 predicted proteins | sample 1597901 | NCBI WGS metagenome assembly OJNR01 (sample SAMN01915223, study PRJEB22387) | human gut metagenome | isolation source: stool | host: Homo sapiens | place: USA | reverse complement strand
CTGGTTCAGCCCCGACACATGGGTGAGCAGGCGGGGACGCGGTGCCTGCGGAAAGAGCTCGCTGTACCGGTCGAAGCCCTGTTGCAGGGCGGCAATCCAGGCGGTGTCGCTGGCGAAGTGCGACTCGGTATCGGCATAGAGTTGGGCAATGGCTTCGTGGGTGAGAAACAGGTTCAGCCCCTCGCGGAAGTCGGGGGCGTCGCCCAGCCCCAGAATCTGCCGGCAGTAGACGGAGAAGAAGGGGGCGTATTTCTCCCTGAAGCCGGCCGCCGCGGCGGTGTCGGTCTGTTGCACATAGGCCGGGAGTTCGCGGTCGAACCGTTCGATGGTCACGGGGTGTCGGGTTACGGAGCTCCGGGCCTCCGAAGCTTTTCCGTTGCAGGCGATGAAGGCCGCCGTCAGCAGGCATATCGCCATGGCATAGCTGTTTTGTTTCAGGTGTCGTATCATATACACGCTTTTTGTCTCGCTTTTGCAAAAATACTTTTTTCTTTCGAGAAAGCCATCGGTGCGAATCCAGTTTTACGATTTGAGTATAAGGCAATAAATCTCCTTGAAATTGACATCTTTTTCGAGCTTTATTTATACCTTTGCATTTGAAACTGCGAAATAGGCCCTGTTGGTGTGTCGCCTGTTTGGCAATTTGTCAGGATTCCGGCGGGGCCGGGTCTTGATTAATGATAGCAGATACTGGTTTATGAAACATTCATATTGCTTTACGCGGGTGCTCTCCCTCCTTTTTGCATTTGTGCTCGGGCTCTCGGTCGTTTCGGCCAAAGACTTCGTGCTGGTCATCGATGCCGGTCACGGAGGGCGCGACGCGGGTGCCCTTGGCAACAAGGCCAAGGAGAAGGACATCAACCTGGGGGTAGCCCTGAAGCTGGGGCGCATGGTGGCCAACAATGTGCCGGGGGTGAAGGTGGTCTATACCCGCGACAAGGATGTCTACCTCACCTTGCAGGAGCGGGCCGATAAGGCCAACCGGGTGGAGGGCGACCTCTTCATCTCGATACACACCAACTCGATCGACAAGAAATCGCCCAACCGCAAGACCGTGGCCGGTGCCTCTACCTGGACGCTGGGTCTGCACCGCAGCAAAGAGAACCTCGAGGTGGCCAAGCGTGAGAACTCGGTTATCTATCTCGAGAACGATTTCTCTACCCGTTACGAAGGGTTCGACCCCAACTCGACCGAGTCGTACATTATCTTTGAATTCATGCAGTACAAGCATATGGAGCAGAGCATCAACTTTGCCTCGGACATACAGCACGAGTTTGTATCGGTAGCCAACCGCGTGGACCGCGGGGTGCGGCAGGCCGGATTCTGGGTGCTGGCCAAGACCGGCATGCCGGCGGTTCTGGTCGAGCTCGACTTCATCTGCAACCCCACGCAAGAGCGGTTCCTCACCTCGGAGAGCGGGCAGACCAAGATGGCCCAGGCCATTTACAATGCCTTTGTCAAATACAAATCGGATTACGATCGCAAGCAAAACTCGCGCAAGGGTTCGGCCCCTGCGGTCACCTCGTCGACTCCGGCTCCTGCTCCGGCTCCTGCACCTGCCGAAGTAGAGAAACCGGCCCCCGCCAAAACTCAAACCGGCAAGGCCGAACAAGACGACGCCTCGGGTGTTACCTATTACAAGGTGCAGTTTATGGCGCTCCCCCGCAAGTTGCCGGCCAACTCCAAGGAGTTCAAAGGCCTCTCGCCTGTCGAATGCTACAAAGAGGGGAGCATGTATAAATACACCTATGGGAAATCGACCGATCGAAATGGTATACAGCAACAATATAAAAAGGTGAAATCGTTGTTTCGCGATGCCTTTATCATCCAGTTCCGTGACGGAAAGCGTGTAAAGTGAGAAACAAGACGATAGCCCAACTAAAAAGAATAATATGAAAAAGTGGTTTGGAAAAGAAGCAAAGATTGCCCTCTCGGTGCTGATTAGCATCCTCATTCTGTATGTAGGCATCAACTATTTGAAGGGCATCAACGTGATGAAACCCTCTAATTACTATTATGTGCAGTTCCCCAGCGTGGGCGGGTTGGCCCAGTCGGCCCCGGTGATGATCGACGGCTACAAGGTGGGGCTCGTGCAGGAGATTGTGTACGACTACGACACGAATCAGACCATCAAGGTACTGTTGAATCTCGATAAGAAACTGAAGATTCCGGTCGACAGCCGGGTCTACCTCGAGACCGATATGTTGGGAACCTCGTCGGTGGTAATCGACCTGAATCCCCACGTGAGCGAATACTACGAGCACGGAGCCTTGCTGCAGGGCGAAGTGAAGTCGGGGCTGATGCAGAGCCTCCAGAGCGAGCTGCTGCCCCAGGTTGTCGTGTTGTTGCCCAAACTCGACAGCATCTTGTCGGGGTTGCAAACCCTGGTCAACGATCCGGCTCTGGTCTCGTCGGTAAAACGGCTCGATCGCATTACGGCCAATCTGGAACGCTCGTCGGTACAACTCTCGGGCATGATGCAAAACGATGTACCCGTGATACTCGACAACGTGCAGGGCATTACGGCGCAGATCAACCAATTCTCCGATACCCTCAATGCGCTGCCGTTGCAGTCGACCATGGCATCGGTGCAGAAGACCAGTTACAATCTGCAGCAAATCACCTCGCGGCTTACCTCGCCCGACAACAGTCTGGGGCTGTTGTTGAACGACCGGGGGCTTTACGATCGGGCCAATGGTGTGCTGGGCAGTGTCGATTCGCTCATGATCGACTTGCGGCTTAATCCCAAGCGATATGTACACTTCTCGCTGTTCTGAGAAGAGTAACAGATTTTCCTTATTTAGAATCGATATAAATAAGGAAGAATCTGCAATTTTTTTGTAATATTCCCAAAGCTACCCTTATAGGGGTGTGTTTACCCGATGGGAGAGAGGTGCTGGAAATGTGCCGAAAAACATATGAAGGTTTGTAATCGCTTGAAAGATAAAGTGATGATAGATTGTGAAAACGGAAAAAATATCTCGAGAGACGATATTTTATAAGAACTTTGAAATCAACCGTTTGTAACTGAAATGTAAAAAGCAAATATTTTGCGATTTGTTTTTGCGGAAAAATAATTTGAATTTTGTACACGCAAAAGTTTTTTGATAGAAGATTTACATAAAATGGGTTCAGAACAACATGTTCAGTTGTGGGACCAATGTCTAACAATTATCAAAGACAACATAGCCCCCGAGGCGTTTGAGAGTCTGTTCAAGCCGATTACTTCGTTGGGTGTTGATGGCGATAATGTGTTGACTTTGCTTGTCCCTTCACATTTCGTGATAGAGCAGATCGAGGAGCACTACCTCAACCTGCTGAAAAAGGTTTTGCCTCGCATCTATGGGGCAAACGTCAAGTTGGTGTATCGTGTGCAGATTGTCCGTCAGCCCGAGGCTACGGTCGACCTCTCTGCTACGACCAAGTCGACCGCTGTCAAGAAAATGCAGCAGGCGATGCCCGACCTTTTGGACCCGTTCAAACAACGCGTATACGATGAGCTCGACCCCCGTCTGAACCCGATTTACACTTTTGAAAGTTATTATCAGGGGGCAAGCAACATGTTGGCGCGTGCGGCTGCCGAATCGATTGCCGAGAATCCCGGTCGCAATACCTTCAACCCCTTGTTTCTCTTCGGTGAGTCGGGGGTGGGAAAGACCCACTTGATTCAGGCCATAGGTTTGCGCATCAAAGAGAACATGCCGGCCAAACGGGTGCTTTACCTGTCGGCTCACGACTTTCTGGTGCAGTATACCGATGCCGTGCGCAACAATCGCGTGAACGATTTTATCGGCTTCTATCAAAGCATCGACGTACTGTTGATGGACGATATTCAGGAGTTTGCCGGGAAGACCCAGACCCAGAATACCTTCTTCCACATCTTTAACCATCTGCATCAGAGCAACAAGCAACTGGTACTCACCTGCGACCGTCCGCCGGTCGAGCTGGTGGGCATGGTTTCGCGTCTGTTGACCCGCTTCAAATGGGGTTTGACAGCCGAGGTGGAGCGTCCCGACTACAAGTTGCGCTACGATATTCTCATGAGCAAGGTACACCGCGACGGCTTGACCATCGACGAGTCGGTAATCGACTACATCGCCCGCAACGTGACCGACAACGTGCGCGACCTCGAGGGGGTTATCGTTTCGCTCATGGTACGTTCGAGCGTCTTGAAGAAGGAGATTTCCATCGAAATGGCCGATCAGGTGCTGGCTGCCAGCGTGAAGATGGTGCAGAAGCAGATTACCATCGATACCATCAAAGAGGCGGTTTGCGGCTATTACGGCCTGGATACCTCGCGCCTGCTCGAGCGCACGCGCAAGAGAGAGGTGGTTGTGGCCCGTCAGATGTCCATGTACCTGGCCAAGAAATACACCAGCCTTTCGCTGGCCGGTATCGGCGACGTGCTGGGCAAGAAAGACCACGCTACCGTGCTGCACGCCTGCAAGACCATCACCGAACAGATAGGGGTAGACAAGAAGTTGCGGAGCGATCTCGAGGAGATTGAGCAACGGATACAAGGATAACCTCGTCCCCATAAGGATACAGAATAACGAAAGAGGCCCGGAACAACAGCGTTCCGGGCCTCTTTCGTATCGTTGCAGGGGAGGGTGTTGAACTCTCTCCGTCTCTTATTCGGGCATTTTGAAGCCCTGTTTCACAATGAAGTCGAGGAAGATTTTGGAGAACAGTTCGTTGTTCTCGCGCGTGTAGCGCACGTCGGTGAATACCTGAGCCAGAGTCTCCTTGTGGTTCTCGGCTACGAATTGCCGGTTCTCGGGCAGACTCTCTTTTTCGGCATAGAGGCGCTGTATATCCTCGGGCGTGTAGTCGCGGTAGCTCTCGTGGTGAACAATCGCCTCGAGGGGCAGACGGTCTACCTGGGCGGGCATGTCGGCCGGATAGCCCACGGTAAGGGTGGTGACGGGAATCACGAGGCGGGGCAGTTGCAGGGCCTTGGCAATCTGGGGAGCGTTGTAGGTGGTAGTGCCCAGATAGCAGCAGCCCAGACCCGAAAGCTCAGCTGCGGTGCAGAACTGCTGAGCCACGAGCAGGGCGTCGATGGCTGCCGTAACGAACGACTGGAAGTTGTCGTAGCCCGGTTGGGCGTGGTTCAGCTCGCACCATTTTACAAACCGGTTAAAGTCGGCGCAGAAGGTCAGTACCACCGGCGCGTGGGTGACGGTAGGTTGGTTGAAGTGGGCCGGAGCCAGTCGCTCCTTGTTCTCCTGGGTGCGGGTAACGACTACGCTATATACCTGCATGTTGCCCGTTGTGGGGGCACGAAATGCCGTTTCGAGAAGTTCGTTGAGCAGACGGTCGTCTATCTCCTTGTCGAGATATTGCCGTATCGTTCTTCTCTCTTTCAAACTCTTTATCATAGGTAATGGGGATTTGAAGTGATAAGTTCGTAGTAGCAAAGGTAATGAAAATATTTGACAACGGCGGTATGGCCGTGGTGCCGATTGTCTGTGGATTTTCTTCATGGATACTTGCAAATAGAAATAATTGTACTTTATTACTAATGCCGATTTTTCCTTGTGTTTCTTGGATGTGTTTGTCTGATTTTCAAAAACGGAAAACTTTTTGTTATGGTCAAAATTTTAAATATCTGATTGTCAATACAGTTTTGTTTTAAATCGGGAAACTTTATAAATTGTTGATATTTAAAAATGATATTATTTGTGTATGTAGAATGTTTTTTATAAACTTGCACCGTAAATCTTTCTGCTGAAAAACCTTTGTCTAAAAATTAACTAATTAACATAATAGAAAAAATATTTGTCTCGTGGAACCAACTATTTATACTTATGACGAGGCTTATCAGGCGTCGTTGGAGTATTTCAAGGGAGATGAGCTGGCTGCCCGTGTGTGGGTAAACAAATATGCTCTGAAAGATTCGTATGGGAATATCTATGAAAAGACTCCCGACGATATGCACTGGCGTATCGCCAATGAGATTGCTCGTATCGAGCAACGGTATCCTAACCCGCTTTCGTCGCAAGAGCTGTTCGATTTGATGAGATCGTTCCGCTACATCGTGCCGCAGGGAAGCCCCATGAGTGGCATTGGCAACAACTATCAGGTGGGGTCGCTCTCCAACTGTTTTGTGATCGGGCTCGATGGTGCCCCCGACTCGTACGGCGGCATTATCAAAATCGACGAAGAGCAGGTGCAACTGATGAAACGTCGCGGTGGTGTAGGTCACGACCTGTCGCACATCCGCCCCAAAGGTTCGCCCGTCAAGAACTCGGCCCTCACCTCTACGGGGCTGGTACCCTTTATGGAGCGTTACTCCAACTCGACCCGCGAGGTGGCTCAGGATGGCCGTCGCGGTGCGCTGATGCTTTCGGTATCGATCAAACACCCCGACTCCGAGTCGTTCATCGACGCCAAGATGGTCGAGGGACGTGTGACGGGTGCCAACGTGTCGGTGAAGATTCACGACGACTTTATGGAGGCTGCTATCGAAGGCAAGCCCTACATCCAACAGTTCCCCATCGACTCGCCCGATCCCAAGGTGACGAAGGAGATCGACGCGCAAGCCCTTTGGAAAAAGATTGTGCACAATGCCTGGAAATCGGCCGAACCCGGCGTACTCTTTTGGGATACCATCATCAGAGAGTCGGTACCCGACTGCTATGCCGACCTGGGCTTCAAGACCGTATCGACCAACCCTTGCGGCGAGATTCCCCTCTGTCCCTACGACAGCTGCCGTCTGTTGGCCATCAACCTCTACTCCTATGTAGTCAATCCGTTTACCCCGGAGGCCTATTTCGACTTCGACCTCTTCCGTAAACATGTGATGCTGGCACAGCGCATCATGGACGATATTATCGACCTTGAGATGGAGAAGATCGACAAGATTATCGAGAAAATCAAGGCCGACCCCGAGACCGACGAGGTGAAGAGCACCGAGCTCAACCTGTGGTACAAGATACAGAAACGTACCCTGCAAGGCCGTCGTACCGGTGTGGGCACCACGGCCGAGGGCGATATGATTGCCGCCATGGGTTTCCGCTACGGAACCGAAGAGGCTACCGACTTCTCCGAAAAGGTACATCGGGCTTTGGCACTGGCCGCTTACCGTTCGTCGGTGACGATGGCCAAGGAGCGTGGCGCCTTCTCGATTTTCGATGCCGACCGCGAGACCAACAACCCCTTCATCAAACGGTTGAAACACGAAGATGAAGAGCTCTATGCCGACATGTGCAAGTACGGGCGTCGCAACATTGCCTGCCTTACCATTGCACCCACGGGCACTACGAGTTTGATGACCCAGACCACCTCGGGCATCGAGCCGGTATTCATGCCGGTTTATCGCCGTCGCCGCAAGGTGAACCCCAACGATCCTGCCGTACATATCGACTATGTCGACGAGACGGGCGATGCCTTTGAAGAGTATGTGGTTTATCACCATAAATTCATCACCTGGATGCAGGTAAACGGCATCGAAGTGAAAAAGAATTATAGTCAGGAAGAGGTCGATGCCCTGGTGGCTCGCTCGCCTTACTACAAGGCTACGGCCAACGACATCGACTGGTTGCAGAAGGTGCGCATGCAGGGCCGCATCCAGAAGTGGGTCGACCACTCGATTAGCGTTACCATCAACCTTCCCTCCGACGTGAGCGAAGAGATGGTGGGTCAGCTCTATGTCGAGGCTTGGCGCTCGGGTTGCAAAGGCTGTACGGTCTATCGCGACGGCTCTCGCTCGGGTGTGCTCATCTCGGCCAAGAAGGAAGAGAAGAAACCCGTGGTTCCCGCACAAGCCGAAACGCTGGTACGCCCCATCGAGCTCGAGGCCGATGTGGTTCGCTTCCAGAACAACAAGGAGAAGTGGATTGCCTTCGTGGGTCTGAAAGATGGCAAGCCTTACGAAATCTTCACCGGTCTTGCCGACGACGACGACGGTATCTTCTGCCCCAAGAATGTAGTGAAGGGTAAGATTGTGAAGGCCGTAAACCCCGACGGTACGAAGCGTTACGACTTCCAGTTCTCCAACAAGCGCGGTTACAAGACCACCATCGAGGGACTCTCCGACAAGTTCAACCCCGAGTATTGGAACTATGCCAAACTCATCTCGGGAGTACTTCGCTACGGCATGCCCATCCCGCAAGTGCTCAAGCTGGTATCGAGCCTCGAACTCGACAGCCAGTCGATCAACAGCTGGAAGAACGGTGTAGAGCGCGCTCTGAAGAAATACCTGCCCAACGGTACCAAAGCCAGTGGGCAGACCTGTCCGAATTGCGGTAACGAGACCCTCATCTATCAGGAGGGATGCCTCATCTGCACTTCGTGCGGTACTTCGCGTTGCGGATAATTTTGGTTACCTACGATAAGAAATGAAAGCTCCGGGGCGGATTCTGCAAAGGGTCCGCCCCGGTTGTTTTTTCCCGAGGAAGCTCTTTCTCCGGGTGTGGGGGATGGAGATGTCGGTCGGGAGTAGGGCAGGATACCGACCGTGTTCGGGGAGTTACGGTTGTCGTATAGCTCGGTAACGGTAGTATTGAGCTTTTCGATAACGATAAATGAGCCGTAAACTAACGCGCTTTTAATTTCGCTGCTGTAGTTTTGCAACAGAAAACCAACATATATTTATCGTTATGAAAAAGAATATCGGAAATTCAATGGCACTTTATCCCACCCCTGCGGTTGTGGTGGGTGCCCAGGTAGAGGGAAAAGCCACGTGGACTCTGGTAGCCCATGTAGGCATTGTGGCTCACGACAGGCTGCTTGTCAGTCTGCATGCCTCGCACTACATCAACCGGGGCATTAAGGAGAGTGGCCGGCTGTCGGTCAATATCGTTACCGAAGAGTGGCTGCCGAAAGCCGATTACTGCGGTATCGTGTCGGGGCACAAGCAGGACAAAAGCACCCTGTTCGAGTCGACGGCAGGCGAGGAGGGGACACCTATGGTGAACGAATCGCCCTTGACCATGGAGTGTCGGGTCGAGGATGTGTATGTGTGCAACGGTTTCGAAAACTTTATTTGCAGCATCGCCCACACCTATGCCGATGAGAGCATACTCAACGACCGGGATAAAATCGACTACAATCGGCTCAAACCGGTGCTGTTCGAGTTTCCTACCTATCAGTATCTGCGCACGGGCAGTGTCATAGGGCTCTGTACCGAAGCCGGAAAACAGTATGAAGCGAGTCAAGCATAGGCCTATGAAACGGTGGTTGTATCTTGTGATTCTCCTTATGATTGGCAATTTCACCGGCCATGCCCGACAGGTAGTCGATGTGCATAGCCACAACATTCTGCCCGATTATCGGCAGGTGCTTGCCCGGCATCATGCCGAGCTGGAAGAGGGGTTCCCGCTCCCTGCCTGGGATGTCGATTCGCACTTGTCGTTTATGGACAGTGCCGGCATTGCCTGCACGGTGTTGTCGATGCCGGCTCCGCAACCCAGTTTCGGCGACAGCGAGGAGTGCCGGCAGGTGATACGGGCCTGTAACGAATATGGTGCCCGACTGAAAGCGGCCCATCCCGATCGCTTCCGCTTTTGTGCCGCCCTCCCTCTGCCCGATGTGGAGTCGGCCGTGGCCGAGGCCATCTATGCCCTCGATACACTGGGGGCCGATGGGGTGAAACTGGCGACCAACAGCCGGGGGCAATACCTGGGCGACGAGGCTCTCGACCCCCTGATGGAGGTGTTGGATAGCCGGCAGGCCGTCATCCTCATTCATCCGCACAAGCCGGTCCCGGTCAACGAGCCGTTGACCGGGCGGGTTCCCCTGGCCGCCTGTGAGTATTTGGCCGAAACGACCCGGGCTCTGATGAACATGCTGGCACGCAACCTGCTGGTGCGTTATCCTCATGTAAAGGTGGTTGTGCCGCATTGCGGCTCGTTCCTGCCGTTGGCTGTTCCTCGCATGAAGGCGATAATGCCGGCCTTGCAGGCTCGCGGCTCGATGGGCGAGGTCGATATGGAGGCCAACCTCTCCCGGCTCTATTACGATTTGGCCGGTGCCGCTTCTCCGGCCGTTATCCGCACTCTGCTCACCATTACCACGCCCGACCATATCCTGTACGGTTCGGACTATCCCTACCAGCCGGCCGAGGTGCTCACTCGCAACCTGCGGCAGTTGGAGGAGGCTCTGGAAGCCGATGGGGAGCTGTCGGCCTATGCCGATCTCTTCTTGCACGAGAATGCCGCCCGGCTCTTCGCGTTGCCGTCGGTGGGCGAGGCGGGTGCTGCATCGGCGGCCGAGCGTTCGTCGGTTGTCGAGGCCGAGGTCGATACCGCCATGCTGGTGCGCATCTCCGAGATAGAGATCTATCCCCAATACCGGGATGCCTATCTCGAGGCGGCGTTGGAGGTGGGGGCTACCTCGGTTCGCGAAGAGCCGGGAGTAATAGCCATATTCCCCATGATTCAGCAACGCGACTCCTGCCAGGTGCGCATCCTCGAGATATATGCCAGCCCCGAGGCCTATCGCCATCACATCGGTACCGCCCATTTCCAGACCTACAAGCAGGGCACGCTGCACATGGTCAAGACACTCGACCTGGTCGACATGATACCGATGAACCCGGCTGCCATGCCCGAAATATTTCGCAAGATGCAGCGTGTAAAGTAACTCTGTATTATCTTTGCTACATGAACGAAACGATAGACCATCTGATTAACTACGGCAATATCCTGCTGAGTTGCAGCATCCCCCACGACATGCACGTGGAGCATCGCATGCCTGCACACTCCATTATTTTCGTGCGCTCCGGCAAGCTGGTTATCGAGGGGCGGGAGACGACCGACGAGGTCATGGCCGACAACTTCGTGTTTGTCCGTCGCGACTGCTCGGTCAACGTCACCAAGGTGCCGTTCGACGGGCATCCCTACCGGGGTATCAATTTCTCTTTGCCTCGCAAGGAGCTGAAGGAGTATTACAACCGGGTGGCTGCCACCTGCAAGCGGCTGCATGGCCTCGGCCCGATAGGCAAAACGGTGAATGTGCTGCCCCGGACGGTTGCCTTGAAGAGCCTCTTCGACTCGTTTCTGCCCTATACCGATAGTGGCGAGACACCTTCCGACGAGTGGTTGCGGCTGAAGGTGCACGAGGCCGTGATGTGTCTGCTTGCCATAGATGACCGTTTCTATCCGACCTTGTTCGACTTCAACGAGGCGTGGAAGATAGACCTGATGGATTTCATGGAGAACAACTATACCGAAGACCTTACGCTGGACGAGTTTGCCTCCTACACCGGGCGGAGCCTGGCCACCTTCAAGCGCGATTTTGCCAAAATCAGCACCCTGTCGCCGCAACGCTGGATTACGGAGCGGCGGCTCGAGGAGGCCCGGCGGCTGCTCCTCGAAGGGGGCGTGTCGGCACAGGATGTCTGTTACCGGGTCGGCTTCAAGAACCGGTCGCACTTCTCACAAGCCTTTAAGAAGCAGTATGGCTATTCGCCCCTGCATTGCCTGAAACAGAATCGGGAAGATTCATTTTAAATCAAAAACTTTTCGCGAAAAAGGGGGACGACGGGTATCGGTTTCTGTATAAAGTTTTCTATCTTTATGACTCCAATTTTTAACAAAGAGGATTGTCATGAAAATAACATTTGAGATATACTACCACACCCGTTGGGGCGAGTCGCTCATGCTTTCGGGCGAGACTGAGCAACTGGGCTCGGGCGACGAGAGCCGGGCTGTGGTGATGGATTGCCGCGGCGGCGACCTGTGGAGCTACACCATCGAGGTGCCCGCGACGATAGACGCCTTTGAGTATCGCTATCTGGTCAAGTCGGGCGACTCGGTGCGCCGGGAGTGGAACCGGCCGCACCGCTTCGTGCCGGGGCAGAAGGCCACCGAATATCGGTTGCTCGACCGCTGGCGCGACACTCCTGCCGACCTGCCGTTCTACTCTTCGGCATTTACCCAGGGCATCTTTTTCCGTCAGCATCCCCAGCCGCAACCCGGGGTACCGGCGGCCGGTACGGTGACGTTCAAAATCTTCGCTCCGCAGCTGCGCCCCGACGAGCAGTTGCTTCTGGTGGGCAGTGTGCCGGCTCTGGGCAACTGGGAGCCGAGCCAGGCTCCGGCGCTCGACGATACCGACTTTCCCGAATGGCATCTTACCCTCGATGCGGCTCAACTGGGCCCCTCCTTTGAATACAAGTTTGTGGTGGTGCGCACGCAGCAGCGCGAAGTCGTGGCGTGGGAGACGGGTGCGAACAGGGTATATACCGATTCGGAGCTCTCGCTTTCGACGGCAGTCGTTGTGTCGGGGTTGCTCTTCAACGGGCCCGAACGTCCCTGGAAAGGGGCTGGTACGGCCATCCCGGTATTCTCATTGCGTACCGATTACGGTTTCGGTACGGGCGAGTTCCTCGACCTGAAATATCTGGTCGACTGGGCGCTGCGCACGGGGCAATCGTTTATCCAGCTGCTCCCGGTCAACGATACCACCCTGACGGGTAGTTGGTGCGACTCCTATCCCTATAACGCCAATTCGACCTTTGCCCTGCACCCGCAGTATCTGCGCCTCTCGGAGGTGGGCCGGTTGAGCGATGAGGCCCGGCAGGCCCAGTTCGACGCCTTGCAGCGGGAGCTGAACATGCAGCCCGATGTCGACTACGAGCGGGTGAACCGCGCCAAGATGGAGTACCTGAACCTGCTCTTCGACGAGCAGGGCGACGACACCCTGTCGAGCGAGGGGTTCAAGCAGTTTTTCAAGGAGAACAAGTTCTGGTTGCAGCCCTATGCCGCCTTCAGCAGCTTGCGCGACCGTTTCAAGACGGCCAACTTCACCCGTTGGGGCGAGTTTGCCAGCTACGACGAGTCGATGATTGCCGACTACTGTGCCGTGTGGAGCCCGTGGTACCGTTCGGTTGCCCTCTACTACTACATACAGTATCACCTGCACCTGCAGCTCTCCGAGGTGCGCGACTATGCTCACCGGGCCGGAGTGGTGCTGAAGGGCGACATCCCCATCGGCATCAGCCGCACCAGTGTCGACGCGTGGGTCAACCCCGATCTCTTCCGCATGAATTGTCAGGCGGGTGCTCCCCCCGACGACTTCTCGATCGAGGGGCAGAACTGGGGATTCCCCACCTACGACTGGGAGGTGATGGCGCGCGACGGCTATGCCTGGTGGAAAGCCCGCTTGCGTCACATGTCGCGCTATTTCGATGCCTACCGCATCGACCACATCCTCGGGTTCTTCCGCATCTGGG
>OJNR01001234.1_pt1 | contig 13185 bp, 9 predicted proteins | sample 1597901 | NCBI WGS metagenome assembly OJNR01 (sample SAMN01915223, study PRJEB22387) | human gut metagenome | isolation source: stool | host: Homo sapiens | place: USA | reverse complement strand
TTTTATATTTTACTCTTATTTATACTTTTTTACTAACTTTTATACTTGTTTGGATTTAGCATCTACTGCTGCGCAAGCACTGCCTGTACCTCTGCCTCTGTAGCACATGCCATTACCTTGTCTGCCAATGCCTTGCATTCTGCCATGCTGCAGTCTGCGATGGTCTTTCTGGTCTTAAGCACACTTGTGGCACTCACTGAGAACTCGTCGAGTCCGAATGCGAGTAACAGCGGAATGAGCTTTGGATCTGCTGCTGCCTCTCCACACATGCCTACCATGATTCCCTCTTTCTTACCGCACTCGATGATACGCTTGATTGCGCGAAGCACTGCCGGATTGAAGGCTGAATAAAGGTATGCTACCTTTGAGTTTCCACGGTCTACTGCCATTGTGTAGCCTGTCAGGTCGTTTGTTCCGATACTGAAGAAGGCTGCCTCTTTTGCAAGCACATCCGCCATCATGCAGGCTGCCGGTGTCTCCATCATGATACCGATTTCGAGGTTCTTGTTGTATGCAATGCCCTCTGCATCAAGCTCTTTCATGATGTCAGCTACCATTGCCTTTACACTGCGAAGCTCATCTACGCATGTCACAAGCGGAACCATTATCTTTATCCTGCCGAATGCACTGGCTCTCACAAGTGCACGAAGCTGTGTATTGTAGATGTCTGTTCTCTGGAGGCAGAATCTGATAGCTCTGTAACCTAGGAATGGGTTGTCCTCTTTCTCAAGACCCAGATATGGGATTTCCTTGTCACCTCCGATATCGAGTGTACGGATGATGACAGGCTTGCCCTTCATTGTCTCTGCTACTGATTTGTATGCCTCAAACTGCTCTTCCTCTGTAGGAATTGTGTCTCTGTCCATGAAAAGGAACTCTGTACGGAAAAGTCCTATTCCCTCTCCGTCACACTCTACAGCTTTCTTTGCGTCCTCCGGCTTTCCGATATTGCATACAAGCTCCACCTTTGTGCCGTCTGCTGATACTGTCGGCACACCCGCAAATTTCTTTAAGAGTTCTTTCTCTTTTTTGTATTCCTCAAGCAGCTCAGCGAATTTCTGCTCTGTCTCAGCGTCAGGGTTTACGATTGCCTCTCCGCTTGTTCCGTCGAGTACCACTCTGTCACCATTTTTGACAGATGTGCAGATTCCATCAATACTGAGAACTGCCGGGATTTCCATTGCTCTTGCAAGTATTGCTGAGTGGGAGGTTCTGCCACCCACCTCTGTGAGTATTCCTGCGATATTCTCTGCCACGATACCTGCTGTCATGGATGGTGTCAGGTCATGTGCCACAAGCACTGTGCCTGCCGGAGCTGCTGAGATATCGTAGTCCTCGATTCCAAGCAGAATCTTAAGGATTCTGGCTTTGATATCCCTGAAATCTGTTGCTCTCTGCTGCAAAAGCTCATCAGGTATCTGTGCAAATATCTCTGCTGTCTGCTCAAGCACCTGGTCGAGTGCCTTCTCTGCCGTGATTTTCTCACTTACTATGAGCGCTGTAATCTGCTCCTCTATGGTCGGATCCTGAAGCATCTGGATATGTCCGCGAAGGATATCCGCATCCTTTGCTCCGACTGTCTTTTCCATTCTGTCTGCCATGGCGTTTGTATCATTTACAAATTTCTCAATGGCTCCCTGGAGACGTGCGATTTCAGCGTCTGTATCTGTAATTTTCTTATTCTCAATCACTATCTCATGCTCTTCGATAATGACCACATTTCCGATTCCGATTCCTTCTGAGCCGGCGATTCCTTTGTACATATCACACCTCCGATTGACTTTGCTGGTTGATTAATCTCCGAAGTTGTCTGCCTCGAGCTCTTCCATCTTTGCAAGTGCTGCTTCCTCGTCAGCTCCCTCACACTCGAATGTAATCTCTGCATCCTTCTTGATGCATGCTGCGATGATGTTTACAAGGCTCTTTGCGTTGATTCTCTTGTCGCCGAATACGATTGTTACATCTGAATCAAACTTGCCTGCCTCTCTTGCGATAACTCCTGCAGGTCTCATGTGAAGTCCCTCTGCTGCTTTTACTACCATTGTCTTGCTTACCATAGTTTTGTCCTCCTGAATTTAAAATTATTGGTTTGTTTATTTCGCTCACACATATGATTAACTGTATCGCTCTCTGCTATTCATCAGCCTGTCATATGTCCGTTGCTTTCTATGGTTTTATTGTACTGTGCGGTATGAGTTTTTTCAATATTCCCCAAAATGCAAAATTGCACCATCTCTGGTGCAATTTTGTATTAATGTGATATTCAGTTCCACCCCAGTTCTTTCCGGATAGCTGCACAAAGCTCATGAGGTGAAGCAGCCTCCCTGAGCCTGTCCGTCGCTCCATTTTCATTCAGAAGCTTTGTGAAGTCATGGAAAAATGCCTTTGTCGTGTTGACACTGTCAAAGTTTATCGCGAGCAGAAATATCATGTCTGCCATTCTCTCGCCCCACTCTATCGGCTTGTCGAGGCGTATCACAAGTATCTGGCAGCGGTTTACATGCTCAGGCTTTCCGTGCGGTATGGCTATATTGCAGCCCACAGCGGTTGCCTCCACCTTCTCACGCTCCAGTACATCCCTCGCAAACTCGCTCTGCACTATTCCTTTGTTTATGAGAAGCTGGCACGCGCGCTTTAATACATCCTTGCGGTTTTTCGCCTTTTTCTCAAATATGATAAATTCCTCCGACAGCATCTGTGAAAACTCGCTGACCTCCGCGCTCTGTCCGGTCATGAGCTCAAAGCACTTGTTTCTGATATTTTTCTCATCCTGCGCACTGATTAGTGGAGAAACATACAGAAATCTCATATCCTTGTGGATATCTGCCTGTGTGTCTATGGTCGAGAGTATGAGGTCGCAGTCATACTCGTCAATATGCTCTATGCGGTCTGACGACAAAATGCTTACTATCCTTACATCCGGCACCCTGTTTTCTATTTTACCCGCTATTATACTGCCGGTCGCATAGCCTGCTGCACCGATTAACACTGCGCGCACTGTCATAGGATTTCTGTGCAGGGCTCCGCCCACCTGCAAGGCAATAAAAGCTATCTCATCCTCGCTCGGCATGGCGCCTGTGTACTTTTCGTAGTATCTCGATACTGTAAAGCATACCGTAAAGAGACTGGCATACGATTGTGTGATATCCGAAAGAAACGGATTGTCTATCTCTATGCCGAAATGAGTCCTCGCAATGGAGCCCGGTAAAAAGCTACGCATGCTCTCACGTAGAAGCTCATTTTCAATCAGATTGGCTGCGAGAAGATTTGACAGATACACTATCATCTCATCCTCTATGCTAAGTGCCTCCTCACAGGACATGACAACACGGTTTTGTCCCTCGGCACAGGAAAAAAGCATTGCCAGATACATGATTTCAGGCTGTGAGAGGCTGATGCCGTGATATCTTTCCAGAAAGCCTGCTGCTTCCTTTGCCATGTTCTCATGCTCTGTCATTATGAATCCATTTTTCTGTACCTGCTGCTCTTGTTCGCCGGACTTCAGCTCTTTCTCCACATCCACCCTGAAAAGTGCAATGGCTATGTACTCTGCCAGCATCTGAAATGTGTAATCCGTAAAGATGATATCAAAGCGTCTCTCCACATGATGTATCATGTCAACTGCCATCGACAGATTTACGCTTCTGAAATTATTTGCTATCACCTCGGCCGCGCGTCTTGAAAGCCTGTGGTCATCGGTCTTGATAACCTGCTTATCACTGATTGGATACCTGCAGAAATGCCTCATGGCTTTTCTGATATCAAGCTCACTGCCTGTCGCATATATTCCGTAACCCGCCGTTCTGTGCACCTTAATGCCAAAGAGCAGAAGCTCTGCGTCAAGCTCATTTATATCATCCATGATGACATTTTTGCTGACGTTTAACTCCTCCGAAAAAAGCGCATACGTGTATGTATCCCAGCCACTTAGCAGAATATACGATATGTAGTTCTGTCTCTTCTTCTGCGATACTGCTGCCGATTTCCGCCCTGCCACATCCAGAATCTTTCCTATCTGTGCATCACTAAAGCACGGCTTCATGCCCTTGCCGGGCTTTCTGTCGAGCACCATAGAGTTTTGCTCACAAAAATCAGCCACCTCCTTCAGATATGTTTTCACACTTCGCTCTGACATACCTGTGGACGCAGCAAGAGCCTTTGATGTGACAAGCTCATTGTTGTGCTCTGCCAGCTTTTCAATTATCAATAGTCCCTTTTCTGAAAGCATAAATCAAAGTTCTCCTGATTATACGTAATTTAACAATTCGACCGGTTCATCTATCAGATTTGTTGCGCCATGCTCCTTCAAAAACTCTATATCCCTGAATCCCCATGTGACAGATACGCACTCCAGACCTGAGTTTTTCGCTGTGGCGATATCCACATCAGAATCCCCCACATAGATTGCTTCATCTGCACTCACCTGAAGCTCTTTAAGTGCCTTCTGCACCATATCCGGTGCCGGCTTTTTGCGTATACCCTCTTCCTCCATCTCGCCGACTGCCGATGTCATATACTCCTTGAAATAGAGCTGATTGAGCTCCTTTACCGCCGGGTCAAGCTTGTTTGAAACAATAGCAAGCTTTATACCGTTTAATTTAAGCTCCTTTAAAAGCTCCATGATTCCATCATAAGGTGCTGTATTGTCATTGCAATGAGCCTCATAATATTCCTTGAAATCCGAAAATGTCTTTTCAAACTTTGGATTGTCTGCTCCGTCCGGCACTGCGCGCTCCATCAGAAGCTTTACACCGTTTCCCACAAATCTGCGCACCTCGTCGAGTGTACGCTCCGGCATGCCATTTTGTTTTAATGCATAGTTTGTTGCATTTTTTAAATCCTCGAGTGTATAGAGAAGTGTTCCATCAAGGTCGAAAACGACCGCTTTTTTACGGTTTTCCTCCTCACCCTTTGCTATATGTGTCTTTTCAAATTCTGTCTTGCTTATCATATATGCCTCATTCCTATCATCATTTGGCAGAACCATAATATCTCCAGGTCTGCCTGATATATAACTGCTGTCATCCTTATTCTTAAATAGCTTTACCTTGTGCTTTAGCACAAATGCCCTTGAAAAATCCGCCTCAACAGGTATGCACACTCTGGCATGTGCTATTCCATCCACTATAGTCTCCGTATCCTTATTCTTGAACTTCGGGACATAATCTGTCTGTTTCACAGTAAACCGCCAGTCCTTGTATATCCTGAAGCTTTTGTTCAGCCTGTCCAGATTTAAAATCCGTACACTGCCGTCTTCTCCTATTATGACTACCGTATCTTCACTAACCGGTGTGGAGATATCCCCCTTAGCTGTCCGCACTCCCATGCAGCAGCCCACAGGCAGTATATCCTTTGCAATGATACATCCCATCGGTATCGGGCGTTTTTTATAATCCACTTTTTTGAAGCCACTCGTATCAAAATCTTCTCCGTAAATTATCTTTGTATCGTTTAAATAATCAAAAATCCTCTCTTCCAATAATGATTTGATTGCAGAATCCGAAGGACGTTTGTGTGTACCATCGCTGCTGTACTGAAATCTTGGTGTCACGTCTTTTTCTTTGCAGTAGACATTATAGCTGTCTATCAGCAGATCCATCGGAATAAATCCACCGGCCTTGTAATAATGCCCTCCGCCTGAGCCTATGTCCCTGCACACTTCCTGCGCCATTTCGCTTGCGCTCACCTCTTTTATACAGCTTCTAAACGAAAGCTTCACTCCATTCTTAATCACTGAAAATACCATACATATGTCAATAGCATCCACCTCCAGCACAAAATCGCTTATGATGCCGAGTACATTCGGGTCACATGCCCCTGCCTTTACGATCGCCAGACGATATTCCTCTATATAATCGCGCCCCAGCAATGCTGTTGCGGCTATGTCCAGCTCCTCAAGTGACATGTTGGCATTTCGGAATTTGGCCACTATAGTGTTGTCAAAATCCGCCTCATCGCGCAGGTCCCTATCAAGCGAATGTGTTATCTCGGTAAATTCTCCGGTGTCGGTGTAAAGTCCATAATACAGTGCTGTTGCCAGGTTTCGATTTATCTCTACGCCCTCCTCACGAAGCATATCCCACACAATTGTCGCACATGAGCCCATATAGCTCATGACACGGTTCATAGCAGGAAGCTCTCCCGATACTCTGTGGTGATCTATGACAGCTACATTTTCTGCCTTGAAAAATGTGACATTCCCACCACCGTACTGACAATCGACAGTCACAAGCAGCTGCGGATTGTCTAAAAAATCCACATGCTCTATCGGTATGCCAAGACTGTCTACCATAAGCACCAGATTGCTCTTGTGTATGATATTCCTGCCTCCGTATACAAGTCTGGGACTTTTTCCATTCATCCTCAGGTATTCATAGACTCCAAAGCCGCTTGCCAGTGCATCTGCGTCCGGATTATCATGACATTGCACAATTATGTTATCAAATTGTAATAAATCACTTAGCTTCATTATTAGCTCCCTGAATAGTTATATTAATTCATTTTCTCATATGTGTATTTATGGTTGCTTCAAATCATCACATTATTTCAGGTACGGAAACAGCAGCGAGCTTCTGTCCTTCTCGTCAAACATCGAATTGTACTGCAGGATATTGTATGCCTTTATCCATTTTGCCTCGTCTCCTGTTGCCTCATCCACATGCATAAAGCACTCATTCTTTTTCGAATAATAGCCCCTTGAATTTATCGCCGGAATCTTCTCCATCAGCTCTGCGATGAACTGGTTGTATGCCGGCAGATCTATGTTGGCTCTCTCAAGTGTCAGTGTGGACAGATAGTTGAGGCTCGTCACATCAACTTTCTGTGCATCTGTCTCGTAATTGGTCCATATGAAAAACGGCACCTTGTACAGATTCTCAAGCTCCTGCTCCGTAAGTCCGGAATTGCCTTTGCCATTTAAAAGCTTGATAAAATCATTGCATAATCCCGGCTGATGGTCTCCAAAAAACACAATCTCTACCGGATCATCCACACCCTTAAAGTATGTGATGAGATTTTCGAGTGCCTTGTCACTCTCATTCAAAAGTGACAGATACTGGTTCGCATCGGTGTATGACGCCCCAACCTTGTAAACCTCCTGGTTGAAGTTGTCATATTTCTCACCGTAGCCGCCGTGGTTTTGCATCGTGACCCCCATGATGTAAAGCTTCTCGTCATCGCTCTTTTTCTCGTAGCGGTCAATAATCTTATCATAGAGCTCCTGGTCAGTGATATATTCCCTGAGTATCTTTGTCTGGTCAAAATCATCTATAAAGTAAGTCTCATCATAGCCCAGATGCGGATAAACCTTGTTTCTGCTCCAGCCTGTCGCATAGTACGGATGCATCGCAACCGTCGTATAGCCGATATTCTTCAGGTTTGAGACTATGGAGGTCGGGTCATCATTTATATACTGCTGATAAACCACCGAGCCGTCCGGCAGAAATGCCATCGAGTTTCCTGTCTCAAATTCCCACTCAGAGTTTGGCGTCTTCGCACCGTACACGGACGAAAGAGCATAGCCTTTAAGCGTATTTTCACTCAGAGAATCCATAAACGGCGTAACCTGCGTGTTGGTCTCAAAATCTCCCACCACCGACAAATCCGCAAACGACTCATTCATGATAACAATGATTGTCGGATTTTTCGCATCAGACTGCGAATATGAGCTGTCCGTTTCCTTGAAATTGCCCGCTATCTTGTCAACTGCTGCCTTGCTGTAGCCATCAGGTGCCTTCACAAAGCTGTCCCTTATGCCGAGCACAAAGTTCAGCAGATAGCCGTTTCTGTACGTGCCCTTTTTCTCCCAGGTCTCGGTGTTCAGTGACATGGAATTCATAATGACATACAGCACGCATATTATTGTGAGAAGAATCGAAATAATTCTCATATGGATAGCCGACTCGAACTGCACTTCTATGCGCCTTACCAGCATGATATACAAAACAGCCGCCAGAATCACATACAAAAATTTGTAGTCTATGACGAATTTATATTTTGTCACGACGGAAAGTCCTGTTCCCGCTGACTTCAAATCCGCATACGTAAACTCATTACCACGGAATTCATAGACAAAGTAATCTATAAATCCAAACGCGAGTATGGCAATTGATGCTATGGTACATGTCAGCCTCGTGTTGTTTGTGATAAAAAGTATCACCAGATATATGGCGAGCGCCAGAACCACATTAACCACGCATACCATATCGGTGGTTTTCACAAAGTCCTCATCCGTCAGCAGCACGTACTGCACCGAAAAAACAGATAGTATCGCTCCGATGACAAGCAGTATCGCAGCCCAAAGCCACGACAGCTTCACCGGAAGCTCAAGCTTCACATTGATAAGCCCAAAATATGCTGCCGCAAACAAAAGAATCACCCACCAGCTTGCCGATGTAAAGTAACCTACCAGCGCGGCCGCTGCTGCTGCAATTCCAAAATGTATGTTGTTTTGTTTTGTTATCTCAAATTTGATGCTCATTTCTGCCTCTTCATATTGCCTCTTAATGTTGCTTCTTAATATTACCTCTTAAGGCTGCCTCTTAATGCTTCCTCTTAATGCTGCCTCTTAATGTTGCGATTTGATTTTAAATTATATTTCCTAATTAGCAAAGAAGTCCTCAATTTGACTGTATATAATGTGCATCAGATTTGTTCTTGCCTCAACGCTCGCCCACGCAATATGCGGTGTGATAATCAGCTTGTTTGAATCCTTTATCGCACGGAGCGGATTGTCCTCACTCATAGGCTCCTGCGCCAGCACATCAAGACCTGCCGCCGCCAGCTCTCCATCCATAAGCGCCTGTGCCAGATCCGCTTCATTCACTATAGGACCTCTGCCAAGATTTAAAAATATCGCAGATTTTTTCATCTTTTCAAACGCAGCCTTGTCCATCAGACCAAGTGTATCATCTGTGAGCGGTGCATGCACCGACACGATATCAGACGTGGCAAGCAGAGTATCAAAATCCACCCTCTCATAGCCCGGCTGCGAATTTCTTCCTGATGTAGAATAATAAACCACATGGCAGCCAAAAGCCTTTGCGATATCAGCCACGCGTCTTCCGATATTTCCAAGCCCCACGATGCCCCAGGTCATACCGCTAATCTGGTGAAACACATTGGAAAAATGCGTAAACGACGTATCACCCACATATTTCTCGCTCTTCACATAATCATCATAATATCTCAGCTTCTCAAGCAGGTAAAATAGCAGTGCAAACGTATGCTGCGCCACGGTCTCTGTAGAATACCCTGCGACATTTCTCCATTCAATGCCTCTTTTTGCCAGATATTCTTTATCCAGATTGTTTGTGCCTGTTGCAGTCACACATACGAGCTTTAAATTTTTTGCCTGTCCTATAGATTTTTCATTTACCTCAACCTTATTTAAAACAATCACATCAGCATCTCTTGCGCGCTCCGCTGCTTCCTCTGTTGTTGAAAAATCATATTTGACAACCTCTCCGAGCTTGTCATATTCGGAAAGGTCGATGTCGTCACCAATTGTTTTGGAATCTAAAAATACTATTTTCATGGTTTGTTTCCTCTGTGCTATATATTTATTTGTTTTAATTTCTATTTTTAGGGGACTTCGCACTTGCAGGCTGTGATGGTGCGCCAGCATATGGTATATTCCTCAGAAATATATGAAGTCAGCCACAAAAAATGCATCCGGATAGTCTGTTTTATCAGTCTGCTTTTTATCGTCACCGAAGGTTAATGGAACTTTGTGGCAGTTCATATATTTCTTCGGAACACACCATATGCCAGCGGTAATGCAGGTTTGCGTGTGCGAAGTCATCTCAATAATTATCTATATTTATCACTATTTATTGTTATTTGACAATTTTAATCTTTATTTGCCAATGTTTATGATTAATAGAATTACAGCTAGCTTTAAATACTAACAAATTACCTAGCATAATAGCATTAACACAATAGTATTAGCGCAATTTATAAATGTAATCATATGTTCATTTCATACATATACATATAAATGTACACATAATTGTATACATAAATATACACATAAATATAAATATATTTATACCACATTTCGGGAAATAAAACCACTGTATCAGTGTTTGATTAAACAAAGCTTAAGAAAGCCCACCATATTAATGATAAATTTCATCAATATGGTGGGCTTTAACTATTCTGTATCTCTCTTATGTTGGCATTTTATTTCACAGAAAATTTGTAATCTGTCTCTGTGTGGTATGTATCGCCAGCCTTTGTAACAGGTGTACTAAAGTTGGTCTCATTTATTGAGTTTGGATAGAACTGTGTCTCGAGGCAGAATGCATCGCGGTTATTGTATTTGACTCCTCCCTTGCCTTCCTGTCCCACGATAAAGTTGGCAGTATAAAGCTGGATTCCGACACAGTCTGTGTATACCTCCATCTGTATACCACTCTCAGGTGAGTATGCTGTTGCGACCTTTTCTACTCCCGGAGCTGTCTTGTCTATTGCAAAATTGTGATCATATCCGCTTCCATAGTGAAGCTGTGTATCATTTGCCTCGATATCTCTTCCGATTGGCTTAGCCTCTGTAAAATCAAATGGTGTACCCTCAACCGGTGCAATCTCACCTGTAGGAATAGCCTTGGAATCCTTTACAGGTGTGTAATGCTCAGCATTTATCTGCAATGTGTGAGTGTATACGCTTCCTGATGCATGACCATTCAGATTGAAATAGCTATGGTTTGTCATATTAAAGGTAGTTGTCTTATCTGCCTTTGCATTGTATATAATAGCGAGAGCATTTTCTTCTGTTACCTTAAATGTCACATCAACGACTGCATTTCCAGGGAAGCCCTGCTCCAAATCTGCATCCTCTATCTCAAAGGTAATCTCATCTGCCTTCTGCTCCTTAACAGTCCAGAAGCGCTTAGAAAAACCATTTGAGCCACTGTGAAGACTGTTCTCATTGTCATTAGCCTCAAGCTTATATTCCACTCCATCAATATTAACCTTTGCATCAGAAATCCTGTTTGCATATCTACCGACAGTAGCACCAAAATAGCAGTACTCCTTCTCATATGACTTTACATTGTCATATCCTAAAATGACATCTCTCTCATTGCCATCCTTGTCCTTTACAAAAATAGATACAACTGAAGCGCCATAGTCTGTCAAAAGTACTCTCAATCCACCGCCATTGCTGATTTCGTAAAGCGATGCCTCCACTCCTTTTGATGTTGTACCGAAAGTTTTTTTACTCATGCCCCATATCCTCCTTTGGTTACATTACGTTTGTTGCATTTTTCTTATTCTACGCATTCCTTTGTATTTTACTTCTTTTGATCGCATAAGTAAACTTTTTCGTGCAAATATCCGATAAAATATTTATAACAAATATTTAAGTACAATTATACGTTCAAAATAAAACCTAAAATAATAGTAACTGCATAATTATAATTAAAAATAACAAGAGGATTAACATGAGTACACGAGTAAGTTCAGCAACAAATCTTTCAGCAACATATTTTATGAGAAATTTTTATTCAAACAACCGCGATGCCATGAAATCATCCAAACGCAAAGAATATAGTATTACAGAGCTCGCTTACGATGATTCAACCGCCCTGCACCGCGCAGCTAAAAAATTAAAGAACTACAAGTATTCAGACGACGAAAATACAGATAACATCCGCGGAACAGTCATGGCTCTTGTTGACACATACAACAATTCCATTGATTCCGCCTCAAACAGCAGTTCAACCTCCATGAAGCGTTATGCCAAGCAGCTCAAAAAGCTGGCAAGTAAATACAGCGACGAGCTTGAGGACATTGGCATCACAATAAACAACGATGGGACCCTGAAAGCTAATGAGGAGCTCGTCAAAAAAGCCGACGCAGACACTCTTAATTCTCTGTTCGGAAATGACAATGACTTCACAAGCAGTCTGTATCGTGTCTCACGCCAGATGAGCAGCTCGTCATATGATGATTACTACACATCACTGCGGACAGGAAGCAATATAAATCTGACGGTGTAAATCTAATGATGTTTTTTTATAATGTAATTTTAGCATTTCAACTGTAGAATTTCGACTTTGCAAAAGAATAATAGATAATAAATATTTGGCTGTCTTTTTCTTAAAATATAATAAAAAAAGACAGCCATCGTTCTGCTGTCTTTTAGGAGAAGGTATTTTACTATGGGGATAGTAAAAAATATATAATGTATTGGGGGGTTTTTACAGTTATTATAGTATCACCTTGGCCTCTGAAAGTGTTAACAAACATGCACAAGTTTTCGATTATTTTTTGTGCAGTTTTACTAATTAAAATATGTTGTCCGGAGTTCGAACCCTCCGATGTCTTCCATTAAAAAACGCCTCTCTAAGAGAGACGTTTTTCAATGAGACATCGGGGATTCGAACCCCGGACAACTTGATTAAAAGTCAAGTGCTCTACCACCTGAGCTAATATCCCATAATAAATTAAAATGCCCAGTTCCGGAATCGAACCAGAGACACACGGATTTTCAGTCCGTTGCTCTACCAACTGAGCTAACTGGGCACAATGCTTACGCATCGAGTTGCGGGAATAGGATTTGAACCTATGACCTCCGGGTTATGAGCCCGGCGAGCTTCCAGACTGCTCCATCCCGCGATAGTATTTAGTTACTCTAAAAAGAGTAATGGGCAGAGATGGATTCGAACCATCGAAGCAAGTTGCAGCAGATTTACAGTCTGTCCCCTTTGGCCACTCGGGAATCTGCCCATAATACAATTCAATATTAAATTGTATAAAGCCGATGATCGGACTCGAACCGATAACCTGCTGATTACAAATCAGCTGCTCTGCCAATTGAGCCACATCGGCATAACTAATAAAAGAATTAGTTAAATGGGACCTACAGGGCTCGAACCTGTGACCCTCTGCTTGTAAGGCAGATGCTCTCCCAGCTGAGCTAAGATCCCACGCGTTACTTGTAATGAGTGTTAAAAAATTCATCTGATTTAATCATCCATGAATAAAGACTCACTATAAACGACCCAGACGGGACTCGAACCCGTGACCTCCGCCGTGACAGGGCGGCGCTCTAACCAACTGAGCCACTAGGCCATATAAAGGTTTGTACCTTCAAAACTTCATACAAATCCGATTTGTTTTTCTCAGTTATTAACCAGATTAAGCCCTCGACCTATTAGTAACAGTCAGCTCCACATGTTG
>OJNR01001228.1_pt1 | contig 13243 bp, 7 predicted proteins | sample 1597901 | NCBI WGS metagenome assembly OJNR01 (sample SAMN01915223, study PRJEB22387) | human gut metagenome | isolation source: stool | host: Homo sapiens | place: USA | reverse complement strand
CAAAGGGGGCAAATCCTGTTTGCCCAAAAGGGTCAAAGTCGCGTGGCTTTTCCATGAATCATCAACAAAAAAGTTTTTGAAAGAATAGAGAAATAGTTACTGTCAGCCTCTAATCTGTGAGGAATGATTTTGCCAATAACCGGATAATGCAGTAAATAGATAAGTGTCATGCACAATTCTGTATCCTCCAAATTACATAGAACTTGAAGCTCAGAAAATTTACATCGTGACAATTGTACTATCTTTTGATAGACCGATTCACTGTTTTGCTTCATTTTTATCTCATCCGGTAACATATCATACATCTTTAAACTATTTTCATCTTCCCGTCACTTGCAAATATTCTCGCTTCTTTACTTCATATCTGGCATACGACTCCACATATTTGTCACGACTCTGTCTGTAGAGAGTTTGCGCTTCAAGCAGGTCGCTCATCGTACAAGTACCGGCATGGTAGTAATCCGTTTGGAGGCGAAGGTTTTCCGTGGCCTGTCCGATGCTTTCGATAGCTATCTCCACTTGTTGGTAGGCATCCGTCAAGTCATTCCATGTGTTTTGTATACGGATTATCAGAAGTTGGCTTTGGTCGGCAAATTGATTTTCGGCATTGCGTACCTGTAATTTATGCTTCTTCATATCATGCGAACCTCCCCACCAACCTGAAAGAGGCACGCTGACCGTAGCAAATCCTACCCAAAACGGATGGTCTTTTTCCATCAGGTTGTCGTACATATAGCCTCCCCCTATGGCTACAGCGGGGAGGTTCTTGCCAACGGACATCTTGTATTGCAAGCGGCTTGCCTTCAGGTTTTGTTGGAGCAGGCTATATTCGTTGGTAAGCACAAGAGAGGTTTCCGGGGCACGGTACAATACGTGGGGAGATGTGGGCAACGTCCCGTCGAGAGCATAGGTTACCTCGATGGTATCGGACACGCACCCGATATATTGCGCCAAGAGATTACGTGATACGGCAAGGGCATTTTCCACCGAAATTCGAGTGCTGCGGGTTTCGTTCTTGCGGAGTTGCACTTGCAGGAGGTCGTTGCGGTTGGTCACGCCCGCGCTGACCGCTGCCTCCACATCCTTGCGAATACTCTCCAACTGCTTTTCCACCGAAGAGAGGGTCTTCAACATCTCCTTCAGCTTGACTATCTGCCAAAAGTACTGCTCGGTGGTGAGTTTCACTTCATTCACCGACAGGCCGCGTTGCAGGCGAGTAGCTTCCACATTGACTTTGGCAAGTTTGTTGGCATTCACTATCTGTCCTCCGGCAAAGAGGGGCATCGAGGCGGAAACGCCTCCCACGATACCATTCTTCAACAAGGACATTTCCATTTCCGGTGCCACTTCCATTTGCACCAGTCCCTTGTTTGCCATAAATCCGCCTCCGGTGGCACTGAGCGAAGGGAAGTATTTGGTAAACGCCTCTTTGCTGGTATGCTGTGCAGCCGAAAGGTTGTTGTCTGCATTCTTGATGCGTACATTGTTCTTGAGAGCCTCGTCAAGGCACTCGTCCAAGGTATAGGTACGTTGGGCCGACATACTTGTGTATGTCATAAGCCCCAATCCGATAAAGAGAAATCGTCTTATAATATATTTCATATACGAATGAGTTTTAATGATGGAAATTTATTGTAGTTCTAATAAAGCGGCTTTACCGCGTTTCTTCGACGTGCCCCGGAACAGAAGCAGATAGGCGGCAGGCAATACAGTGAGCAGGAACACCATTGTGATGAGTGTACCATAGCAAATAACTGTACCCATCGGCATCCATAGTCCGCTCCGTCCGAGAATCATCGGAATCACTCCCATTGAGGCGGCGGCTGATGTAAGAAATATGGGGCGCATACGGCGGCGTGCCGAATGGTAAATGGCATCGGTGGCGGTCATATGTTCCGTTGCCCGCAATTCTTCCGCATAATCTATCATGATGATACCGTTGCGCACAATGATACCCATCAGGCTGACAATGCCTAATACGCAGGTGATGCTGAAGCTGACTCCCTGCACCAACAAGCCCGTCGCCGTACCAAACAAGCATAGCAACATACTGAAGAAAAGCAGGGTGGCAATGTTTACCTTATGAAAATGGAATACAAGAATAAAGAAGATGATAATGGCTGCTACAACCAATCCGGCCATAACGGGTGGCATCTTCTCGTTGCTATCCTCCAAGTCACCGCCGTATGAAAGCGATACGCCGGGAGCGAGTTGGACACCTTTCAACTTTTCCTTTACAAGGGAGGTGACTCTCATGCCATTTTCCCCACGTTGCAATTCAGCTTGAACGGTCACCGTATAAAGTCCGTTCCGACGTACAATCTGCCCCGTCTTCCATGCAGGAGTTACATCGGCCACCTGGCGCAACGGCACGTTTGCCAAGCCACCCGCCACAGGAATCAATTCATCCTTCAAATCGACGAGCGAAGCACTATCCGCCTTGTTTCCCTTCAATACGATAGGAATTTCATAGTCCCCTTCCCATACATTGGACACGGGAATGCCATTACTATAACGAGCGGCAAGCGTAGCCTCTACCATCAAATTACTGATACCTAAGCGGGTAGCTTCATCTTCGCGCAATACCACTTCGGAAGAAGCCAATGGCTCGTTGAGGTCGGTATTCACCAGCACCAACTCCGGCATCTGTTTCAAAAGGGTCTCTATCTCTACGGCATCTTGCATTAAATCTTCCAGTTTGTTTCCCGAGAGCCGCACCTCTATAGGATAAGTCGCTTCGTTGTAGCTCAATTGCTTGAAACGGATACGAGCATCGGGGAAATAATCGTTGTACAGGGGTGCATACTCGTTGAGCACTTCCACCGTTTCTTCATTGCCTTGGGTATTGACAATGAATTGGGCAAAGTTGGGACCGGCTATCTGCGGCGCATATGAATTCTGGAAGCGTGGGGAAGCGCATCCCTTGAAAGATGTCACACTGACCACGCGGGGATCTCTGCGGAGGATGTGTTCCAAGCTCTCGGCCGCTTGAGCCGTCCGTTCCAATTTTGTACCCATTGGTAGAAATATCTCTACGGCAAACTGGTTACGGTCGGCATACGGCAACAGTTGCTGGGGCACTTTACCCATCAATGCACCCCCTGCCAATACAGAAAACGCACCGATACCCACCGTAATTTTGGGATGCGCGAAACAACGGTCTATCAATCTATTGTACGCATTTTGTAATGCATCAAGAAAAGAGAACTTTTTCGTTTTTCCTTCCTTCTTTTCCATTGGCTTGCGAATGAAGTAGAACTGCATGAAGGGAACCAGCAAGGTGGCAATCATCAGCGAAACGGCAAGTATGATGGTGGTGGCCCACGGAAAGCTTTGCAGGAAGTCGTTGATCATCCCCGTAGTCGTCAGCAGGAAAGGGAAGAACGTGATACTGATGGCGAGTGTAGCCGAAAAGATGGATTTGAAAAAGTGCAAAGTACTGTCGATAGAAGCATGCCAGCGTGACACTCCTTCACCCAGTTGTTCCAAATAGCTATCAATAATGACTATAGAATTGTCCACAATCATACCCAAGGTCACGATAAGAGCCGCTAAGGTCACCGTGTTCAGTTCGATGCCGAAGGAGTAGAACAATCCCAAAGAAATAAATATCGTGATGGGAATGGTGGACGCGGCTACCAATGCTACACGCAAGGGCAGAAGCAACATGACCACAATGATTACCGCTACAACAGCAATCATCAACTCATGCAGGAAATTGTCCACACTGTCGCCCACCACCTGACTCTGGTCGGTAATGCGGAAAATATCCACATCCTCCGGCAGTTCTTTCTGAAATGCTTCCAACACCCCGTTTATTTCTTTACCCATCTTCACGATGTTCTGTCCCTTCTTCATCTCCACCGAGAGCAAGAGGCATTTTCGTCCGTTGTTGGTGATATAGCTATCAGGGACGGGATATTCTTTCACCACACGTGCCACATCCTTCAGACGGATGTTGTTGCCTTGTGCATCGGAATAGACTATTTGTTGTTGCACATCAAAAACCGTATTGAGCGACTTGCCCACGTGAACGGGATATACGTATTGGCCGGTTTTGACCTGTCCGCCCGTAGTGGTGAATCCTTTGCTCATTAAAGCCAGAGCTAAAGTCTGTTCGTTCAGTCCGTACTTGGAAAGACGGGCATTGTCTATATAGACGGAGATTTGCTCACGCTGCATCCCGCTCGTGCTCATGCGGCCTATTGCCGGAATCCGGCGCAGGCGGTCTTTCAAGTCGTCCATATAGTCGTTGAGTTCGCGGTAAGTCTTGTCTTCGCTTTCCATTGTGACAAGTAAGGCCGATGTATCACCAAAATCGTCTATCACCTGTAAGGCCAACACATTGGAGGGAAGTTGTGCCTTGAAACCGGAAACTCCGTGCCTGAACTTGCTCCAGAACTCGTCCTTGTTGTTGATGTCGTCATTTAACTGCATCTGTATATAGACAATGCCGTCACGACTTTTTGAGAATGTCTTTTCCTTCTTTACTTCCTTGTAGGTAAATATGTATTCTTCCAAGGGTTTAGCCACCTGCTCAAGCATTTCCTGAGCACTATTTCCCGGAGCAGCCGCTACAACGATGCCTTGCCGGACGGTAAAATCCGGGAATTCATTCTTACGCATCTCCGGCAAACTATATATGCCGAAAGCAACAAGGCAGCACACCACTAAGATGACGATTTGGCGGTAGTGCATCGCCCATTCTACCGCATTGCGTTTTTTATTATTCATACTCATAATTGTATTCCTTCCTCTTATTATAGTGTGTTAAAAGGCAAGGTTCGTTCCCTCGCATACCTTATGCTGACCTTCAACGATAATCCGGTCTCCGTTTTTCAATCCCGATGTAACTACAATACCATTTGCCGTGAAATCGCCGCAAGTAATCACACATTTCCGGGCTTTTCCTGCTTCCTCTATCCAGACAAAGGAGCGGTTGTTTTCGTCTAATTGTACAATATTGGCAGGAATTACACACTGGTCTGAAACCGAAGAAGACGGTTCCTCCTCCAGAACAACTTCAGTCACCATACCCGGCATCAATTCCGCTCCCGGGCTATCCACACGTATCTTCACATCGTAAGAGCGTGAGAGCGGATGGGCAACGATTCCCTTTTCGACCACCATCCCTGAAAATTTTCTATCTCCTAAAGCGGAAACCCTTACCTCCGCCTTCTGCGCAAGCGAGATGCCGGCTATCTCGGTTTCCGGCACAGCAATCTTCACCTTCAGCAAACCGGCGGTAATCAGTCTGGCAACGGGTATGCCTGGAGCCACATTCTGCCCGGCATCCACCAACTTTTCCGCTACCACACCACTGAATGGTGCATATAACTTACAGTCTTTCAAACTCTTTCCGGCAATTTCTTCCAGAGATCGCGCTTGTTGCAGCTTGCTTTGCACGTCCACCCATTGCATCTCCGGCAGGCTTCCTTTGTCGTGCAGTTCCTTCATTCTCCTGTAGGCATCTTCGGCTTGCTCCAACGCGGCTTTGGCGGCATTGTAACTGCTTTGTACCGAAACCGGGTCTAAGGTGGCTATTAATTCACCCTTAACCACACGCTCTCCCAAGGTAACATGAACCGACTTTACTGTTCCTGCAACCGAGAAACTAAGCGTGGTTCCGCTCTCTTCTTCTACCGTTCCCGAGAAACGTTTATGAGACATCTTTTGCCCGGTGGCAACCTGCATCAATTCGACATTGACAGACTCATTCATTACAACTTGTTTTTGAGCGTTTTGGCATCCGGTCAAGACGATGACAAGAAACAAGGATACGGTCAAATAAACTTTCTTCATTTTTCGTACAATCTTTTTATATTCATTATTTTGAGTGCAAAAGAACTATGATTTTACTTGCCGTGGTATAAAACAATATCTCCAAAAATAGTCTGTATGAGAACAAAATGAGGAAATAGGAGATATGGACTGTTTTTTTATACCTATGAACTATTGTGATTTATGAAATATCCTATAAATTTGCCGGAAAACAAGAGATAAAAATCAAGCGTTATGACACATGTCAAAAGAGCAAATCTACATGATACTGAGATACAAAAAGGTACGATATACAACAATGGAGAACTAGCCTTCTTAGATAAGGTCAGTGACATTAACTTGGCAGAGTCAATCCAAATGGAAATCTATGTAGTCGTACTGTGCCTGCAAGGAAAGGCATCGATGTGCATCAATGGCACTCCCTATATCGCCTATAAAAATGACGTGTTTATCTGTACACCCAATAATTTGCTGGACGACTGTCTGCTGAGTGTCGATTTCAAATGCCATTGCATCGGTATGTCGCCGGACTATGTGCAAAGAATCCTGCCTATGGCAGATAATACATGGGATATGAAAATATTGTTTGAGAAGAATCCATTGTTCTCACTTCAGGCTCAGGAAGCAGTCACCTTCTGCCAATACTATGACATATTGTGTTCTAAAGTGGCCCTTCCTTCTTATGTTCAGAAAAAAGTGATAGATGCTTTGATGCTGGCTTTTATCTATGATATGCAGATTGTCATGAATAGAGTAATACAGATAACTCCCCGTCCCTTTAATTCCGGAGAATATCTTTTTAAGAGTTTTATCGATCTATTGAGTGCCTCCTATCCTAAAAAAAGGAATGTGTCCTATTATGCAGATAGGTTAAACGTTACTCCCAAATATCTTTCTACCGTATGTAAAAAGATAGGTGGACAAACTGCGTCTAAGATGATAGACCAATATGTACTGAAAGACATTGAGTATTTGATGAAACATTCTTCTAAAACCATCAAGATGATTTCTGTTGAGTTGGATTTCCCGGATATTTCATTTTTTGGAAAATACGTGAAGAAGTATTTTGGAGTATCTCCTAAGGTATTGAGGGAAAAATTCAGGCAGGATGTAACAACTAACAATACTGACATGTAAAGATTTTAGCTTAAAATATGATTACACCAAGAGTTTAACACTATATAAAAAGGGGAAACTCAAATTGAGCGATGATAGATTCTCCATCTGGAAAGGATTTTGATACCTTGAAAAGCCCATAGAAGAATGCTTTATCCCACAAAATGGGGCTTCCCCTTGTTAACGGTATTTGATTTTCTCTTATATTTTCATTCCTATACTCCGTTTTTTTGCATCTTCAGGCACACCGATTCCTACAGTGAGAGTATTACTGCGAATAAAACCTTCTGATTGATGTCTTCTATCATTCTCAATACCTATTTCCTTTTTTTCTTTACCATTCATTTGTTCCTGTCCGGTTTCCTGTGTCGGTGGATTCAACTCTAACTGAATTTTTCGGTCAAGTGCAGCAAGTTCAGACTTCAACTGTTTCAACTCATCTTCCTTCTTCCACACCTTTCCTGCTATTTCCTGCAACTGCGGTATCTCCCTCTCCAGTACCTCGTTCTTCGCCTTGTACTGGTCGATAGTGGAGGGTATCTTTTCCAATGCGTTCAGAAAATTGCGTGCGGCGGCTACCGGGTCAGCCATCGCCAGATGCCCGTTGTTGTAGGTGTACTTGTAGTTACCCTCAACCACGAAGCGGTTGTCGGTGAACTCCAGCCCTTCTTTGAGCATCCGCTCGCTGACCACCTTTATCGGGAAACCGTATAGTTCTCCGATGGGTTTGTACTGCCCGCCTGTTGTGGCATTCTTCGCTATCTCCTGCAAACGCTTGCCGATGACCTTCTCGTCGGTGGAGTCCACACCGTCCACCTTTATTATATTAAGGCGGTTGCCCTCCTTGTCGGTCCGGACGACTGAAAGAAAGCGGTTCCAGTCCTCCGTCATGGCGTCGATGTTGGCTGTATTGTGTCGCAGCTCGCCGGTCTTCGATTCCAATTTGAACTCCGAATCACGCTTGCCCTTGTTGAACGACTTGCGTTCCCCTTCGAGCGAGGCGATGCGCTTTTCCAGCTTCGCCTTGTCGAGCAGGTCGGTGTTGCCGGAGAGCAATGCCATGTATTCCGAGAAGTTCATGCCCGATTTCTCGTCCATCGCCCCCTCGTCGATGGTACGCGCGCCCATAGCTCCGCTTTTGAGCTGACTGATGAACGTCTGCTTGCAGTGCAGCAGGTTGAACTTGTAACTGTCCAGTGACTTCTCCACCGCATAGATGATGACATCCACGTTGTTCCCGGCAAAATGCTTGGCAATCTCGTTGCCTGCCCTGACTCCCCGTCCGTCACGCTGTTCGAGGTCAGACGGACGCCACGGTGTATCGAGATGATGGATTGCCACACATCGTTTCTGGGCATTCACTCCCGTTCCGAGCATACTGGTGGAACCGAACAACACACGTACCGTTCCGGCGTTCATCGCCTCTATCACCGCTTTCCGCGCCTTGTCCGTCTTGCACTCCTGAATGAAGCGCACCTCGTTGGGCGGTATGCCATAGTCCTCCGTCAGCTTGCGCTTGATTTCCGAATAGACGTTCCATCCTTCGCCCGGCTGATAGGTCCCCAAGTCCGAGAATACGAACTGTGTGCCTTTCTGCGCGTTGTATTTCTGGTAATACTCCGCTATCATCTTGGCGCAGTGGCTTGCCTTGTTGTCCGGATGGTCCTCATGGTGCGGGTCCACCATGCGCATATCCAATGCCATCTTCCGGGCATAGTCCGTTGCGATGAGCATCTTCGCCTTCTCCTCCGTTTCCGAGAGCGGCATCCTGCCGAGCAGGGTGGCGTCACCCGTCTTGGCGAACTGCATCAGCTTCTGTATGAAGTTCTCCTGCTCCGGTGTGGGCGGTATGTGGTGCAGTATCTCGTTCTTGTTCGGACGGTCCACACCCACATCTTCCGCCGTGCGGTAGTCCGTGATTTCATTGTAGAAGGCGGCAAGTTCCGGCACCTTGATGAAGTATCGGAAACGCTCTTTCTGCACTACGTTGTTCGTCACATTGAACTCGAAGTCGGTCGTTTTCTTGGCGAATATCGCCGCCCAAGCGTCAAAGCAGCGAATGTCCTGCCGCTCCAGCTCCTTCGGGCGCAGGTACTTGAACAGCAGGTACAGTTCCGTCAGCGAGTTGCTGATGGTCGTACCCGAAAGGAAAGTTGCTCCCAAGTCCTTGCCCGTGCGTTCCTGTATGGTGCGTATGGCAAAGAGCATGTTCAACGCCTTCTGGCTTCCCTCCGAGTTTCCCAATCCCGCCACACGGTCGTGGCGCGTGTTGAAGGTCAGATTTTTGAACTGGTGCGATTCGTCTATGAAAATGTGGTCGATGCCCATCTGCTTGAAATCCACCACATCGTCCGTGCGTGACTTTATGGCGTGTTCCACCTTCTCCAGCTTCGCTTCAAGGTTGTGCTTGCGCTTCTCCAATCCTTTCAGCATTGCCCGCGACACGTTCTTTCCCTGCTGTCGTAACACTTCGAGGTTTTCCTCCACCGTGTCAAGTTCCGCTTGCAGGATGCGCTGCTGCAACTCCGGCGACTGCGGTATCTTGCCGAACTGGTCGTGCGACATGATGACACAATCGTAGTCGTTGTTCTTGATGTTGTTGAAGAAACGCACGCGGTTGGCGGTAGAGAAGTCCTTTTCCGAGGCGTACAGAATCCTCGCATTGGGGTATGCCGCCTGATAGGTGGCTGCAATCTCCGCGACATTGGCTTTCAACCCGATAATCATCGGCTTGTGTACCATGCCCAGACGCTTCATTTCATGCGCTGCCATGCACATGATGAGCGTTTTGCCGGTCCCCACTTGATGGTCACATATCCCGCCACCGTTCTGCTTCAGCATCCAGACACAATCCTTTTGTGAGGGATAGATGCTCTTCACGCCACGGCTTGCCAACCCTCTGAGGTTCAAATCGGGAAAGGTCTGGTGCGAGCCGTCATACTTCGGGCGCACGAAGCAGTTGAACTTGCGGTTGTACATCGTCGTCAGCCGTTCCTTGAACTGCGGCGACTGTTCCTCCAGCCATTCGGAAAAACCGTTTCGGATTTCGTCAATCTTGGCGTTGGCAAGCTGTATGCCCTCGCTGTCGCGCACCTTGATGTCGTTGCCATGCTCGTCCTTGCCGACGGACTTCATCATGTCGGGGCAGGTGTTGTGCAGGGCGTGTTTCAGGAGGTGCATCCCGTCATAGATGCGGTAATGCCCCTGAACGAGAAACTCGTCCGTAATCTTCATGCTCCTATGCCCGCACGCCACCGAAAACTCGTCCATACCGGCGGAGTAGGCGATTTTCACGTCCGTGTCGAAAAGATGGCTCATGTAGGCGGAATACACACCCGTGGGAATCCACCGTTCCCCGAAATTGAAGTCCAAATCCTCGAAGGCAATGCGTGGCGGTTCCGCTTCTTTCAGTGCCTCCAATGCCTGCTTCACCTCCGGCATACGCTCGTTTTCGGGGTTGTCGCCCATCCATGCCTCTATGCGCTCCGCCTTTTCTATCACGTTCCCGGCGATGAAGCGGTCTTTTATCTCGTAACCGGTTACGAGGGGATTATAGTAGATGCGTCCTTTGAGCGCATCCAGCAACTCTTCCTCCGTGCTGTCGGTTATCGTCCGCATATAATCGAGATTGACCGTGCCGAACTTGTTGAGCGATGCGGACAAGGCTTCTTCGGGAGTGCTAACATTGGCATGGTTTTCCACCGAAAAGGAAACGGGGCGTTCAAAGATGTCCGCTTTGACGAACTTCCCGTTCTCCGTCCGTTCCAGCGAAAGGATGTCGCGCCCGCCGGCATCCATCATCACCAGCTTCACGTTCTGTTTGGCGTTGAGGTTGCCGTAACGCATGACAAACTCATCGTAACAGGTGTTCAGGTGTTCACGCCACGGAATATTTGCCTCGCGCCGGAGCGATTCATAACGGTACAACCGTTCGTAAGCGTCACGGAGTGATACATACTGCAACGCCTTCTCCTTCTGGTAGCCTTTCAGGTCAAGCGGTTGGAATGTCGCGCCGTAGGGCGTGATGTCCTTCAGATAGCCGATGGTGTCATGTGCCCTGTTCGCCACCAATGACCCTTCACGCAGGTGCATTTCCGGCGTGCGGTGGTAGGCACGGGGCGAAAGGTCTATGACTTCCTCCTTCGGCTTTGCAGCTTCCGTTTCCGGGAAAAGTGAAGTTGCCGCCGTTTCCGACGGGGTATCGGTGGCGGCAGGTGCAACAACAATCTCCGGCTGTACTTCCGGTTGTTGTGGTTGTCCATGCGGTATTTCCGGCATGGCTTTCTGTTCCGCTTTTTCCACTGCCCCCTGCTTCTCATTGTGCAGCCTCGCTATTTCCCGAAGTTCCTTCCTGCGTTCCGGTGTGAGGCTCCACATCATTTCGTAGAAGCCGTTGATAGGCGGATTGGTTTCCCAGTCCAATGTGGCATACACATCATCGAGTTCGGCAGGCTTGGCGGTATTCTCCGCTTTTTCCTCCTTGTTTTCCACAACGGGCTTGACGGTTGAAGCCGTCGGCACAACCATAGCCTTCGGTTGGGACGGAGTGCGCTTTGCCGTGCCTTCCTTCTTCACCGTCTTTTTCTTCTTGGCGGCTTTTTGGTTGGCTGACCTCTTCCGTCATGCCCCAAAGGTCAAGCAGGGTGAGTTGTACGGCTTTCTCCTGTCTTTTGGGTGGCTCTATCTCCGGCTTTTCTTCAACGGGTCGCGGCTGCACCGTCGGAGCTTCTACCGCCTGTGCCTGAGATTGCACCACATCTTTGGTTTTCTCTGCCCTTGAAACAGGTGTAATCTGTTCTTCTTCGGATTGTTTCGCGGTCGATTTTACTCTGACGGATTGCGGGCTTTCCTGTTGATCCTCGGCTTTGATACCCTTGAACCGTTGCAGGTCCAGCCGTCGGGAAAAATCGTCTGACAGGAATTTGTACAAGTCCGATGCGATGCCCTCCATGCCGCCGCTATGGGTAAACACCCTTGCGGGCTTTCCGTAGGGGTCGGTGTCCGTCTTGTAGTCCGTAAAGACGATGCGGCTTGAATGACGGTTGAAATAGTCGTTGGTGCGTACTCCGCTCAGCGGGTCTATGCGTGAGGAAATGAAACGCAGTTCGTCTTCCGTAGGTTCTCCCTTTCCGCTGTTTTTCTGCAATACAATCAGGTCGCTGCCCACTTCCGTATTCGCGTTCTCCGTGAAAAGGTTGTTCGGCAGGCGTATGGCTGAAACAAGATCAGCCTGTGCGAGCATTTCGGCACGTATAGACATATTGCTGTCGCTGTCCATCACCCCTTGCGAGGTGATGAATGCCACAATGCCGCCCTCACGTACCGCGTCAAGGCTTTTCAGGAAGAAGTAGTTGTGTATCGTCTTCGATGCGGAACGCCTCGCCGTATCATGACTGTTGGAAAATTCCGGGTCGAACACCGCCACATCCCCGAAAGGGATATTGGAGATTGCCAAGTCAAAATGGTCCATGAACGGCTTTTCTATCTTCTCGAAGCCCTGTACCCGTATCTTTTGGCCGGGATGCAGGTGTCCCAGTATCTTGCCCGTCATCAGGTCTTTCTCGAAAGCCATGATGTCCGTGTCTGGCTTGTTCTCCAGCACGGCATCCACAAATGCGCCCACGCCAGCCGATGGTTCCAATACCCGGTCGGGGCGTATGCCGTGCCTGTGCAATACGTCCGCGATGGTGCCCGTTATCTCCGCAGGAGTATAGAAGGCGGTCAGCACGGACTGCTTCATGCCGTCCATGTACCGCTTGTACTCGTAATCGTCCTTGCTGTTCTCACGGATGAGCCTGTGCAGCTCCACCGTCGGGGTAAACAGTTCGAGGTCGGATTTCGCCCAATGGACGGCATCCGTCAGTTCCTTTGCAGGGTTCAGTATGCACTTCAGACCGCCGAAACCGCAGTATCTCTCCAAAAGCAGCCGCTCGCGTGCCGTGGGCGTGCGTTGCTCCCTGTCAAGAATGAATGCCGTCTTTATCGCCTCGATGTTGTCCCGTAACTTCTGTTTACGGTTAAACGCCATATTCCCCGATGTAAAGGACGGTTGCCCCCGTCAGCTCCGTATAGAGCAAGTCATGTTCGGACGACAGGGCGAAGTTGTCGTCCGAAAGGTCATAGATAGAGAACACGTTGCCGACAAGCGGCAGCAGTTTTTGGATAAAGGCTTCACGTTTTTCTTCCGGCACTTCGTCGGAAAACTCGTTTTCCACGACTTCGCGGAGGATGGCGTAACGGGAATAGCGCAGCCCTCGCAGCAGCGTGTCCATCGCCAGTTCTTGCGCACCGTCGGCGGGATAGCCTTCAAGCCGTGCCCTCTCATACGTTTCGGCGGCACGGTCGG
>OJNR01001211.1_pt1 | contig 13377 bp, 10 predicted proteins | sample 1597901 | NCBI WGS metagenome assembly OJNR01 (sample SAMN01915223, study PRJEB22387) | human gut metagenome | isolation source: stool | host: Homo sapiens | place: USA | reverse complement strand
AATTTGTTTTTTAAAAAATAATTATTTTCTTTGCAATCACATTACATGAAATTTTTTCATAGTTAAGGTTTGGGTTAAATCGGCTAAGAGTTGTTGAGAAACAGCTCTTAGTTATTTTATAGAGCTCCAAAATTTGGAAGATTCTCAATAAAACTCTATATTTGAGGACAAAAATAGTAAAAAGAGATGGATTTTTCAGAGATAATCGTCGCTATAATCATCGGGGTGGTCATTCTTGCCATCAATTCCGTTGGTTCCAAAAAGCAACAAAGCTCTAAAAATCAACCGGGAAGACAACCTGGTCGAACCATCTTTCCCGAAGCCTCCACTCAGGCCCCTCAGCGAGAAGAGCAGGAAGAGAGTCGAGATGCTTCCACACCACTTACCCTGGACGAAATTTTCGCAGAGCTGCGCCGAGCTCACGAAGAGGAGGAGCGAAAGGCTCACGAGGCCGATGAATATATCCCCCGAGCTCCCCGAAGAGCGCAGCCGCAACCGTCTCGCCGCCCTCAGGTGCAGCCCCTGGAGCGAAGAGAACCTCAAACCGAATGGCGACCACAGCCTCGACCTGCAGAACAGCCGGCTGCGACCGTCCCAAAACCCGAACCGGCAGCAACGATACTGACACCCGAGGAGGAGGGAAAATCGGCGCTCGCCCGTCCGCAAACATCTGCCCGACCCGTGACACAAACCGTACCGGTACAGGAATCCGAAGCAGAGACTGAATCAATAGATATAAGCGATATAGATTGGCGAAAAGCGGTCATCGCTGCAGAAATACTGAATAGAAAATACTGAAACCGAGAAACACCTTAACCTTGAAATATCTCAAAAACAACAAAATTTATCATAGATATGGCATTTAATTTTATTACCGCCGAAGAAGCGGCTCAATTCGTTCACCACAACGATAATGTAGGATTTAGTGGCTTTACTGCAGCAGGTACCCCCAAAGTAGTCCCTGTCGCCATCGCCCAACGGGCCGAGGCCGAACATGCAGCCGGACGCCCCTTCCAGATTGGCGTCTACACCGGTGCCTCGACCAGCGACTACGTAGACGGCGCCCTCACCCGTGCAAAAGCCATCAGAAGCCGTACACCCTACCAGTCGCACAAAGATACCCGTGCAGCCGTCAACTCCAACGAGATTGCCTACTTCGACATGCACCTCTCGCACCTGGCGCAAAACCTGCGTTACGGATTTCTGGGCAAGGTAAACGTGGCCATCGTCGAAGCTACCGAGGTAACCCCCAACGGAGAAATCCTGCTGGGCAACGGTGTGGGTGCTACTCCCACCTTCTGCGCGCTGGCCGATAAAATCATCATCGAACTGAACCACCACGACCCCAAAGAGCTGCGGGGCATGCACGACATTTACCAACCGCTCGACCCGCCCTACCGTCGCGAGATTCCCATCTACAAACCCAGCGACCGTATCGGTGCTCCTATCATTAAAGTAGACCCGAAGAAAATCGTGGGCATCGTCGAAAGCGACAAGCTCGACGGCGTGAAACCCTTCACCCTGGCCGACGAGACCACCATGAAGATCGGAAACAACGTGTGCGACTTCCTCGTAAGCCAGTTGAAAGCCGGCCTCATCCCGCCCCAATTCCTGCCGCTGCAATCGGGTGTAGGCAACATCGCCAACGCCGTGCTGGGCAGTCTGGGCTCCAACCCCGACATCCCCGCCTTCGAAATGTATACCGAGGTGATACAAGATGCCGTTATCGACCTGATGAAAGAGGGTAAATGCAAATTTGCCAGCTGCTGCTCCATGACGATAAGCGACGGCAAACAAGACGAGGTGTTCAGCAACATCGACTTCTTCCACGACAAAATCATCATGCGACCGGGCGAAATATCGAATCACCCCGAAATCGTACGCCGACTGGGCCTCATCACCATGAATACCGCCCTCGAGGCCGACATCTTCGGCAACGTGAACTCGACCCACGTAACCGGTACCAAGATGATGAACGGCATCGGCGGCTCGGCCGACTTCACCCGCAATGCCTACCTCTCGATATTCACCTGCCCCTCGATTGCCAAAGGTGGCAAAATCAGCGCCATCGTACCCATGGTTTCGCACCTCGACCACAGCGAACACTCGGTACAGGTGCTCATCACCGAGCAGGGCGTAGCCGACCTCCGCGGCAAATCGCCCATCCAACGCGCTCACACCATCATCGAGAACTGCGTTCACCCCATGTACAAAGAGCTGTTGTGGGACTACCTGAAACTGGGCAAAGGCCACACGCCTCACAACCTGAAGGCCGCCTTCGGATTCCACAACGAGTTCCTGAAATCGGGCGATATGGCTCTTACCAACTGGGCCGAATATGTATAATTAAACCGTCGAATGCGATTAATAACCGATACCCTCGAGGCCACCCGCGCCTCGGGGGTATTGTGTTTATAACGCGAGAGCTGGAAACGATCTTTTTCGTCGCACCGATTCCGATTACTCGTCGGGCAACCGGATGGGCCGCCGACGGAACACCGTGTCGGAATTCCGGGCGAGCGGAGTCGTCAGCCGGTATTCCTGAGCGGCATCGTCATACTCGAGTATCACCAAGTCGCCATTCCGGGGCGAAGCCATCTCTTCAAACTCCTCGACCGTGAGATGAAACCACCGCATCACAAAGAGGCGTATGGCCAGCGAGTGGGTGATGAGTACACAGTTGGGCGGGAAGTCGGGGCTGCGGAAATCGCGATGCAGCGACCCCAGCAGGTCGTTGATGCGGTCGTAGACATCGGTGCCGGCCTCGCCGCCCGGAAACCGGTAGTAAAACGTGCCGTAGCGGCGACGCTCCTCTTTCAACCGCTTCAACTCGGCATAGGTGCGCAGGTAGCCCCACTCCTGCTCTCTGAGGCGGGGCTCCTCGTTGTAGTCGAACTGACGACGGGGAAAGGCCCGGGCCACCTGCTCAAAGGTAGAACGGGTGCGCCAGAAGGGCGACACATAGAAATAGAGCGGTTCGTCACCAACCAACGCCTTCAGGGCTTCACCTGCCTCACGAGCCTGCTCGAGACCTCGGGGAGTCAGCTCTATCGTGTAGTCGGGTTCGGTGGCAAACTGGCTTTCGTCGGTATTGGCATAGCATTCGCCATGACGTATCAGGATAATTCGGTGTGGTTTCATAGGTATATTTACATGAGGTATGTGTGTATGATCTTTGCAAACGAAGGGTCCCCGGTTCTTACAGTCCCCCGGGGCATTGTGCAACAGTCCCCGAAACAAGTATTGCCTCTTGTTGTCTCTTCTTATTTAAAGAAAAGGGGCTGCATCACGCCGATACAGCCCCTCTATACAGGTTACGGATTATCGTATGGGATGATATTCTACAAAGGCTTCGATGGCCTCGTACGAAGCCAGACCGAGGCTGGCGTAGAGGTCGGCCGTAGCTTTGTTACGATCCTCGGCACGTTGCCAGAACAGACGCTCGTCGTCGCCCAGGAAGGGAGCGCTCTCCATCTGCGACTGGTGTTTGAGAATCGAATTACGTTTCTGACGCAGCTCTTCGGGGCTCAGGGGCACAGCCATTTCGATGTGGTCGATTTCCCATTCGGCCCAGGCACCACGATACATCCAGATGCGGCAATCTTTCATCCACTCTTCGTCCTTGATTTCGTCGATAGCGGCCAGAACGGCATCGAGGCAAACCTTGTGAGTTCCGTGCGGGTCGGCCAAGTCGCCGGCTACGAAAATCTGGTGCGGTTTAACCGACTCGATCAGGTCTTTTACAATCTGAATATCGGCTTCGGTCAAATCGCCTTTCTTAATGGTACCCGTCTCGTAGAAGGGGAGGTTCAGGAAGTGAACATTCTCGGGCTTGATGCCGATGTATTTGCAGGCGGTACGAGCCTCGCCCCGACGAATCATTGTCTTGATAAAGCGAATATCGGGCGTATCGGACTCACCGTCTTTCTTCTGCTCGATGAATTTGTGGATTTCGCTGCTCTCTTTCAGAAGCTCGGGGGTATCGAACTTGAACTTCTTGGCGATGTTGTCGATAAGCATGATGTAACGCATCATATCTTCGTCGCCTACGGCAATGTTGCCCGAAGTCTCGTAAGCCACGTGTACATCGTGTTTCTGTACGGCAAGACGTTTGAGGGTACCACCCATCGAGATCACATCGTCGTCGGGGTGCGGGCTGAATACGATAACCCGTTTGGGATACGGAGTAGCACGCTCGGGACGGAAAGTGTCGTCGGCATTGGGTTTACCACCGGGCCAACCGGTAATGGTATGTTGCAGCGAGTTGAAGATGCGGATGTTTACGTTGTAGGCCGAACCGTAGAGGGCAACGAGTTCGCTCAAGCCGTTGTCGTTGTAGTCTTTGTCGGTCAGTTTCAAGATGGGTTTACCCGTCACCTTGCAGAGCCAAACAATGGCCCGACGGATGAGTTTCTCGTCCCATTCGCACGACGTTACGAGCCACGGACGGCTGATGCGCGTCAAAGCCTCGGCAGCCGAAAGGTCGAGCACCACTTTGGCACGACGGTGGGTCTGCAGGAAGGAAGAGGGAATGAGGTCGGTCACTTCGCCCTCGATGGTGCGTTTCACGATGTTGGCGCGATTTTCACCCCAGGCCACGCAGATGATACGACGGGCCGACATGAGGTTCGAGATACCCAGCGTGATGGCACAGCGGGGAACATTCTCGTTCGAATTGAATTGCGACGAAGCCACGTGACGGGCATCGCTACCGAGCAACATGAGACGGCACGACGAGTTGAGCTGCGAACCCGGTTCGTTGAAGGCGAGATTACCCACGGCACCGATTTCGCACAGAGCCAGGTCTATACCGCCACAGGCTTCGATCTCTTCCTCGTATTTCTTGCAGTATGCGAAGAGATCTTCTTTCGAAACCATCTTGCTGGGCGTGTGGATATTCTCGGGGTCGATATTCACCTTGTCGAGCAAAAGCTCTTTCAAGAGGCTCATGGTACCGGGAGCACCTTCGGCCAAGGGATAGTATTCACCGATGTTGAACACGATTACATTCGAGAAGCTGATTTCTCCGGCCTGATACATGCGCACCAGTTCGGCATAGACCGAGTGAGTGGCTGCACCCGAACCCAAAGCGAGAACGCAATGGCGATGTTCGGCCTTGCATTTCTGAATCAACTCGGCAATGTCGTGAGCCACATATACCGAACCTTCGTCGGAACCTTCGAAGATTTTGGTATAGACCTTTTCTTCCCGCGTCAGAGCCGCGAGTTCCAACTCACCGTCAGGATCGTAATACCGTTTGGGTATACGGTCCAGTTTAATTTGAGAACTAAGATTTGTTTTCATCGCGATAGTATTTTTGAGTTACAAACTTAATGATTCCTTTACATTTTTTCCACACAAAAAAGGTGAAAAATGATGGAAGTATATTCGATTTTTAGAAAAATACACAAAATTTTCACCCGCCGGTCGATACTTGCCAAAAAATGATTACTTTTGGGGAAAGCTAAAATCCATAAAAATCTATAAAATCATGAGACTGATTATCGAACCAACCTATGATGCAGTTTCGCGTTGGGCCGCTAACTATGTGGCATCGTGCATCAATAAATTCAACCCTACCGAAGAGAAGCCTTTCGTACTGGGCCTCCCCACCGGCTCGTCGCCGCTGGGCATGTACAAACACCTCATCGAGTTGAACAAGAAAGGTATCGTGTCGTTCCGCAACGTCGTTACCTTCAACATGGACGAATATTGCAACCTGCCCGAAGATCACGAGCAGAGCTACCACACTTTCATGTGGAGCAACTTCTTCTCGCACATCGACATCCGTCCCGAGAACGTCAATATCCTCAACGGCAACGCTGCCAACCCTGAAGAGGAGTGTGCCCGCTACGAGGCTAAAATCGCCTCCTACGGCGGTATCGAACTCTTCCTGGGCGGCGTAGGCCCCGACGGCCACATCGCCTTCAACGAACCGGGTTCGTCGCTTACCTCGCGCACACGTGTGAAAACCCTGACACAAGACACCATCATCGCCAACTCGCGCTTCTTCGGCGGCGATACCAACCTCGTGCCCAAAACGGCGCTCACCGTGGGTGTAGGCACCGTCATGGCTGCCCGCAACGTACTCATCATTGTCAACGGCCACAACAAGGCTCGTGCCTTGCAACAGGGCGTAGAGGGCGGCGTTTCGCAAATGTGGACCATCACGGCTCTGCAAATGCACCCCAAGAGCATCATCGTATGCGACGATGCCGCTACGGCCGAGCTGAAAGTGGGTACCTACAAATACTTCCTCGACATCGAGCACAACAACCTCGACCCCGACAGCTTGCTGAAGTAATCTCACTCGAAAGCCAAAATCTTTCGAACCGCATAGCGAGGGTTCCACACATCGGTGTGGGGCCCTCGTTTCTTTTTACCCTCACTCAAGGGATGTATTTCAAAAGGGAACAGGATAGAGCCGGCTATCGGTGCGAAGGGGGTACGATGGTATCGTTTTGTGCCGATTCGTCACGATTTACGGTTTTTCTTCCACACGGCAAAGTTGCGCATGAGCCCCGCATACTTGGCCCGGCGCACGGCCGAATGGCGGAATATGCGGTTGAAATCGTCGGGAGTCAACGCCTCGAAACGGGCGGCGTCGAGAGCGAGCAGTTCGTCCGAGGGGGCGAACTCGGGGTGCGTCGAAGGAGTAGCCGCCCGATTCCAGGGACAGCACTGCTGGCAGGTGTCGCAGCCATAGACCCGGTTGCCCATCCGATCAGCCACCGCGGGCGGTATCTCGCCGCGGTTCTCGATGGTCTGGCACGAAATGCAGCGGCGGGCATCGACCTGCCCCGGCTCATCGAGCGCCCCCACAGGGCAATGCTCCCGGCAGAGCAAGCAGTCGCCGCAGCGGTTGGACAAGGGTTTGTCGGGGGGCAAGGCGAGTGTCGTAAGCAACTCGCCCAGAAAGAAGTAAGAGCCCTTACCGGGGATAATCAACTGGGCATTCCTGCCGATAAATCCCAGACCGGCCTGCACGGCCCAATAGCGTTCGCGCACAGGGGCGGTATCGCAACACACCCGCCCGGCATCGCCCGAGAGAGGGGCCACGAAAGCGGCGAGCTGCCGCAGCTTGTCGCGCATCACCTCGTGGTAATCGCGGCCATAGGCATAGTAGGCAAACTGAGGATGCTCCTGCGGCTGGAAACGGGCCGGATAGTAGTTGAGCGCCACGCATACGATGGTGCGGGCTCCCGGGTAGAGAAGAGCCGGATGGTCGCGCAAGTCGAGGTGGTTGCCCAGATAGTCCATCTGTGCCTGCTTGCCCTCGTCCAGCCAGCGGCGATAAGCCTCGCGGGCCCGAGGCTCTACCTCGTCGACCCGAGCGAAGCCACACGCATCGAAACCCAACCGAAGGGCTTCGCTACGAATCTGCTCTCGCCACTCAAAGGGTGCGGAAGATGAATCCATTTTCGCGCAGCCAGTTTATGGTTCGGGGCAAGGCATAGTGCAGGTTGCGCTCGGCCTTGATCGAGTCGTGAAACACAATGATGGAGCCGTTGCGGGCATAGCGCTTCACGTTGCCAAACACCTGTTCGCCTGTGAGCTTGTTGCTATAATCGCGAGTCACCACATCCCACATGATGATGCTGAAATCCTTTTTCAACAGGTTGGCCTGCCCGGGGAGCATGTGTCCGTGGGGCGGACGGAAGAGTTGGCTCTGAATCAGGTCGTGGGCATTGAGCACGTTGCGCACATATTTCTCGGGCGGGGTCGACATGCCCTGTATGTGATTCATCGTGTGGTTGCCCACCTGGTGCCCCCTGTGCCTCAACTCCTGGAAGAGGTTGGGATTGCGAGCCACATTTTCGCCCACACAAAAGAAAGTCGCCTTTACCGAATAGTAGTCGAGAACATCGAGCACCCACGGCGTAACCTGGGGAATGGGGCCGTCGTCGAATGTCAGGTAGACGGTCTTCCGATCGCCCGGGATGCGCCAGATGGCCTCGGGGAACAGCATCCGATAAAAAAACGGGGGTTGCTCTATAAACATAAATGATATATCTAACGAAAAAAATCGGGAGAGAATCGGCGAAACAAGCTCCCCGACACTCTCCCGTAAAGGATTATATTCGATTACTCCCGAACGGCAAAACGCGATGCAATCTTGTTTTGCAAATCGGTAAGTCCGTAGGCTGTACTCAGCTCGTTGATAGCATGAACGATGTAGACATGCTTCTCGTAATCGTTGCGGATGGAGCGGAGCTGACCCGGAGTGAGGTCTTTGTACCAGTTGAGGTAGCCGGCCGAGTTTTCAAGAATCTCGTTGAGCAGAGCCTCGCCCTTGGCCGTTTCGCCCAGTTCGAGGTAGGACTGACCGAACGACAGCGACGTAAGGTCGTGAGTTACCTGCCAGCCCGGAATCTTCTCCATGATAAGGTTCAGAGCCGTCAGGGCCTTTTCGTTCTTGCCCTCCTTGATAAGCTGCTCTACCAGGTCGGCAAACATCATACGGATGGTATTGCACATGCGGCGCACGTTCTCGTCGAGATAGAGCGGATGCTCTTTCGTCACCTGGTCGATACCGCCCCAGCGGAAGCGGTTGACCATATTGTCGTACATCTTGTCGGTATTGATGTTGTTGTTGACCCCTTTCAAAGGTACCACCTGATAGGCCAGACCGGTACGCGAGAAGTAGTCCTCGAGACCCAGGTAGTAGCTGTTACCCACCGTCACGGCAAAATAGACGGGGCGTTTCCAGCCCTGCTCGGCATTGGTGTTGATGATGTCGAGCGAGGCGATTTCGCTCATGGTGAATCCCCGCTTGTTGGAGAAGTCGGGCACGATGCGCGAAACGATGCTGTCCTTCAATGCGGGAGCTACCGTACCCGAAGCCACCACGGCATTAGCATCGACCGGTATATAGAGCTGGTTGGTGGGCAGGTGGTTGAGGGCACCGTATCCCGGCACATCCTTGGTCCACGACTCATCGCTATAGAGATAGTCGAGTGCGTTGCGTACCGTAATCGAGTCGGCCAGACGGTTGATTACGTAGTTGTAGGAACGCACGTCATAGGCATACTTCGACTCGTCGGCCGAGATGGGCAGTGCTGCCGATTCGTAGGCCGGACGCTTCATCTGGTCGATGTACCAGTCGGTCTGCAGATACGAGAGGTTGCACACCCGCACATCGGTGCGATAGCCCTCGACCTCCTGTACATACCACAAGGGGAAGGTATCGTTATCGCCGTTGGTGAAGAGAATGGCGTTCTCGTCGACACTCGAGAGGTAGTTCATACCGAAGTCGCGGCAGACATAGCGGCCCGAACGGTCGTGGTCGTCCCACGTCTGGCTCACCATCTGCAAGGGCACACACAAGCACAGGAGCGAAGCCACCACGGCAGTCGCCGTCGACTTGGGCTGCTCGTCGGTCGTCTTGGCCAGGTAGTTGAGGCCACGCCAGATGGCGGCGACACCCAACCCGATCCAGATGGCAAACGCGTAGAACGAACCGGCATAGGCGTAGTCGCGCTCACGCGGCTGGTAAGGCGTCTGGTTGATGTAGATGACAATGGCGATACCCGTCATGAAGAAGAGGAAGAAGGTGACCCAGAAACTCTCGATACCCTTCTTGCCCGAGAAGGCCTGGAAGAAGAGACCGATGAGACCGAGCAACAACGGCATCATGTAGAAAACGTTGCGGCCGGCATTGTTCTTCAGGTCGTCGGGCAGGTTGGTCTGGTCGCCGGCAATGTGCTTGTCGATGAAGTTGAAGCCGCTTATCCAGTTACCGTTCTGCACTTCGCCGTGGCCCTGAATATCGTTCTGACGGCCGGCGAAGTTCCACATGAAATAACGCCAGTACATGTAGTTGAGCTGGTAGTCGAGGAAGAAGGCGAGGTTTTCGCCGAAGGTGGGCTTCATCACCGTCTTGGTACCGTCGGGAGTCTTCACCTGTACGGGGCGGCCCTTGAAGTTGGTCCACTCCTTATAAGCCGATATATGTTCGGCCTTGTCGCTGTACATGCGGGGGAAGAGCATGCACAACTCGGGTTCGTATTTGTAGTGTTCGTCGTGCCCGGTGATGATGTAGCGGTCGGGATCGTCGGGCGACGATTTCAGTTTCTTCTTCCAGATGGGTTTCCCCTGGGTCGACACGGCCGTACCGTTGGCATCGCGCAACACCTCGGCGGGGAAGGTCTGCCCGTAGAAGAGCGGACGGTCGCCATACTGCTCGCGGTTGAGGTAACCCGAGAGGCTGAAGAGATCTTCGGGCGAGTTCTGATCCATGGGCGTGTTGGCCGTCGAACGTATCATAATCAAGGCATACGACGAGTAACCGATGAAGATGACGAACAACGAGAGCAGAATCGTGTTCATGGTCACTACCGACGGACGCTTGCGCATGAAGAAGAGGTAGTAGGCCAGGGCCAGCGAGAGGATGATGCCAATCACATAACCGTCGCCGATGAAGGGGATACCTACCAGCACGATACTGATGAAGAACGAAATCTTCATCAACTTCTCGCTGCGCTGGGCGTAAGTCTCGTAGATGGCCCAAGCGATAACCCCTACAATCAGGAAGAAGTAGAATACCACACCGCTGTTGAAAGGCAGGTGGAAGACATTGACAAAGAGCAGTTCGACCCAGCTGGCCACCTCGACGAAACCGGGAACCAGTCCGTAGAGCAGCAGCACGATGAGCACAAACGAGAGCAACAGGGCAATGATGGAGCCCTTCAGGTTGGTATTCTTGAACTTGCGGTAGTAATAAACCAGCACGATGGCAGGGATACACAGCAAGTTGAGCAGGTGCACCGCAATCGACACGCCGATGATGTAGGCGATGAGTATGATGTAGCGGTTGGAGTGCGGCTCGTCGGCTACGCTCTCCCATTTGAGAATCAGCCAGAATACGAGTGCCGTACAGAAAGAGGAGTAGGCATAAACCTCGCCCTCTACGGCCGAGAACCAGAAGGTATCGGACCAGGCATAGGCCAGAGCACCTACCACGCCGCAACCCAGAATGGCAATCATCTGACCCATCGACATGGTCTCGACGGTCTCGCCCTCACGCAGCACAACCTTCTGTGCCAGACGGGTGATGGTCCAGAACAGCAGCAAGATGGTGGCGGCACTCAACAATCCCGACATGAGGTTGACCATGTAGGCTACCCCCGAGGGCGAAGAGGCAAAGTTGGCAAAGAAGCGGGCCGTCAACATGAAGATGGGGTTTCCCGGCGGGTGACCCACTTCCAGTTTATATCCCGAAGCTATAAATTCACCGCAGTCCCAAAAACTGGCGGTCGACTCCAAAGTCAGGATATAGGTAATCGCCGCAACGACGAAGACCACCCATCCCAACACATTGTTCAGTAATTTGTACCGTTTCATTATACTACTTTTGTCTTTATTTTCAGGCAGTTCTACAGACAAACGCCACACACGAAAACAACCCCGGGAAAGGCCGAAACCATTTTACCGAGGGAGCAAGAGGTGTCTATCTGTTTTCATATACCCGGCAAAGATAATGAAAGATTGTTAATCTCCCCTCATTATAAACTTTTTATAATAATTTATCGGCTATATTTCACAAAATCGCAGTTCGACAGCCCTACTTCGCCGGTTTCTTATTACTTTTACCCGCCAAACGAAATTGCATTATGAGTACCCGAATACTGATTACCGGCGCCGGTGGATTCATCGGCGGATTCATCGTCGAAGAGGCCCTCTCGCGGGGATACGAAACCTGGGCCGGGGTGCGCAAGACCACTTCGCGCGAACACCTCAAGAACCCGGCCATCCGTTTCATCGACTTCAACTACGGTAACCCCGACCTACTGGCCGACCAGTTGCGCGAGCACAAACGGGAATATGGCAAGTGGGACTACATCGTGCACAACCTGGGGGTGACCAAGTGCAAGAACCCCGACGACTTCGACCGCATCAACTACGGGTTTGTCAAGAATTTCACCGAGGCCCTCGTCGCTACCGACATGGTGCCCAGGCAGTTTATCCTCATGAGCAGCCTGGGAGCCTGGGGGTTGGGCGACGAAAAAGGCTTCACCCCCATACGCCCCACCGACACACCCCACCCCAATACCCGTTACGGACAGAGCAAGCTGAAGGCCGAGCGACACCTGCAATCGCTCGAGGGCTTCCCCTACGTGGTGATGCGCCCCACCGGAGTATACGGGCCCTACGAAAAAGATTACTACCTGATGATGAAGAGTATCAAGTGCGGATTCGACTTCATCGTAGGATACAAGCCGCAGCTCATCACCTTCATCTACGTGAAGGATCTGGTGCAGGCCATCTTCAAGGCCATCGACCGGGGCGTGACGCGCCGAGGCTATTTCCTCTCCGAGGGGAGGGCCTACACCTCGTCGCAATTCCGCCGGTACGTAGCCGCGGCGTTGGGCAAGCGTTGGGTGATACCGGTGAAGATTCCCATCGCCGGACTCTGGATTGTTTCGGTCATTGCCGAAAAGGGTGCCGCTCTCCTGGGCAAGACCAGCACGCTGAACCGCGACAAGTTCCGCATCATGAAGCAACGCAACTGGATATGCGACATCAGCGATGCCCGCAACGAACTGGGGTTCGAACCACAATACAGCCTCGAGCGCGGGGTAAACGAGTGCGTGAAGTGGTATCGCGAGCACCATTGGCTGTAAGGTAGCCCGCTGTAGACACGCCGTCTTTCAAAAAAAAGCGTTACCTTTGCAGTGCGATTCAAGCTGGTGACAATGAAAAAGATAAAATCGGTGTGCGTCTACTGCGCATCCAGTTCCAAAATAAACCCCGACTACTTCGAGGCGGCTCGCGAAATCGGGCGGCTCCTTGCCCAACGAGGCATGCGATGCGTATGCGGAGCCGGGAACCAAGGACTCATGAGCACCCTGGCCGACAGCGTGTTGGCCCACGGTGGCGAGGTGCTGGGGGTGATTCCCCAGTTTATGATTGACGAGGGGTGGTGCCACCCGGGTCTGACCCAGACCGTAGTAACTGCCGACATGCACGAACGCAAGGAGCGCATGGCCCAAGAGGCCGATGCCGTCATTGCCCTGCCAGGCGGCTGCGGCACGTTGGAAGAGCTCTTCGAGATTATCACATGGAAACAACTGGGGCTCTTCCTCAACCCCATCGTGATACTTAATATCGACGGATATTACGACCCCCTCATCGCGATGCTGAACAAGGCTATCGACGAGAACTTCATGCGCCACGAACCCGCCCGCCTGTGGCAAGTGGCCCAGACTCCTCAGGAGGCCATCGACGACATCTTAAACGCTCCGGCCTGGGACCCCAGTATCCGCAAAATAGCTGCCATCTAACCACCCGACCGCCATGCCTATCCCTGCTGCACCTCACTCCGCTATCGTAGCCGACACCCTGCACACGGCCGATACCACCGGCACCCGGCTGCCG
>OJNR01001204.1_pt1 | contig 13426 bp, 28 predicted proteins | sample 1597901 | NCBI WGS metagenome assembly OJNR01 (sample SAMN01915223, study PRJEB22387) | human gut metagenome | isolation source: stool | host: Homo sapiens | place: USA | reverse complement strand
GTACTGTTTGACCTTATCCAAACCACCCAGATAGTCGATATAACGAGCATAAATTTCACGATGATCGAGTTCTCTGCCTGTCCGCTTATCGATAGTATTGCAAACGATGCCGCATGCCTGTTCGAGTGTCACAACTGCGTCCCTCCTTACTTGTTAGACTTGCATTGATATTTTCGCTCAATCATTTCGGCTTCCACCAAAGTCATGCCGTGCTTCCACCGAATGTCAACAACGGATTCAACCCAGTTCCCGGTCTTACGATTTTTTACGACACGAACTTCCTCAACATCTTTGTGAATCTGTGTGCCGGGTTTCGGGAGATAGGTCAAAACAGTTTCTTCAGAATGTTCCAAATCGTAAGAACCAACAAATGTACAATCACGTTTGATCAGATCAAAGATCTTTTTGCGATTCTGTTTAGATAAGTTTCTCATGACTGCGTCACCTCCCCTGGCACTTTCATAATCGACCAGCTTTTGAATTCTTTTAACGTTTTGATTCTTGCAGAATATGTGTGACAAATAAACAGCGGCTTATCATTGAGATTAGATCCGCAATCCATCCAAAGATCATTTGCTTCTTTCAAATCGTGGTCAAAATCGGCATTCATAATTTTCTGAAGCTCTTCCACATTGTTTGATACATGGATATTGCCAACGTATGCAGAAACATTATTGGCCACAATTTCAGTCAAGACAAACATATCTTACTCCTACTCTTCGAGTGTGATATCATCGTGGCCAGCATCTTCAAGCGGTTCATCCGATGCCAGCGCAATGATCTCGTCAATGTTGTTTTCAATCAGATATTTGACATCTTCCAGTCGCTGATCCAGAATTTCTTTCATCTAGGTTCTGACTGCTGTTTCGCCGATATATGCGTAGTTGCATTTCAGAGCCAGAATCAAGTCATCAAACGTGACGGGATCAAGAATCGTATCGCTGGTAAGCATATCTTTACCGAGTTTCCAACGTCCTGCATCACTCATATAATGTCTCCTTATAAAAATCCCAAAGTTCGGAAAGCTCTTGTTCGTATAATTGATCATAATATTGATCTAAATATTTCTGTTCATAATCTCGAATTTCTTCTTCAAGTTTTTGCTTTTCTTCTTCGAGTCTTTGTTTTTCTTCAAAGAAATCATCGATTCCTTCTTCGATAGGATTATCTCTTAATGGTTTCATTAGGGACTCCTTACACGCTACAGCGTTAAAACCTCCTGAATTGCACAAACTTGCCGTCAGCGTAGCAAGGAGAGTAACACTGAATTCTTGTACCGTATCGCTCAAGGAATGCGTTTACAAAAACAGGTTCGCCCTGAAGAATTACAGCCTCCGGTTTCATGGCCATAACTGTATCAGCCGTATCCCATGCGAGAACTCTGACTCGAACAGAGGAATCAGTCGGCACGATAGTAGGTAGCGCCCAATCATGAAGAGTGCCATCTGTGCATAACTTACGAGCTGCATCGAGCTGAGCGTTGGACCATTGGGCGATAGAAAGTTCAGTCATGTTGATAACCATACTACGTAACTCCTTTCAAATCAGGTCACGAATAGCAATTTCTACGAAACGTTCGCGCTGTTTGTTGTCGGCATTCTTCCAGCGATAAAGCACATACGGAACCGCCGCTTTTTCATCAATCATCACATCGTAATTGTCGGGATTCTGAGTTGCTTCCTTGTAAATTGCACGAAGGACATCGAGAGCATCCTCAGAATTTTTATGTACCGACTGAATGCTGTGGGCGTATTCGTTCCAAGAGAACTTACCATCCTGCTTGTAAAAACAATTCTCAACGATATATACAGGCACATTCATAGGTGCGTGCTCCTTTCATTCCATCTCAATCTTAACGCCGCGATATTTGCGATTTCGATATAACACATTAGCCGCCCACTTTCGTGCACAATCGTAGCTGGCGAATGCACGGTGATATGTTTTAAAATTCAGCCAATTACCTTCAAGTTCCCCATGAAATGTAATCTTGTAATGCTGGAGCTGATAGCCAGCGTCTGCATAATCATCCATGCTGCGGGCCCTCATTTCACTTCTCTTGATTCAATCTGGATATAGCGTTCGAGCTCATCACCGCTCCAGTTTTTCCAACGATAACGAAGATTGCCATCAAATTCAACGTCATAACACTCTGGGTCTGCACTCACCGATTTTGCCATTTCGGCCAACGTTTTCATAGCACGCTCACGACTGTTATAAACATCTCCATTGTAATGATTGAACATCACCCACGACTGTCCATTGACTCGTTTGGAATAGGAATTATCTAAGATATGCACCATCATTGTTTTGCCGTCCTCCCTTATTACCTGCTGCGCCCTCTGCGAATTATACATAGCGGCGCTCATACCATATAGAAGTACGAATGCTTGATTTCGGGGGCATATTTATCCTGAGCGACACATTCCAGTCCAATGATATGTTTGTTGCCTTGTAGGAGCGCCTTCTGACCCGGCGACAAGATACAATCAAGCAGCACTCGCATTGCCGGCTTACCACCCTTCAAGATAACATCCTGATACTCGATCACGTGGCTTTTGATCCTTGGCGGGAGGGATTCAATCAATTTCGCGGTGTTCATAATTGTGTATCCTTTCATTTTTTGCGTGTATCCTATTATATTGGATGTGGTTACGTCTGCCCCGGTACCACCAGTCGCCCGGTTTCTGAAAGCTCCTTTACATACGTTTAACTTGTCCGTTCGGGAATCACCCAGACCCGCATTATAGCGAACCTTATGGGTCGATTACGCCTATTTGCGACTACCGCTAAACTCGTATGTATGATGCGAACTTATGCTCGGATGCGTCGAGCACATTGCAACGTCATTCTATTTAATTTGAAAATTTCAGCTGCGTGTCAAAACAGTTTGTATCGCCATCCCATGAAAATTTTCTCATTGGAGTAAGACGCGACTCTTGCACCAAAGGCCACTCCTAGCGAGCGGCACTGGATTTTACAATTCAAGCTATAAACCCTCCTTTCATTTAGTTTCGCTCACTTAATGTAGAACTGCCTAATCTACTTTAGTCTTCTGATTATATTTGTGTGGCCATCACATCAAATCAGTGTCAATTTCATTAGGATCAGTGGAGCGCCCTTCTGTTTACGCTGCTGCGTTCTGGGCTTGGGACCAGTACCAGTTCTGCAGAACCAGTAGCCGCATTAAACCCCGGCGGTGCGTTTTCACACTACCGGAGTTCCCTCTGCGAATACTATGATATCATTAGGTGCTACATTATGTATGTAGGAAATTACTGGAAATCGTCGCCTGCGTTCTTATGACGATACTTGCGCTTCTTAGAAACAGCTGCGCCGTCGTTGAGTGCCTTGACTGCAACATCCATCTTTGCATTGTTGGCGGCATTTGCTGCACTCGCTGCACTGATGGCCTTGGCGGGCTTTTCCTCTTCCGTCTTGCAACGGGCAACCCAAATAGTCGGACGGATCGTAGGACGCAACTTCTTATGGGGCTTATACAAAGAACGATTGTTCAAACGCTTTTGGATTTCGGCCTTTGCCTGCGGGCTCAGCGTCGGCGTGGCATTCTTCTGCGGGTATTTTACGGGAGAAATATTGGCATCAAAATTCGCCACACGATAGCAGCCCTGATAATGGGTCTGTCGCCGGGAAATCTCAACAGGCTCGAGATAGTCCATATTCAGGTTCATATCGTGAACTTCTCTTTCGGTGAAGAGCTCGTCTGCAATATAGTAGCTCCAACCCTCCTCATTCTTTTTTCTACCCTTGCGGTACATCATCTCATTGTTGGCGGAAATTTTGGTACGGAAGAATAGCATTTTTGTTACCTCTCTCTTTTGATTGAATTGTGTTTGTAGCAGCGCTCTTAAATGAGTGCCGCCGCGTTATTTATCGCAACAGCAATGATTACAATCACCGCTGTGCTATACAAAACGAATTCGCACGGACAATCCAGATAGACAGCTACGATGCCGCTTACCAGATTTTTTACCGCACGATACAAGCCCCGACAAATTCGATTGAATCGCGGGAATGCATCTAGGTAATAAAACCCACGACAAATCTGAATCCCAGCATATGGAACAACAAAGATTCCAACTGTGACCCAGATGGCGTGGCTACAAAGCTCTTGCCATTCAAGCATTTTCTGATCTCCTTAGATTCAGATTCTGATGAAATCGTCGATATAGTGACGCTGCCCGCCCAGATTGAAGTACGGACGCCCACTTGACGTATATTTGACTTGGCGTGTTCCACAGTCCTCGATCGTATCGCCGTTATTGATACCTACATGAACGCGCTCATCGTTACATTCGTAGATTTCATAACCGCCGAAATTCGAGATGGGACACACTGCGATTGTTTTAGGCGAACTGGTTTGCTTTGCGGCAGTAGTTGGCTTGACTGTGAATTGTTCCACCATAATCACCTCCGTTGTATCTGCGGTCGTAATTCATTCGAGCTCTCTTGCCGAACATCTTTCGACTGCTGCGTGTCATATCGTGATCGCCATGAACGATAAATCCGTGACAGTTTGTGATGGTCGCCACCAGACGGCAGTTCGATTCAATACGCCGCCACATCTTTTCCTTGGGCAACTGGTCATACGAATGCTCAGTAAGGAATCCCATTCTTGCTCGCCGGAAAAAGTCAGGGGTAAGTTCGCGGTCATTGATTTTGACAACCCGAATGATTTTGATATCCTCATTCAGAACCACACCATAGAGGTCGCCTGCCATGGTTTCGTAGATCTCGCTTACAATCATACGGCTCTCCTTTCCATAATGCTTGCAAATAACTTTCGCCCGGCTTCGCCCATATCTGCGGGATACAGAATCGGCTCACGACCATTGATCTCGGCGATGATTTCTGCACCCATAATGTCGAGTTCGGTAAGAAACGCCGTCATGCTCAGCCCACCGTAATCTTCCGGATTGTACTCATCAGCAAACGGCCAGCCGCTATCGCAAGAATCCATCACAGATTCGATACTTTCATCGCCACGCAGATGCACAACGTTGATAAGGTCATCGCGGTAGTAGACAAACACAAAGATATCCCCCGTATTGTTCTCACAAAAGAAGTTGTAATACATCGTTGTGCCTCTCAGTCTCGCTCGTATGCTTTCACGACGCTGTTCTTGTGGGTCAGGGTCATACGGGAAAGATTCGATTCGGCAATCCCTCTATCCAGCATCCGGATTGTTTCGTATGCCTTGCGGGCGATGTCCTCATGAGAGAATCTGGACACGGTTTCGCTGCCATCCTTGTACCGAATTGCGACAGTCCACTTAGTACCGTCATCCACGATACGTCCGGCAGTGGGGCGCTCCTGCTGCGGCGGCTGTGCCTGCTGCGCCTGCTGTGCTTTCGCGGCCTGCTCCTGCTTGCGCTGCTTTTCAGCCTCGGCACGGAGACGCTTTTCTTCTGCATCAATCATGACGCCGATTTCTTTGACGTCATTCATGACTTTGTTCGCCATTTCACGTGCCATCTCGCCAGTCTTTTCGCCAGTGAACTTGTCGGCAAGCCCATCATAAAGCCACCACTTGTCCATAGCGGCTGCCTGTGCATACTGAAGTACTTTCAATTGATTCATAATAGATTACCTCTCTTCTTTCTGGGACATGCGATAGTCTCTTACAAGCCGTTCGTAGTCGTCAATATTGGAACGCCAGCCGCCTTCGTACAGAGCGGCCGCAATAGACAGCATATCAAATTTCATAGAATCCATTTCAGTCTACCTCGTCTTCGCTCCACAAGATGTCATCGATAGAATCATCTGAGAATTTGTCGGGTGTGCCGTTGCTATTCATAATGAGGACAACGTGCTCGCCCTTCTGTTTGGGGCAAAATCCGTTCCAGAACCATAAAGATCCGTAAGAATCACGCACCCAACAGTTAAGGCAGTTCGTGTTATCAGTTGCGATATAGCCATCAACGACGTAGTAGCCAAAGGGACCAACGATGTCGCTTTCATAGTCACGCCATACAGGAGACACGGCAATGAGAGTATCGTCATAGATATCGTCTGGGGTTCCTGCGTCTGACATAGTCATCTCGACATACTGTCCGACAACGTAGTCATAAACACCAGCGGTAAAGCCCCACAACTCGCCAGCATCATCGAGTACTTGGTACTCGCCGGCGCTTTCACTCCAGATCGTGCCGGACTGGATGTAAGTCGTGGGCTCTGCCGCATTAACAGGGATTGCAAACACGGTAGCCGCTGCAAAAATGCTTGCGATAACGACCGCTACGCCTTGGAGGGATTTCCGAATTGATTTCATGATAATACGCTTCCTTTCTGTGTGCTCTGCGAGGGACGCTGTTAGTGGGGACGCCGCTGGTGGAACAGCTCTTTGATTGCGAGCTGAATCGATACGGCAAATCCGATACCAACAACGATGCCACAGAAAAAGATGGTCTGACTGCTAAAGTAATCCATACTCTGTTGACTCCTTTCGTTATGACCAGCACTTGGCAGGGCTTTCATAGTGGACACCCACTTCTTCGAGGGCTTTACTATAAATTTCCGCCAACTCTTTGTCGCCAAACATAATTGCGACATCGAGGGCGGATTCGATTGCGATGATTGCCATGACGTCACACCTCCTTTTAGCAAGGACGGCTCAGGCTCTTGCATCCGATAACATGGCCAGCTTCATCACGAACTTGTCGCCCGGGAATGCGAAGATCCTTGCGATTCTTGCACGCATTTGCCACGAGGGCAGACACGACCAGAATTGTTTCGGGCTCTTCTGCTGGAAGTCCTTCGACATCACCATACACAGTGATTTCATCAGGGATACCGTCAACAGTGGCCGCTACCGTGTAAGAGGTAGCCATACGAGGCAGGATTCCGCTTGCAGGAATGGTGCGAATGATGTCACCGTTATCGGCAACAAAAGAAATCTCATGAGGTGTGCAGTTGATAATTTTCATTTTCTTGTCCTTTCGTGTATGTGTGTGTGTGTAAATGCCCGTTGAGGGGCGTACTGGTAGCGGTATACTATCTTCCCCGTGACCGCCAATCGCACGGTATCGCTCATTTTGGAGCAGAGAAAAGAGGTAAAAAAGAAAACGCCAACACTTGCATCTTGCGATTGCATTTGTTGACGTTGGGGTTGGTTATTAAATTAGGACAGTTTTATGTCATGCCCGGGACGAGAAGCATTAAAGCTCTTCTAACTCAACCTTAACAACTGTTTGATTTTCGCCATAGTTTAATTTCATAGCGTATAAAGTCAAATCGCGGAACTCCTCTGCTTCTTTTTTCGTAGCAAAATTATTTGTAGTGAGAACTTTTGGTTTGTCTCTAAGATGACTAATGGTTTTTACTACGAATTTATTTTCAGCCATAAATTTGCCCCCTTTTGCTGAATTGTGGTAGGTTGTTAAGGGCAAATCTATGCAGAAAGCTATATTAACGTTTTCCGCTCTTAACTGGGAATTGAGGATTGAGCGGACGGTAGCCGTCGGTCGTATTGCCGTCCATATACTGGGCCATTTTGTTGTCCATAAATTTGATTTTCCCATTCATATCAATCTGACCGCCGTAGATTTCTTGACTTGCGATACGATACTCCTCAGACAGAGGAACTGGAGCACTGCAATGTCCTTGCCCCTTTCCTTTGGATCGGCGAACACAGGAATTACAGTTGTCATCAAAAGCACGATGATAAGATTCAGCTTCACGCTTTTTCCGCGCTTCGGCTTCTTTCTCAGCTCTGGTTTTGATTTTCCAGACATGAATGCGCTTTCCATGAATAGCATCGAGAAGAAATGCGCTGATTTTTGTGGGGCAAATTTTCACCCACTTGCCGTTGTTCAAGACAACCATGCCAGGGTAGATGCCCGTCTGAAATGCTCGGGGATTAGTGATAAAAATGACCCCGTTGTACACCCCATAAAGGTCATCAACATTTACGAGATTGCCATGGAAAAGCATGGGCGCATTCGATTGAATCACCCACGAATTTCTCACCTTGAACGATTTTTTCATAACGCATTACCTCTCTTTTCTTTCAGAATCTTGGTTTAAAGCCCCCGCGCCACGTCAAGGCGTTCTGAATTTGCGGGAGTGAGCGGGCATTTTCGGTTGCCATACCTATCTCCATACATGCAAGGCTACGCTCATAAACTTGCATGTAACCAGGGCCATTTATATATTTTGCACTTGCCTTTTCAGCCCTTTGGTAGTGCAGGACTTAGGTGGAATGCTATGGTTTGTCCCTGCGTATACCCGCATATAATGGTATTGTCCATTATTTCATAGCATTGTGCGGACACAAGCAGTTTAACGTCATGCTCAGGACACTAGATATTATTTGGAGTTTCATCGTTGCGCGGCTCCTTTCTTACTGCTGCGCTTCTTTGACACCGTTGAATGCCCGACATACAAGGCGGTTACCCTTGTAAAGCATAACCGTGCGTTTGTTTTTAATACGTCGCTCAAAAAAATCGAACGCAACATCTTCTCCATGGAAACTTCCTACCCATGCCGATTCGTAGTCGTATAAAACGACTACAGTGAAATTCCGGTTGCTAGGGGTTACACATGGGCCGATTGCATCGACATATTGCTGGCTTGCTTCTGCTGGGTGACACCATGGGGCAATAGGTTTGTCTGCACGAGTGATACCGCCAACCTTGGTCTTGCGCTCAGGGTCAGAGTTTTTGAAAGCATCACGAGCCTGTTTGTCGGCCCATGCACGTTTTCTTGCCAACTCTTCTTTTTTAGCTCTTGCCTTGGCTTCTTCGGGAGAGAGCATCCAGTCAGGGAGCTCACCATACAGCACTTCTTTGGTTTCTGCGTTGAGAACAGCACTTACCAAATGAGTCAGCTCACATGCATGGAATGCCGTCTTGATGTCAGTAGTGTCCAGAGTTCCGACCTCATCAAACACGATAGTAAACAGCATAGTAACAACCTCTTTTCTGAGTGTGCAAAATGCGCCACACTCTTGAGCGCTTGACCCCATTGCGGAGCTGGAAAGAGGCCGCTTTGAACGGTGCGACCTCGAAAGGGTATCCGTTAGTGCGTGTTACTGCTCAGCCTTGGTCTCTTCGGCCTTCTTGGTGCGGCCATACAGAGCGTCCAGAATAGCTTGCTTCTCTTCCTGAGTTGCGTGGCTCTTGTTGACGAGGGTAACGACCGCCACAATGTCGACACTATGGGCTTCGTAGTCGGCCACCTTCTTTTCCAGCTGAGCAATCTTATCGTCTTTCTCTTTAGCTTCGTCAGCGGCTTTCTTTTCTTCAGCAGCTTTTTCTGCAGCTTTCTTCTCGTTGGCAGCTTTGGTATCAGCGGCTTTCTTTGCCTTTGCATCGTTGGCAGCTTTGCGCGCCTTCTTGAAGTCTGCCGCGCTGATACGGGCAAGAGGCTGACCGTTCAAAATGCGGGCAGTCTCAAACACAAGGTAGTTCAGGAAGCAGTCAGAAATCTTGCTTGCATCACCGTTGGCATCCGCTCTTGCGTCTGCGGACACCTCGCCCATCAACACAAGGTCAGGCACGGTTACGCTATACAGGGGACGGCGCTTTCCATCTGCCTTGTTGGGATCACGACTGCCCAAACCATAAAACCACATAGCCATGGACTTGCGTGCCTTTTCTTCAGCCGCTTTCAGTGCAGGAATATCTTCCTCGGCAGTGCCCTTGCTTTCGCGGAGCATGACCATAGCAGCGACGTCAGAATACACAGCATCAGACACTTTCTTGATACCATCAACCGTGCCAGTGACGTGGAAGTCCTCAAGAGACTTTTTGGTGATAGCGGACACTTCTTGCTCAGGGTCAGCGATTGCCATAACCAGAGTTGCCAGTTCGGTCAGTTTAACATTTTTTGCCATAAGTAATTACCTCTCTCTTTTTGATTGTGTATAGTGTCACCATTGTGGTAACACTTGACGCGGTACAAACTTGCGCTTATACCGTCTCAAGTGCCCGCCATGCTTTTACACATGGCGAACACGAAAAACTTATTTTTGTACGCCAAAATGGTAGTTTTAAGCCTTATTTTGACGTAAAAGTGACTGCACAAATTGCGCCTGTACTATGCAAGGCATTTCAGCTGTTGACACTTTTCAGGCTTGCGATTGCACGTCCACCACTAAAGGGTATAGCTAGGACTTTTGTGCAATGGCTACTTTTGTGCGCACTGGCGCTTTTCCGACACTTATCGGGCGGTATCCAGTGCATCATCACAGTGCACCCTATTAAGGCGCACCTATAGCTTATTTATCCAGTCGGCTATAGTCGGCAAGGTATATGCTATCCCCACGAAAGGCGCTTGAATGGGGCGCAAGACAAGTGCACACAAGTTGCAATGTCCGGCATAGTCCCCACGCCAAGGCGTGGTCGTTCTACCTGTTTAAGTTTTCAAAGTTCGCACCTTTTCGGGAATCTCGCAACTGCCTACTCGGGGGGGTCTCAAGCACCGGGGGTTTTGCGGTGGCGCTTGGGACACACTCAATGTACCACAACGCTTTTTTTGTCCAAAACGCCATTTGCTGGAATTGAGCTATATAAAATGTAAGAAAAACGCCAAAAAATTCCCGATTGGCGGACTACCTAATCCCACCTTTTAACAAAAGGTCATATTAGCCGAAAAACCGCATGAATCCTAGAAAAAATGGATGATAGACAGGGCAAGAGGGGGGGCAGGTTGAAAATCCGGGGTCAGCCCGCGCGAAGCCCGAAGGGCTTAGTTGTTTCATCTCCCCATCACGTCCCAAATCTCCCGAGCTCGCTACTGCGTTCACAACATTTCTACATCCATCTGTGCAGCACCTCACTTCCCAATTTTAATCTCAACAGCCATGTCAACCACCGCTCTGCAGCCCCTATTTCCACCCATCAAGATCGCACAGCTGTCGCCTACAACACCACACGCCGCCATACCACAGTACATTGCTGCGTAGCCAAAAAACGTCCCGAAGCCTCACCCGGTAAACAACGTATTATCGTTCAAATTTACATGGTATTATATTGTTACAAATTGCGCCTATCATCGTAATTTCATCCCGCTAGTATCCCATAAAGACCAAAATTCACTTCCCTGATCGCTCAAATTTCGCTCATTTTTTGATCAAAAACGTTAAATTTTGCCCTAAAAACGCTAAAAATGCCACTAAAAACGCACATTTCACGCATAAACGCCGTTAAACACTCCATTAAGCAGCTGTCCTGCGCAGCATCGCTAAAAAACAACGTATCGCCCCGGAAAATATATGCAATTTCGCTTGCAAATAACAAAAATTTGGTGTATAATATAGGTATGATATATTTAAGTCCCGTTTGTGCTGCTGAGAGCATTTCTCGCCCGCTATGTTCTGGCAGCTCAAAATTTCGCCCTTACAAACAGTACTTAAACATATTAACCGTAAAACGATATCCAATACATCCTTATCAAGGAGGACAATGATCCACTATGAAATTCTATGATACCTCTGCCCTACTAGATCTCCCGCCTGATACTCTTCTGGCAGAGCCGTTCCTAATTGCTGACATCACTCTCTATGAGCTGGAAGACATCAAGACTAGTGGCAAGAAGGATGAAGCCACCAAAGCTAAGGCACGCACCGTCACTCGCCTGCTCGCCGAACATCCAGCAGCGTACACAGTAGTATCTATTGATTACCATCAGCTATTCTCGATCCTGAATGATGTCCCAGTCAAAGACAACAACGACGGAACGATTATGGCTGCTGCTCGATGGTATCTGAATGAACTGATTGAAAAGAAAGAAGACGCAGAGAAGATTCAGACCAGAACAGGAGTGTTTGAAAAGTCGGCCGCAGATGAACTTGTAGCCAAGACGACTGCTGATGTTGATTCCTTCTGTTTTGTTACCAGTGACCTAAGCTGCTTCAATCTTGCGCAGCGGGTTATGAAACTGCCCTGTGAGTTATCTCTTGACTCCTGCGGTGCTCACAATGACTACACTGGCTGGACAGAGGTTGCCCTAGAAGATAGCGGCGAAGAAGCATTGGCAATGGCCTACTCCAAAGACGTCGAGCAGAAGAACCTGTTTGATACGCCCACGAACGGTTATGTCTTGATTCCAAATGCCGACGCTGATGGTAACACAGCTGGACTTCGCTGGGATGGCTCGCGTTATGTACCTATTAAGTATAAGAATCTGAATACCGCATACTCTGGTAAGATCAAACCACTCAACAATCAGCAAAAACTTGCCTTTGACCTACTTCAGAATGACGATATTACAATCAAACTGCTTCTTGGTGTGTATGGCAGCGGCAAGGACTTCCTGATGGTTAATCATGCTGTTGATCTGATCGAAAAGGGCAAGTATGACAAGATCGTCTGGGTTCGCAACAATATTGAGGTCAAGGACACAAAAGAAATTGGCTTCCTGCCCGGCTCTATGCTTGAAAAGGTATATCCGTTCGCGGCGATTCTGGCAGATTGTCTTGGCGGCGAGGTTGCATTGGAGCGAGCTATCACTGATGGATGGGTAGAGATTCAGCCGCTCGGCTTTATTCGTGGACGCAGCTTCAATCGATCTATAATTTATTGCAGTGAAGCGGAAAACCTCACCAAGCAGCATATTCAGTTATTGATTGGTCGAGTTGGTGAGGGCAGCACACTGTGGATTAACGGTGATTTGAGACAGATTGACGATGTAGCTTTCGAACGAAATAACGGCATTCAGAAATTGATTGATAATCTGACAGGAAATGAACGCTTTGGAACGGTTTACTTGCCTATTACGGAACGCTCTGAGACTGCCCGTCTCGCCGATCTACTCGATTGAGGAGTCGCGCAAGATGATAGAAGTAAAAATAAGCGGCTTGAAAGTTGCGGACTACTGGTCTCCTACCGACGGATGGAACTATGACGCCATTGATAGTCTTGCAAAAGAATTGTGTGACCGTTATCGAGAAGCTGAAGCAGAACAGACAGTAGAACTATTCAAGAACTACATAGAAAGAATGAGTATACTACACGAAATTGATCCTTTCTCTATTGATTATATCCGCGACCAGATTGAGTGGATGGTTCGTCCTCTGGTACACCGTGGAATGACGATGAGAGAATGGCTGCAGATAAACGCTTTGATCTATGAGATTGTAGAAAAACTGCTCCCCTCTTATCTTGACAATATGGCTATGCTACATCGGTTACAAAAAGAGTTAGAAGACGTAGCCTTACATCGATATTTGATTACGCCGTTTGGTAAATTACATAAAGCTGCGCAAGCAGTAGGAGAATGAATATGACTGACTTAATTCCCATCAATTATGAAAATCCTGAACGCCCAACCGTAAGCGGTCGAGAACTTTACGATTTTCTCCATGTTGACAGTAATTACACCACATGGTTCAAGAGAATGTGTGATTACGGTTTTACAGAAAATGAAGACTATGTTCCATTTTTGGAAAATAGGTCTGATGGTCTCG